>Ga0307515_10002122_pt1 | contig 43472 bp, 45 predicted proteins | sample 17_EM_MG_FD_194513 | JGI IMG/M metagenome (GOLD analysis project Ga0307515, IMG submission 194513) | Populus trichocarpa ectomycorrhiza microbial communities from riparian zone in the Pacific Northwest, United States - 17_EM | ecosystem: Host-associated > Plants > Roots > Unclassified | place... | reverse complement strand
GATTGTTGGTCATGTATCATGGGTAATCTGGGGGGCGACAGGTTGCACATTGTCATAAACTGATTATTGACTGCCTTTATAGGCAAAAGTGAAAGTGAAACGCTTCCTGCCCCATCTTCAAAATGATTGTCAACAGAGTGTCAACAATTATTGGCCTTCCATTATGGTTAATCACAGCATGATGCGGCGGTTATTGTCTATATATATCGTTTTGACTGTTATTATACTCTACAAGGCTCAAGAATACTTAGTGGTAGCTCTGTGAATGAAATAAGTTGTTACTGTCCCGGGGGATGTGGCTAGAATATCCCATACATATATGCCTATAAAGGCTGTCATACCCTTCTTTATCGATGTTTATGATCATGCAGCACTCATATTACCGAAGATGCAAGACCAAATATCGTTGAAGCTCTGTTGACGCTCATTTCCAGGATGTAGTTGGGCACTTGAGTATTCATGTTTTACACATCAAGGCGGCTAATACGTCGAAAACGAACTGTGACGTACCATGGTCAATATTTGACGATTAACAGTCGCATATCTGAATGCGACCATAAATGTGAATCCCGAAACGCAGAACCGGAGATTGGAACCGACGGGTCTAGCCAAACCCGGAGAAACCCGCTGGTTGATGGGTACGGGTCCGGGTTTGGCCCGCCAAGAGTCTGCAGGTCGGGTTTTTGGACGGTTCTGGAACCGAACCGACCCGTTTCTGCGGTCCAAATCCGGACCGCTGGCGGGTTACCCGGACCAGTTGCTAACACTACCCACGAAACATCCAAGATGATTTGCACTGTATGGTCACTTAAATCACGAAGAAAGACACGTTCATTTTTGGAAGAGATCATAATATCGAGCAACGGGGTGTTCAAAGATTGTGTATCCGACATGGTGGTAGAAATTGGAAAGCTAGGTATTTCGACTCGAGAGACTGCCGAAAATAACGATACACTAACGCAGAATGTGGGTTTTTAAATATTGACTCTTCTGCTACAAGGAAAATATTCAGATCAGTAAGACATTGCAAGCATATTTGTGAAGTTGAATACAAGGACAGATTGCAACGACTGACCACGTAAAACTCCATTTAGGAACAGCATAATGCAGTTTATTGCTGGGTAGCGTTCGGAGCCTTGACACAAATTGGGTGCTCAATTGTAGGAGGCGGACACGATATCATCAGTAGCATTTTTGCCCACAAAGGCTGCCGATAGGTACATTGTGGTTTATCTCCGCTCCATTGCGGTTAGATCATCCAGGATGCCAGCGCACGCATCGTTGACGCTCCGTTGACGCTCATTTTTAGAAATGGTTATGATCTTGTCGTTAGGATATTTGCCTAGAAAGGCGGCCGAGAGTCCCATTGTAGATCACTGTGGTCGCATGGCCGATTGATTTTCCAAGATAGAAAGCCTCAAATCGTTGACGTTCCGTTGACGCTGATTTTCAGGGCATAGTAATGATCTTGTACAAAGCATTTTTGCCTAGATAGACGGCCGATAGTACAATTATATGTCAATGTGACCGCACTGCCACCGGATTTACCAAGATGCTTCGAGAAAGGTCGTTGACGCTCCGTTGATACTCATTTTTAGGACATAGTAGCGATGTCTTCGTAACCGTTTTTGCCTAGAAAGGCAGCCGATAATCTAATTATGACTTAATGTCGCCATACAGCCCTGGGTTTTTGCGTGATACAAGGCCCAAGGTTGTTGACGCTCCGTTGACGCTCATTCTTAGGATATAGTAGCGATATTGTCGCAACTGTTTTTGCCTCGAAAGGCGGCCGACAATCTGATTCTAGCTTAATGTCGCCGCATAGCCCTAGGATTTTCGAAGATCCAAGGATCACAGTTGTTGACGCTCCGTTGACGCTCGTTTTCAGGACATTGTAGCGATGTCTCCACTACTGTTTTTGCCTAGAAAGGCAGCCGATAATCTGATTATGGCCTGTTGTCACCGCACAACACTAGGATTTTTCAAGATACACGGCCCAAAGTCGTACACGCTCCGTTGACGCTCATTTTTAGAATATAGTAGCTATGTTGTCTCAAGAGGTTTTGCCTAGACAGGCGGCCAATAGCACGATTACGGCGTAACGTCGCCGCACAGCCCATGCAATATGCAAGATGCAAGGCCAAAAATTGTTGACGCTCTGTTGACGCTCATTTTTAGGACATAGTAGAAATGTTGCCACCATAATTGTTGAATAGAAAGGCGGCCGATAGTCTGATTATGAGGTACTGTAACCGCACAGCCTACTGGATATTCCATGACGCAATGCCAAAACTCGTAGAGGTTCCGTTGACGCTCATTTTTAGGATGTGGCAACGACCGAGTCATTTGCTTTCTCCGCAGTATTGCCGATCTATACATTCAATTTGGAAGGATGGGATAATGCAGCCGATTGATTGCTGAATGTGTGAGATTTAAAATTGTTGACACTCTGTGGACGTACACAGTAATCACATTGAAAAAGCCTTTGTGCACTCAATCATTGTATGCAACGAATCATATACACATTTTTGACATCTAGTATTGTGTTTGTATGTATTATCGTTTGCATCCAGGGATTTTGTTACCTCTCACTTTCTGATCAACTGCTATCTACACTATCTGAGTGTGAAATGACGTGGCACCAAAAACAATCCCACGCTTTCGGCTGGCAATTGACGGCATGTAGATCATTTCACTAGTTTCTAGTAAATGTAGCTCGACTTCCTCACCATTCCTTATCCAGCTCCTTCTCCTCGATTTCCATGACGTACCACAAGCACTTTCAAATATTTCAATCGTGTGCACCAGGTCTGTAAGGAGAGTTGTGCAGTTGGATACATCGATGAATGCAGCATGACGGTTGTCATTCAGATTGATTCGTCAGGCGCACTGACCGCTCTTTCCATGACACGTATGCCATCAGTCACATAAATATTGTTTGCTCATTTCGTCACCAATATTGCTTTTACTTTGTCACTTAACAGTCACTTGCAGAATGAAACTGAACGTTTTGGCCGTCTTACAGCGCGATTCGGATTCCAGAACGTTCACATGGTGCGTTCTACCCTTGCACATACACAGACGAATTATCCAGTCTCACAATTTGGTTACTAGAATCAAGAAAAAGCTGACACGTAGCAAAATTGGTAAACAACATGCTTTTCCCCGCGATGAGACGTCAGGAATTACATTGTGCATATCTATTCTTCCGCAGACTCAGGAGCCGTCAACATCTCTTCATCGGAATGCGATATCTATATGGTAATCAGCTGGAGGCCGTATGCAGGGGTAAACACTTACTGGTTCAACTGGCTTCGCTTTCAGCAAAGGTGACGAATCGGGCTCTGCAGCTGGCTCACCACTAGGTATGCTCGATTTTGGCTGCAGCTTCACAGAACCTCAGCTAATATGACGACTTCCTGTTCAAGAAGTCCCTTCCGATATTCCTGGGACAATGTCAAGACTCTCCATAAGCTCTGCAAATGTTGTCGGTGGATACGGAGGAGCGTCGTCATTCGTTCGCTGCTGAACAACTGCCGGAACCCTCAATTCGGATCTGCCGTACGTCTTATCTCGTTCACAGAAGTAGTCGGCTGCATCCTCCCATCCCGGTTGAGTCAATTCGTTGAACTTCATCTGCTTCTGCCAAGACCTATCCATGCGCTGCTGTACCGTTGTACTGATTGTGCCCATCACCCACCCGGGTTTGTCATCTTCGCTCAGCTTGCCCTTCTCAGTCTCTTCAGTATCCTCATCTTCCCAATCTTCCCCATCGTCGGAACTTGCAAGATCACTCAGACGATCTTCCATCGTACTCCTCATCTCCTCAAACGTCTTTTCAGGCTTTTTGGACGTCAATCCCACGAGTTCAGCGTAGGTCATATTGTCCTGCTCAGCTTGAACCGCTGCCTCTGCGTCTTCAACTCGCTTCCTTGCCCCAACAGTCTTTCTTTCAACAATATCCTCAATCCATTACTCCTCCTCTTCATTGCTTAAAAAGTGCGTTTTTCGTCGTTTCTCTGCCGCAAACCTGTTTTTGGATCTCATGTTGCGCAATGCCCCAAGGGCTCGGACTCCCTCTGCCTCGAAGCCGCTCTTGCCTTGATTCGCTTGATGACATCGTTGGGTTGACCGCTTTGTCGGTTCACTGTTTCTGCCAGCCGGAAGTGGTGAAAAGTTCTTTTTTGGAGCAATGACCATTGTAGTGTGCGTGGACTGTGTTGTTAGGCGAGATGTTGGATGTTGCAAGTTATGGACAATATGGACGCAAGCTGCGTCTTTTATGTCAAAGTTGGTATGTTTACTCATCTTGAACAAAGCAAAATCTTCCTCCTGACTGTCAAAAAATCAGGAATAGTGCCGCTAACCATATAACATGTCCTGATTGTTAGCGTCATTTTCTTGTGATATCCCGGGGATTATTTGAGACAAACGTCAGCAGTCGTTCTTTCCCTCGAACTACATCCTATTGATTTCACGCGATTAGGCGATTCCGGCGGTCGTACACCACAATTCATCCTTGTTACCACACAAATAACATCAGACCGACTTATTGCTAATTGCGGGGAGTTGGGAAACCACTGCAAGTTACACCCATACTCAGCAGGTTTCATCGTGAGCAATACAGTCATTTTGGCTGCTACTTATTCGATTCTGACAAGATGCCAACTATATAGTCCTCAGGGCTTCACACTTCCTCTCGTTATCATCTTACTCCCCTATTCCACACCAGCACATCATGGATACACAGCCAACCCCACCAGGTGAGAGCAGATCGAATACAGGCCGATTGGCGGGCGCAACATCAAATACGGAAATTCTCGGCACAGAACAAGAGTGCCGAGACACGTTAGTTCACTGCGACGCTGCCAATGCAGCCCCCAAACATATCACCCAGGGTGCACATTTGAAAATCGTTCGCAAGACTGGCAGCAGGAGAAATAAGATGCCGCGTGCGGTGGGATGTGAGTATATCGATATCCATGCAATCGGCGGTCAATTAACCCTATAACGTACAGCGGCTGTCTGTAGAGAGCCACGCAACGAATTTATCACTGCCCGTAACGGGAATCCTCCATGGTCGACAAATGCATTTGTCGACACTGTCTGCGAAATCGAACATCATGATTGTGTGAGCTCTGGGATTTTCGCAGATGAATTTCCTGATAAGCGTCCCCTTGAGTGAACGAAACAGGCATTATTCACCTTACAGGAGGCTATAGAAGCGTATATGGTAGAGGTAACAGCCGAATTTCATTGTTAGAAGCATCGACTAATGTCTTGTAGGTTTTCAACATGTGTGCAACTATGGCAAGGCAAGGAGGTCGGGTACAGCTGGAACAGTCCAACATGCGCCTGGCGTTGAATATGGCCAAAATGGCCAAAGAAGGCTTTTCGCACGCCGCAATTGAGGGATTGAAATATGTCATAAAGAAACCACGCACCGAGGTCCGAGAAGAAAAGATGCGGGGAGTTGAGTTTCCTGGGCACAAAAAGGTGAAGGCTGCGATACAAAGACACCCAGCAATGCTTCGTCAAATCCAAACGTTGGGCTTCCTTCCTTGCCAAAATGGCACTGCAATGAATCCGCAGACACTCTGGACATGCAAAGGAACAGGTGCACCTCCACCCTTCCAATGCAGCGAGCTGATTCCAGAGCCGACAGCACCTCCAGCAGGAACGCCACCCGCCCCAACAGGTATCACTTCCGGAGCTCAACCTGCTGAAATCATCCATTCGCCGGCCGGACATCCATTTTCGCATACAGCTCTTCACTGGGCGGAATATTTCGAAGATGATGAGGATACCGAGCACGATACCGATTTTGATCCAGATATGCTGACTGATGAAGGTTAGTACACTCTCTGTGGTGTGGTAATGCAGCCAACATTCAGTTTGATGACAAGTGCAGCGGATTGACCGATCCTTCAATTGATGACGAGCATTGACCGAAAGACGGGATTTTAGTGGTTATTATTATATATATGTACTAGGTATGGTGGCGGCTTTGCCGCCCCCTTCAGTAAAAAAGAATCCTAAACTACAAAACCCATGATATCCAGCCAGCTCTCAGCCGGTTCACATTACGTCCAGCCAGCCAACAGCCAGCCCATCAAGATTGCGTCTAGCCAGCACAGAGTTAGCCCGTCCAGATTACGTCCAGCCAGCTGAGAGCCTGCCCGTACAGCCAGCCAAGAGCTAGCCCGTCCAGATTGCACCCAGCCAGCTGAGAGCCAGCCTGTGCAGATCGCATCCAGCTAGCCAAGAACCATCTCAGAGTGAGTTTGTCAGGGTTGTCTAGATCATCTCCAGCCAGGCAAAAGTCAGCCTATCCAAATCATATTCAGTTGACCAAGGTCAGCCCATCCAAATCATATTCAGTTGACCAAGAGTCAGCTCATCCAGATCATCTCAAGCTGGCCAAGAGCCAGCCTATCTTGACCATGTCTAGCCAGGAGAAAGGCAGCCGGTCCAAATCGTATCCAGTGAGCCAAATGTCAGCCCATCTCAATTGTCTCTAGTCTGCTGATAGCCAGCCTATCCAGAGCGCGCCCCCCGTTTCGATCGTCTCCAGAAATTCAAGAGCCGGCCCGTCCAGATCACGTCCAGCCAGCCGAACCCGTCCAAATTGTATCCAGCCAGTAGAGAGCAAGCCCATTTCGATCGGCTCCAGACATTTGAGAGCCAGCCTATCCAGATCGCATCAAACTACCAGAGGACCAGCACGTCCAGATCGCATCGAGCCAATGTGTCTAAATCATTTGCAGCAAGTTGAGAGCCAGCCCACCCAGATTGCGTCTAGCCAGCTCGCATTGCTGACCAATAGCAGTTGTGAGAGCCACACTCCAGCAAAGCGCCACGGTTCACTAATCATGACCGAAAAAGACCATCTGCCAACCAATGAGCATACTGTCATTTGTCACAGTAAGATGGTACGTACCACCATCAACCAATGAGAATGCTTCGAGCCGACAAACCATGTGTATATATATTAGATGTATTATCAAAGAACAACGTTGTTATCAGGAAGAATGTAAATGAAAACGCATGAAAGACAGCCAAAACAACGTGAATGATAAACTGTGCGAAACTCAACGATTGCATATTGTGGATAGAGCCATGGCAACATGAGCATTAACGGAGTGTCAACGATTTTTGGTCATGGGTCCTGGGAAATCACACCTCAGATAAGTTGTCGTTACTCATAAAGGTATTTTTGGCTGCCTTTATAGGCAAAACAGATTGCAATACCCTCCCTGCCCCATCATGTAAATGAGGGTCAACAGAGAGTCAATGATTTTTGTTCATGAGTCCTGGGAAATCACACCTCCGATAGGCTGCAGTCAGTCCTAAAGGTATCTTAGGCTGCCTTTATATGCAGAACTGATTGCAATACCCTCCCTGCCCCATCATGAAAATGAGCGTCAACTGAGCGTCAATGATTTTTGGTCATGAGTCCTGGGAAATCACACCTCCGATAGGCTGCAGTCAGTCATAAAGGAATATTTGGCTGCCTTTATAGTCAAAACGGATCGCAATACCCTCCATGCCCCATCATGAAAATGAGCATCAACGGAGCGTCAACGATTGTTGGTCATGTATCATGGGTAATCTGGGGGGCGACAGGTTTCACATTGCCATAAACTGATCATTGGCTGCCGTTATAGACAAAAGTGAAAGTGAAACGCTTCCTGCCCCATCTTCAAAATGAGCGTCAACAGAGTGTCAACGATTGTTGGCGTTCCATCATGGTCAATCACAGCACGATGTGGTGGTTATTGTCTATATAAATTGTTTTGACTGTCATCATATGCTAAAAGGCTCAAGAATGCTTAGTGGTAGCTCTGTAAATGAAATAAGTTGTTACTGTCCCGGAGGATGTGGCTAGAATATCCCGGACATATCTGCCAATACAGAATGCCATATCCTTCTTTATGGATGGTTGTGATCAAGCACCACTCATATTACCGAAGATGCAAGACCAAATATCGTTGATGCTCTGTTGACGCTCTGTTGACGCTTATTTTCAGGATGTGGTTGGGCGCGGGAGTAGCCGTGTTTTGCACATCAAGGTGGCTAATACGCCGAAAATGAACCGTGACATACCAATGTCAATACTTTATGATTGGCAGTAGCATATCTGAATTCAAACATAAACGTGAAACCCGAAATGCTGAACTGGAGCTTGGACCCGATGGGTTTGGCCCGCCAAGAGTCTGCAGGTGGGGTTTTTTGCCGGGTTTGGTACTGAACCGACCCGTTTTTGCGATTCAAACCCGGACCACTTGCGGGTTACCTGGACCCGTTGCTAACACTACCTGACTTATCTTTCTCCCGCTTGTTTTCCTCGATTTCCATGACATACCAAGAGCAATTTCCAAATTCTTGACCATGTAAAGCAGGTATGAGTGCAGAGTTATGCAGGAAGCTAGATGGACTAATACAGCATGACGGCTGGCATTCATCTCGGTTCAGACTGCGCATTGACGCATCGTCTTATGACTTGTATCACATCACTGATATAAATATTTTTACTAAATTTTGTCTCTATTTTAAGTTTTGTTTGCTAATGTAACCGTAACAAGCAAGTCGATATCAAGTTGACTGGCTGTCTATCAACCAGAGTTGAAGTCTAGAACATTTGCATGGGCCGTACGACCCTTGCACACACACTGATGAATTATCCTGTCTCACAATTTGGTCACTGAAGTCAAGAAGAAGCTAACACGTAGCAAATTGGGTACACAATTTGCTTTTGAAAGAGATAGGGCCTCAAAATTGACAATTTGGATATCGATGGCTCGGGAGACGTGGGAGCCATCATCATATCTTTCTTCGTATCTGATTTCTATATGGCAATTTAGTAGGGTTGCCTTAGGCAGGGGTAAAAGCTGACGGGTTCAAAAGGATTCCCATCCTGAATCGGTTTGGAATCAGGCTCGACGTCGGGCGACAAACCCAATATGAATTTGCATAACTGGGATTTCACTGAACCCAGCCTCATTTGACCACTTCCTGGTCGAGCAGTTACTGCCAGCTTTTGCCATTGACCGTGGAAGATATCATGAGTCTGCATATGTCCTCCAAATGTTGTTGGAGATGGTGTGGCTGAAGTCGTGTTCAGTTGGGGCTTGACAACAGCCAGAAGATTCAATTCGGCAGTCCGATTCGTCATATCCCTCTCACGATGGTAGTTCGCTGTGTCCCCCCATCCTGGTTGCATCACTTCGTCAAGCCTCATCTGCTTCTGCCGAAGACTATCCATGCGCTGCTGTACTGTTTTGGAGATTGTGCCCATCACCCAGTCAGATTTATCATCATCAATCAGCTTGCCAAGCTCTGTATCTGCTTCATCATCTTCCTCGTGTTCCCTATCCTGCTTATTGTCAGAACTCGCAAGATCGCTCAGACCGTCTCGGATAGCATTGATCATCTCTTCAAACATTGTTTCGGGCTTTGTAGTTGTCGCCATTGTGCTTTCAGCAGTAGTCATATCTTTCAGCTCTTCCATAATTGCTGTCTCTGCGTCTTGAACTGGCTTTCTTTCCTGAGCAGTTTCTCTCTCCACATAATCCTCAATCCAGTTCTCCGTCTCTTCATTCCATACAATGCGTCTATCATGTCTTATATCCGCTGAAAGCTACCTTTTAGATCGTAAGCTGCGCAATACTCACAACGCTCAGGCACTTTCTGCATTGAAGTGTCTCTTGCCTTCATACACTTGATGACATGAACGAGTACACTGCGTTGTCGACTTGCAGTATTTGCGCGCCGAAAGTGAAGAATAGTGCTTTCTCGGAGAATTGACCATTGTATCGTGTATTAACTTTGGTGTTTGGCGAGATGTCGGATGTTGCAATATGTGGACCACATGGAGACAAGCTGAGTCTGTTGTGTCGAGGTTCATATGTTTGATCAACTCGAACAAGGCAGAATCTGTGTTTTGACTGTCATCTCATTCGGAATAGTGCCGCTAACGGTATGTCATGCCTCAACAAAAACTGTAGTTTTCCTCAGAAACACCCGGTTGTTCCCGACTGCTCTGACGGCCCTGACGTTGAATTATACGCTTCCCGTCACCCAGCCGACAAGTCGTGTTGCATACCCACCTCCTTTACTGTGTGCCGTGAATGCGGGGACGTATACGCACCATCAGACATACATGTGTGTTACACTCTTCGCAGGGGCTGCAGTCATACTGTGGCCATGTAGACAACGCCTGGCGATGATTATGCCTTTCTTCGGCTGATAGCCACATGCCTCACTCTCAGTTATGTTTAGCTTTGCGATTTCGTCACTTATTGCACTAGTCTTCGCTTCAGATACATTGCTTGTGGTGGCATTTGCTTTGCCACAATCGTATTTTACATGTCTAAAATATACTGTCCAATCTTCACAATCTCTAGTACTATGCGCTCAGTCCTCCACATTCTGCGTTGATCCATCATCGGCTTGCATTGCTTCTTCCTCGTGATCCGTATACGCACGGCGGTCGCCATCCTCGCACTCATACCGGTCGACATCACTGGTGCACAGGTCAAACCTACTATGTCATCAGTTCTCCACATTCTTCTTTGATCCATCATCGGCCTGGGATGCTTGTTCCTTCTCGTGTGTATCCGCATTGTCGCCATCCTTGCACTCATACCCGTCGGCATCCCTGGTTCACAGGTCAAGCCTAATTGGCCCTCAGTCCCCGAGATTCTGCGTTGATCCATCATCGGCTGGCAATGCTTCTTCCTCCTCATCTGCATCCAAATCCACATCGTCACCATTCCCGCCCTCAAACCCGTCATCATCACTGGTTCCCAGGTGAAACCGCTCGACCTGACTCACGGGCCATCGTCTCCGGCTGGTGGTGGGGATGGCATCACGGTCATTGCTTCCATCGACTTCATCTTCGTAATCCCCGCTGCCCCGTGGCATCCCGAAATGCAGTTTGTCATGCGTGCAATTGTTGTGAATCGTGATGTTTGGTTCAGTGCTTCCGATCTCAGGCTGCTCAAGCGCCACTTCGGAGGTCAAATAGTCGTGAAGATTAGCATTGTCAACATGCCCTGCTTCCCCACTGATGACCACGGCAGGTGTTGGGTTCTCTGCCTGTTGGATCTGATGCTTGACTGTAGCAAGAGTGTTTTTATACACCCTCTGTTGGTAGCTCTCCAGTAGTGTGTTCCAGGTATTCATCAAGAATGTATACTTGTCTATAACGCCAGGCGAGGTTAACTACTTGCGACCTGTTGAAGCTCAGCAGGATGCGTTCTTACCACCGGCATTCTTATAATTGGACTAGTTCGGGCGATCAGGTCTGTCCGCTTTCAGCTTTGACTTGGCAGCTTCTGGATCAACACCTTTGTTCTTTTGCCACTCCAGGGGAGCATGGCGCAGTGCGGTGCAGGTAAACATGATCAGTGGCAAGGGTATATGACCGTCCTTATCGTTAATGTTGGAATTGTAAAATTGTTCAGCAACATCCCTGCGGATATTTGCCTGATGATAAAATTTGATGTACATAAACCGCCGGATTGCTTCCGCCTGGAAGTAATGGGGACGCAGGCCCTTTGTTTGCAGCTTTCGACTCTCTCTACGTTGGCTTTGGGCTGCATACACGACCTTCCAAAAGCTCTGCTACAGGAACAAGATACGTATTGTCAGCTAGAAGGCAATCGATGAATTCCAAACGCTCTGCGGCGGATTCAAAGTGGTGGAGAACATGAAGGTCTGCTATATTCTCCCTTGCTGGTTGAATAAAATGTGAAAAAACATTATCGACTGGTGCTCGAACCTGCTACCGGTTTGAGAATGTAATATCTAACATGGGCCGTTGCTTCAGCATACCTCTTTCAAGATTTCCTTTGTGCCCGCCTCAAATGCTATGGACCAAATGTTGTTTTGCTGCATAGCAGTGTTCCAGTATGTCTCAATGATCTGCGAGTGTGGGGCTTCAGCTAACGATTTCGAAATGTGTCGCGTTGCATAACTTACTGTCACCAAGTCACTTCTTCTGATCACCGGCCATCTGTTCCACATGTAGAGCTCCAGGAGTCTGCCCATTGCAAACACAAGATACGTCATGTCTGAGTGACCAAATCGATGGATGCTGCGACTGCCAGAGACCATTGATCGAGGTGTAGACACCGCCTGTGGTTGCAATTGCCACTACCACTGTCTATGATTCGTTTTGGTAGCTCACGTTCGGATTGGATTTGCAATGATTGCGCGGATTTCTGGATTAGGGATGGGGGTAGGCAGCATTTCCAGACTGCTGAGAGCAGTCGGAGTGATAGGATTGCTGGGTGCGGGGCTGGATACTATGCGACAAGTGGTGGTTCTTCTGGTGCTGGTGTGCTATGACTGCTTGTACCAGGCGAGGCGGTTGGAGTATTCATTGACCATGGCTGTGTAGCGGACTGGGTGGAAGTCACACATTGAGTGATGTTGGTCAGCAAAAGAGAATTTCTGTCTGGACAGGATTGCTCCATGAGAGTTGTTGCGCACCGTCAGAGCCGTCAGAGAGACCCCGGTGGCGGATTATACCGCACCAGGCCTCAATTCAACTCGTCGCATTCTGTTTGGCCCTCTGACCGCTGTTTCACAGTTTCTTCTCGCGATGTCGGTCTCGCATTTTAAATGATCAGTCTGGCTCTGTGGCCCATAGTGACCATACGTCAGAATAGGTTCATTGGGTAAGCACTTGCATCACAATTGCAATGCGATGGGTGGCGCTGCGAATATCGCTCCTGGCGTTCCTTTTATCTGCACGCAAAACTCAATTCTGTCTTTACGGATTATACGGGATTGCAAGGGGATCGGCGACGCTGCGAAAATCTCTCCTCGCATTCCTTCTACCTGCGTGTACCATGCAATTCTCTCTTTACTAATTATACACATCATTCGATATCGCCAGCTAGATGTGGCATTTGACAATCCATCCCTTGTTCCGTCCGTCTCATGTCGTACTACTGGTATCCATCTCTGGAATGACGTGAGCGCAGCCGACAATATTCCCCGTGTTGCCAACTTGCAAAACAACAGCTGCCGGTGCTTTTCTCAATTGTAAAAATTTCGAGACAGGATCCAAGTTACCTGAGTTTTCTGGTATTGTGGTGAGCACCAGGGCTAACCAGTCCTAAACAAAAGCTCCATCCTAATGTAGGAGCTTGATTTTGAATAGTCGTTACAGTTGCCATGGGAGATGCCCATTCAGCGTGCCACGACACCTCCCCGGGCGTTGCTTTACCCATACCCAGTGGTTCCGTGAATGCCCTCTGCGCTGTTAAGGAGGGTACTTATATCTCAACTATAGGTACTTGGTATGGCCCTAGATCCCATTCTTATTCCTTGACAAGGTTCTCAATACCCTTTCCTCTTATCTCCGCTAGATTGTATGAATGTTTTTCTTGTTCCTGTATTATTCGTCTAGCCATTCTAGGATTCCTCTTTGTAGAGGGTAAAGGATTGATCCGGTCTGGTCTGGTCCATTGCAAGCGATCTGTACCATATGCTGTCCTTGCCTGTTGAGTTGCTCGTATGAAGTTGTCAGCGCGATCCAATATTTGATCAGTCGTCAGGTTCTCCCGCATCCGAAGCTGTCTTATCTGCTCCAACCAGTCTTGATTCGACCCTTGAAACAGAAGTTGGAGTTTGATCCCTCTCTAATCGCAATTCACTAGGAAACTGTTGGTTGTCTATAAAAAAGACTAGCGCAGGTTGTAATCCTATAATTGCAGAAATCCACCACACGGACTGAGCCGCCAACAAATATTGTTTTGCTTGGAAGGTTGCGATTAACTTTGCGAAGCTCTGGAATGATTCGTCGGCCTCATTGTGCAATGTCAAGGTCATTCGTACTTAGTATTCAACCCGGATGATAATACTTATCACAGCTGTGGAGCTGCTGCTACAGAAAGCTAATAGATTTTATATAATAATAATAGGTATAGGTATCATAAAAACACAATAATAAATAATGAGTTTCTTTCGCTGGTAGGTATTGCTGTTTATTGCTGCTAGAGCTTGTTCTTTCATACTCGGAACAATGTGATCTGTTGAATGGAAGTTTCTCGGGAGGTTCCGCTTGCGCACACATACGTTGCCTTCAATGATTTTGATAGCAACATGCTTTGCGTCTTACATTCTAAACGAATGCTCATGGTAGAGATTGCCACCAATCCCAAACATTATCGTGTTCATGCAGGTGTGGTATTAGGGCGTTATGCTCCTGAGAAGAATCTGGGCACGCCCGCACGATATCATATATTGGGCCATATCTTCAACTTGGACATTTTACTTTCGTATTGTTCGTTAATTGGACCATGTATCCGATATTGTCGGATCGCGCTTTCCGCCAATATCTACTATAGTATAAATGCATTATGGACTCAATCAACGACCCGCTGATGATATGAAAATGTAGATTGAATAAGGTATTATTGCATTTGCCTATTCCGACACAAACCAATGTGCGGGGATACTCCAGGCCTCATATCAACAGCCAACATTATAATCCCTCAGTCACACCATGCTCAGGCCGGGTCTATTCCCTTTCGCCGTGGAGTGCCCGAGTTGTTCCCCTCTGACATAAGATTGGCTCAGGATCCCTCTTAATGGCATATTGGCTTACGACTGCCTAGTCAGCGGGGCAAACTCCTTTGTTCTATCCGATCAGACAAATCCCGCTAGCATCTCGATGATGAGTCTGGTTGAAAACAACAAGCTGGGAAGGGTTTTTACTCCTTTCGATCTGGCAGTGGAATTGCATCATCAAATCAGCTGCCACAGCGTATGCTTCAATGAATCCACTAGAGGTCGAAACTCCTCTATCCTATCAAGAGGTGTACCACTCATACCCGCTAAGGTAATCGTGACTACAGACAATGCTCCCCAGGGCAGGTAGGTCTCACACTGCATGACATAAGTAAAGTGACATGTACCGTTTGAGTTTAATCATGTAGCATAAACACTGTTGGAGGAAAACCACTATCACGCGCCAGCTCTGGCTTCCTGTGCATCGACACATCTGAGATATGCTTTCAACATGTAAACCCTGAACTTGAACCTTGATACCGTGGGAAATACAGAGCTCCGTTGCGTGCAGTTGTTCATCCGATATATACATGTTGTTACGAGTCTTATGCATGATAAACTCCCACGTGCTGCTTTATATTGCCACACTGTGTGTTGCGTCATGTGTTCTGTCGCATAATGCTCCGAAGTCTTCGATCATAGCATCAGGATGCTTTCCATCACAGCTGTTTTGGGGCCCCAGGAATTAGGGATTTGCATAAGACTGAGAGCCCAGGGGGGCAGCCAGATGAGCACCGGAAGGGAGGACATTGCAGGGCACAGTGCCGTTCTCCCAACGCTGAGCGAGGGCATGGAGTGTGAGCTCTCTGATTTTCAAGCAGAGCATGCGACGCAGAGATGTGATTACTTGAGGCAGGGAGTTGACATCGTGATTTGAGGCGTTCCAACTGTCCTTGAAGTTCACGTTATGTGCTTGTTCATGTCTCTCGGCAGAATACTCTTGCAACGCTGCCTATCGACAAATCTGTTCGACACATTGAGATATCAAGTTGATCTTCAGAAAGTTGAAGTAGGCATCAAACTCCTTCGAAACATCGATCTCGCGGCTGATATAAGCCCACCAGCCATTCAATTTGCGCCGCTTCTTGCACGACATCCAAGTTTCAGCATTTATTTCCACGTCTACCTTTCGCTTCTTCACGAGTTCGGTTCTCAGGGCATTGGCTTTGGCCTTCACCTTTTTGCCAGCTCGGCCAAGTAAGAAAACTTCTTTGAAGGTGTGAAAATGATGCAAGGCGTCATCCATATAGCTCAAAGTTTCATCATTGTGAGATTTATATCTAGCATACATATAGAATTCTAATAATGCCCATATGCACTCAATTGCGCGATTGAATATGAGACGCTGAGCGGGGCTTCCGCCTTGTAGAGACTGGGTTACAACTACAAGCAGGTACCGGCTCATTTCCTTCATCTCCTTCTCATTCCATTGAGAAGCTTCCACATATGACTGATTTTGTGGTGTGAGGTTGAGGTAAGCAGGCACGGATAGCCAGATTGCATTGTACTTGTCGAGCTGTTCATGCGTCTTCTTGAGGTGGAGAACCGACTTCTGGAGGCGGTCAAGCATGCCAATCTGCATTGTATGGAGGAGATTGGGCTTCGGGAGGTCGCTCACAATACAGGGAATAAGTCGAATCACGTTGGATCCTCGGGGGACATCGAGAGCCAAGAGTCCGGCATCGGCTGCCTTGGTGTTGGCATGACTGAGCATCCTATATAGGTTGTGATCCTGCCGGGGGTGTTGCTGGTCAGATGGGACAATATCTCCCAGGTCATTATTTGGACACTCACACCAACAACAGACATGGCACTCGAGATGATGTAGGTCGCGATACTCAGGGTATTCGGCAAGCCCTGCTGCTAAAACTCGTCTGCAACGCCTGAAGTTGCGATCTGCAAGGAGAACGTTGTAATACCCTCTCTCGGGGTTGAGATTATGTTTGAAGGTGACATGCTGGAATCCCTGCAGGGGTACTGTGTTCAGCACCTCTTGGTTTGTTTGCCGGTGCTCATGCAGCCGCTTCTTATGCACATTGCAGTTTATGATTGGAATTGGCAGGAGAGCGACCATTGTGACGGTGTGCATTGAGGGCATCTGGCAGATTTCCGAAGATAGATTGGCAATTGGTATATAATCAGGACACAGTTTCTTGTCACCAGAAAAATTCGAGAGATGTGTTCCATCAGACATGATGACCAAGGTAACCAGCATATGCACCAGTCTGAGCATTGTCTTAACCACGATTAGCACGTCATTATCCGCGACGATCTCTGCTTACCTGTGTCACTCACCACCGGTCGGCAGTGTGCATTTCAGTATACAGGCATTTCAGTGGAGTATCGCTGTTAAAGAAACACTGAGGGGCGTAAGTGAGATGCTCGGCATAGGCTGGCTGCCGCATTAACCATCACATGCTTTTGATGATAACTCGACTCCAGTAATTGATAGGCCTTTGGTGATTGTTATTCCATCTCATATCCTCGAGAGTGTGAAATTCGCCCTCCCGGAAAGCCTGATGATCTGGCATGCTAGCCACACGCTTCTCGACGCCATCCTCATTTTTGAAGCTTGGGAAATGCAGAGCAGTGTTCTCTTCCTTCAGCATGTTGTCATAGTACGCCTTCATACCCTTCTTCTTGATCCCACGCTGGATATATTTATACAATTCACGCGTCGCAAACGGGTAGTAGGGATTCATCTGTAGGTCCGCCTAAAGGCAACCCTGAGCATCTCGTGCTCACGACTTAGCAATGTAATCACGGAGTAGAGCGCCGGTGCCAGTGTATGTTTCCGTCTGCGGCAGAGCGGGTGGCGGTGGTTCAGACTCCGAATGTGCAATGTTTTTGACCTGTTCGAGGTAGGGAAACGCGTTGAACTTTTCGACTGAATCTCTGTTATCGTTGAAGTCAGGATGCTGTGGGGGTCCAACTCGTCGGGGCGTGCTGCGAATGGTCAGATTCATCTGCGGTGCAACTGGAAAGTGCCCAGGATGGTGTAACTGAATATGGTTAAGTCGCAAGCGGTCTGTGGTGGACTTCTTTTGGCATGATTGTTCGGGGCAACGGAAATAGGGTCTTCTCTGCCATTGCTGCCCACATGCGATGAGTGGAATATTCAGTGTAACAAGGGACAGAAGTTGTTGCTGGGCCTGAGAAGCCTGGTGATTAAGCTCACGATACTTCCCGCTAAGGTGAGAGATTCATTCAGCCCCAACACCATCACACGGAGGTTCCTTACATGCCAGGAGTCGCAAAAACGCTGCATGCGCGATGTCACATGATACTATGAATAGAATGAAACCTGAGCGATACAAAAACCTCATGACGCGTGGAATAATCAATGCCTGGGAACAATCGATTAGAACAAAGGAAATGTACAAGGCAAGAACCCGACCCTACCCCGAACGCATCAACCATCGTCCCCTCTACATCGTGAGGACTGGTTCACAAGTCGCCTACCGAGCCATCTGGGCGCGCTGCAGGGAGAGGGTCATCGGGGAGAGGGTCTTCAAGGAGAGGGTGATCAGGGAGAGTGTCGCCACCTGCCGATTTGCCGAGTAGCTGATGATCCACTCCCATATTTGAGGTCTTCCGGGCTGTCTGAGCTTCTGGCAGATTTGGCACCGCCAGGCGAGGTTTGTGCGGCGTCACAAGCCCTGAATCCTCTGGCCCAATGACAGGATGAGTCTCCAGCATTCGTGGTCATGGGTGAGGCTTTGGCGTTTGTTGATGTGGGGCAGGTGCCGGAGGTTGTGGCTGTGGGGCATGCGCCCGGATATCCAGGCCTTCTTCAGGTAGCACAAATTCCTGATCGTCTACCTTCGTATCTAGATCGTCAGCCGATGTATTTGCCATCTCTCCCTGGCTAATCCTCCGAGGTTCATTGCCATCATCCTCTTCCGCATCCTCATCCTCATCCTCCTCCTTCTCCTCATCCTCCTCCACGATATCTTCCTCCTCCGTATCTGAATCCTCGTCATTGTCGCAGTCCGTTTCAATCTCCACATCGCAGTATAAATCAACGCCCATCGGTGCGTCCATATCATCCTCCATGCAACTATCCACATCATGAAGCTTAGTGTTAGCAACGGTTCCGGACCGTCACTTCGGGTCCGGGTCCGGGTCAAAACCGCACTGTTGCCAAATTGGCGGTCCGGGTTGTCAACAAACCTGAACTGTCAATTTGGGTACGGTTCGATGCAAATCTCCCAACCCGTCTGGATACGGCGGGTTGTCAGCGGGTCGCCCAGCGGGTCCATCTGTAGATTTATATAATGTTCTTGTTTTTGCAGTTGGATAATTGAACATTATTAAAATTAGGTATTTGACAGCCAAGGATATCTTTTTGGATGTTTTGCAATCTGCGACATTGATTATTATGGAATACGTGTTTCGCCTTCTACCCATTGCATTTTTGGCTAGAGAGGTAGTCAATAGTTTTGTTATGGGCGCACCTATGCGGAGAAAGCCTTGATTACCCAATATGCAAGATCAAATATTGTTGATGCTCCGTTGACGCTCAATTTCATGATGGGGTAACGTATGTGTCGTGCGTTATTTCAATTGAAAAGGCTGCCACGACTTCGTCTATGAATTGTTTCCACATTGCTACACTTAGATTACCCAAGATCCAGCACCAATAATCCTTAAAACTGCATTGACGCTCATTTTCAGGATGGGACAATACCTCGTTTATGAATGGCTGCAACCAAACGTCACTTTGTTTTGCCAAGGAAGGCAGCCATTATATCGTTTATGAATAGCAGTGACCAGGTCACTTTTCAATTACCGTAATTACAAGACTAAATATCGTTGACGCTCCGTTGAAGCTCATTTTCAGGACGGGGCAGGGAGCTTGATACTATTATTTTTGATTTGGAAGGCAGGCAATACTTCGTTTATGAGTGGCTGCAACCAATAGGCAGTTAGGATACCCATGATGCACAGCCAAAAATCGTTGACGCTCCGTTGAAGCTGATTTTCAGAAGGGGGCAGTGATCGTGTCATTTATGCTTTTGCCAAGAAAGGCCGTCAGTATGCACGTTATGGATAGTTCCGACCACGTCACCATTCAATTACTGTACTTACAAGACTGATATTCGTTGACGCTCCGTTGACGCTCATTATAATGTACAGTGAAGTCAAGATCTGCTGCAATTAATAATTGGAATCTTAAATATTTGAATTTCGTGGATGCCGTTCAGCATGATTAGGACTTAGCTCTATGGCAAAGCCGAGCGCAGTAATATTCCAGCAGTGGTCGCTCTCATCCGGTTAAAATTTATATGTTATGCCAAATGATGCATATTGCCTGCTACAGGTTTGTTGGTTAACGAATATTCTTTCGCGACTGGTCAACATCCTTCCGTAAGAATTCTCTAAATGAAATTCGTTGTCAAACTACATAACGAACTTGGTGATATTACATCGATGCATTCTGTCCTACTTTTTTTTGATCCCCTTATTCCTCCTCGTTTCCATTATATTGACCGTCACTGACGCTTTTTCAACCTTCTTCTTTGATTGTGGTATAGGCCGAATCAGTCCTGGAACATTTGGTGCCGCACTCACATTCCGCACCTGCAGGGTATCTGAAACCTCACTGCCTTTGTCCAGTTCCGTATCTGATTCATTGTCCGCCTTGCAGTCATCTTCGCAGTTGTTTGGATTATCCAAGTCCCCATTCCAGTTAAGCCGATTTTTGGTGTCTGAAATGCTTTCAGGTGAGCTATCCTCATCACTTTCGGCAGGATGGCGGTCGATTCGTTTGATTCGGCGGACATTCAATACTTCAGTTCGTCCTCCAGGGAGGTCCTTTGCAGACAAAGCTGGTGCCACAGGTGATTCTTCCGACAATTTGAATGCAGCCGCACCCTCATGATGAATGTATTACCAGGATGCTTTGACGATGTCTTCGGTATCGGAAATGTAACCTACGGCAGTCATCTGTTTGTTTTGAGCGCGAGATTCCTTCTGTGTAGCTCGTAGGGTTTGGCTACCCTGCCACATCTCCAAAAACTCGTGGACCTTGGCCATTCTGTGCAACTTCTTTTCCTCCGCCTCTCTCTTCATCTCCATGTCGTTATCAGTGCTGTCGGGATCCAATACTGGGTTGTCACCAGCCAGTGATCCGCTATTGGCTCAAGCAGACTGCCTTACTACAACATTTTTGCAAAGAGTCTCGCCAGTGGTTTTCGACTGCCTCCACCCTATCACATCTCGCCCAAGGGAAAAACTGGCCTCCACTCCGACACCGTGAGGTATGATAGAGAATATGTTGCGTGCCACATTGGAGAGATCAGCGTACTTTGAGTGCATTTCTTCTTGCTGCCGCCACCAGTCATTGATATCCGGTAACCAAAATGTGCTGCTGCTCTCCATTGGGTCGGAGTGGTAATCATTAAGATTCGGATTGATTTGCCCCCAGTTCAGTGGTAATTCAAGAAGAGAATTCAAATAGAGCCTCGCGGCTGTCAAGAAACGTGCTCCATGATCGCTTCATCCGGGTGTTGTTTCGGCCATATTGGTAGGCATAAAGTATTCGTCGTCATCGCTGGACAAATCGTTTGGATCATAAGATGATTGACCAGATCCAGAAGCCGTTTCGCAGGAGCTGAGATTGTTGATCAGTGTGTTATCGGACTTAATGACCGGCATTCGTTTATGTTTCGCGCAGTATTTGTTCTCCTCATACTTCAGAAAGGCCTTCTGGTATCGGTTAATATGAGAAGTCTCATCTTCAGGATTGATATCCATGCCCTTGTCCCACTTCCTAAACGACCGCAACTTCCGGAAGGGATCAAGGTTATGTGCCCTAATGAGGAGTATACCGGTCGTTTGAGTGACTTCAGTATAATATTTAGATAACGTTTGCCGCGCACACTTCACAGGGAAGAATCAGTCTTCCTTCCATTGTGTCTTTTTCTTGGCCAAAGCTCGCATCACGCCATCCATGTGATCAAACATGTCATTGTAGAGAGCGATAACGTGATGCACAGTAACGGTATGCCGTTTCAACATCCAAAGGGTCCAGTACCGGAATGGCTGTAAAACCTCCATCACATAGTTGACAATAGTCCACTAATCCTGAGTCGTGAAGAGCGGCCGGTAGTCGCATTACTTTGATTTTGAAGCCACTCTCGGGTGAATTCATGCAATCGGTAGGCACGCTCGAGCAACTCCAGTGTCCAGTTCCAAAGTGTCTTCACATCCAAAATGGGCAGTACTGCGATCCGGACTTTGGCATTTGACAGTCCATAAACTCTTTTCGATGTCCAGGTGTCAGCGTAATCAATACAGCAAGCATTCACTGCTATATGAAGGTCAGTTTCAGCACTTTCATAATATGTTGAAATACGTACTTTCTCAATTATCTTCGCAAAACCTGGTCTCATGGCTGACACCTTGTTGATTCTTGCATTTCCCTCTTTTCGAAGTCTTTGACTCTTCCCAATGTCTGTGCGTTCATTCTCTCCAAACTGCTGATCGCTCTCATGGGCTTCCCAAGACTTGGTGCGGCCATTTACACCCAGACTGCTCAGGAAAGCGCCCAAAGACAGCTGAATGATGTGCGCCATGCATGGTATATGGTTTCTCAATGCGGGCTACTCGATTCCGGAGGCCTCAAGGGTAGTTTGTAGTTCGCGAGTCACAGAGTAATTATAGGAAGGGTTGTCGGTTGTAATTCCAAGTCAACGGCCGTCAGTCAGTTTGAAATGATGAGGAACTTCTTTCAAATGTCCGGCTAGACATACTCCTGTATGCTGACCCTTGACCTGTAATCCTTTATGAGCATTCGACATAGGAACAGATTGGGCTATCAACCTCGTCGAATGCTAGGTGTAAATCTCGGGAAGCCCAATTTCAATCCATATAGTAAGCAATCACCAACATTATGGCAAATTTGTTCGTTGATGTCCATCTGTCCAAAGCTAAACTAAATTCATTTGTTGACAGCAATTGCTTCTTAATTGCATCCACTGTCAGTGTGTATTCCCTCCGGCAAATATTACTCAGGGTGCTGGCTGAGGGCAACACAATCTTGCTTCGTAATGCATTGTATGACCGTCATAGCTCAAGGTTTGATATTGCGTTACATGGAATATGTGCCGAAACAAAACCTAACATGAGGTATCGATTCCAGGTGTCTTGGTGAAATTCAGCCGTTTGAAAGTCCTTTGCTGCCAGTTTAGAGCGTTTTGTCTGTCAATTCAGTAAGCATATTTGGAACCAGAATGGTCAATTTGATTTTCCTTTGCGAACTTACAATCGGAATTCCTCGACTTTCGTGTCGCTTGAATATTGCCAAAGCTGTTTCATCGACCGTTGAACTAGTTAATTCGGGTACCTCCGACACTGTTAATTCGTTTAACTTTGGGATATGAGCTTTTGCCAGCATGTGTTTGCCCATTGAGCTGGTCCCATGTTCTGAAGGATGGCGCAGAACTTGATGACAAACGATACATATGGTGCCGAGGCTGGCAGTCTCTTCAATTCCGCAATGTAAATAGAATCGCCACAAAGGGGCTTGTCTTGAGTTATTCGAAGCGATAGGCCGCTTCGAGCCTACATTCATTGAAGCCCACCAAGCATCGAAGACGATTTGCAAAGTAAGGTCGCTTAAATCACGAATAAAGACAGGTTTGTTTTTGGAAGATATCATAACCTCTAACAACGAGGTATTTGGAGATTTTGTATCTGACATCGCGGTAGGAAATTGAACTCTGCGTAATTCGATCTGGGTGACTGTCAATGGATACGTTATGGTCAGGTAGAACGCAGGTTCTAAAATATTGACTTTGGAGCTACAAGCAAGAAAGAAGTCAGACCTGTGAGACATCGCATGCATAGTTGGGAGGTTGAATACAAGGGCATTCAAAGACGAGACGGTTGCGATATTATTGCTACCATTTTTGCCCATAAAGGCAGCCAATAATCCGAATTTGTCTCATCGCTGCTGCATTGCTGTCTGATCATCCAAGATGGAAGCCCAAAAATCGTTGACGCTCTGTTGACGGTCATTTTTATGAGGTAGTAGCGATATCGTTACTAGCATTTTCGCCTAGAAAGGTGGCCAATATTATGCTAACGGGAGTATGCCGTTGCACAGCCCTTGAATTGTCTATGATGCAAGACCAAAAATTGTTGATGAGCCGTTGACGCTGATTTTTAGGAGGTGGTAGCGATATGGTAGTAGGCATTTTTGGCCATAAAGTCGGCCAATACTGCCATTATGGCTTAATGCTGTCGTGCAGCCTAGTTATTATCCAAGATGCAAGACCAGGAATCGGTGACGCTCCGTTGACGCTCATTTCTCGGATTGGGCAACGAGCATGTCACTTGCCGTTTCACATCGAAAGCCGGCCAATTACTAGTCTTTAGATTTATGTGACGATGCAACCCTTTGATTGCCAAAAAGATCAAACTAAAATCGTTGACGCTCCGTTGACGCTCCATTAACACTAACTTTGGAGACATACCAACAGTCATTGGGTGCACAATTATTTTGCATGACCGTCATAATGTCAGTATTGACAGTCAACAAGGTTTTACCATCCAGTACGGGGCTGGGACACTAGCCGGAGATCGCGACCTGATCTGACTGGCCAACAACGCAACCCCTGTCTCGACATCTTCTGCACCACTATTCATGTCATCAGTCGGATCAGTGATGTGGATCCCTCGCATTTTGACACTTTCAGCCAGTAAATTACGCCATAGCGATCCATCAACTAATTTTAGACTTATTGAGCCGGACTTCCTGACCTTTCTTTTTCCAGCTCAGTTTCCTCGATTTCCATGACGTACCATAAGCGATTGTCGAAATCTCGACCATGTGCAGCAGGTCTGAGCGGACGGTTATACAGTTAGCTGCATGAACTAATGCTGCATTGCGGCGGTCATCGATCCACATTCAGGCTGCGCACCGACAGCTCGTCTTATGACTCGTATGACATCACTGAATTAAATTTTGTTAGTATATTTTGTCTCTATTTTAAGTTTTGCTTTCTAATATAACTGTAATTGGCAGGTCGATCTCATGTTTTCTGGCCGTCTATCAACCAGATTTGCAGTCTAGAACATGCTCATGGCCAGTTCGACCCTTGCACACACTCTGATGAAATATCATGTCTCACAATTTTGTCACTGAAATCAGGAAAAAGCTGACAGGTAGCAGAGTAGGTACCCAAATTGCTTTTCCGACGGATGGGTCTTCAAAACTACCTATTTGGCTATCTATACCTCCGGCGACGTGGGAGCCGTCACCATATCTTCGTCCCTATCCGATTTCTATATGGTAATTAACTAGAGATGCTTCATGCAGGGGTAAACGGTTACGGGTTGAACAGGATTTGCATCCTGAATTGGGATGAAATCGGTCGCCATGCCGGGCGAATGAACCGGTATAAACTTATGTCACTGCAGTTTCTCCGAATCCAGCCTCATTTAACTACTTACTGGTCGAGAAGTCACTGCTGGCATTTCCGATTGTCCTTGGACGATCTCAGGAGCCTGCATATGCTCCCCAACTGTTATCGGGGATTGTGTGGCTGTAGTCGAGTCTATTTGGGGCTTGACAACCCCCGGAACCTTCCATTCGGCAGACCCATACCTCATATCTCTCTCACCAAAGTAGTTGGCTGCATCCCCCCTTCCCGGTTGGGTCAATTCATCAAGTCTCATCTGCTTCTGCCGAAAGCTCTCCATGCGGTGCTGTACCGTTTGAGTGATTGTGCCCATCACCCAGCCAGGTTCATCATCATCACTGAGTTTGCCGAGCTCTGTATCTTCTTCATCATCTTCCTCGTCTTCCCCATCCTGCTCATCATCGGAACTTGCAAGTTCGCCCAAACTGTCTCTGATAGCATTCAACATCTCTTCAAACATTGTTTCGAGCTTTCCAGTTTTCGCGCATTCGTTTTCAGCAGTCGTCATATCTTGCATAATCGCTGTCGCTGCGTCTTGAACTCGCTTTCATGCCACAGCGGTCTCTCTCTCCACAAAATCCTCGATCCATTTCTCTTTCTCTTCATTGGTTGAAAAGTGCGTTTCCTGTGTTTTTCTCCGCCTCAAGCTTCTTTTTATATCGCAAGCTGCGCAATGCTCCCAATGCTGGGACCCTTTCTGCCACCAAGCCACTCTTGCCTTCATTCGGTTGATGACGTGGACGTGTGGAATGCTTTGTCGATTTGCCGTATTGGCCCGCCGGAAGTGGAGAAAAGTTCTTTTTGGGAGCATTGACCATTATATCGTGTGTTGACCTTGTTGTTGGGCGTGATGTTGGATGTTGCAAGATATGGACCACATGGAGGCAAGGCGCGTCGTTTATGTCAAGGTTTGTACGTTTGATCAACTCGAACAAAGCAAAATATGCGTTTTGACCGTCATTTCAGTTGGGATACTAACACTAATCGTACGTTATGACATGATAGTGAGCATATGGTTCATGTAAGATCCCAGCTATGTGATGAGACAAACATCACCAGACGACCTTTCTGTCACAGAATTTCCTCTTCATAGCTATCCAACACGCGATATCAGCTGTTGTTCACGTCAAAGTATCCCTGCACTCAAACAAACAGACAAACATCATCCGACCGACTTAGTGCAAATCGCGGGACCGTTGGAATCACTTCCAACTTGTAGCGATACATAGCAGCATGTAGCTTGAGTAGAACGTGTAAGTTGACAGTCAATCATTCCGTTGTGACCTGAAGCTTACTATATATTCCGCAGGACTTTCCACTTTTCGTTATCATCTTCCTTACCTTTTCCACAACAGCAAGTCATGGCTCTACAAACACCTCCGCCCGGTGTGATTAAATCCAAATCGAGTCGAACGGCGGGCACTTCATCCAATGCACCCCTGGCTGAGACACAGCTGCAACGCAGACACCTGTTAGTCCACCGCGACACTGCAATTGTAGCCACCGAAAATACGGCCCAGGACGCGCGTTTAAATAAACTACGTAAAACTGGATGCCGCAATAATAGGCAGCAGCATGCTATCCCATGTGAGTAGCTCCCTATCGATATAGAAGGCAGTCAATTAAGAATATAATGTACAGCTGGTGTACATAGAAAGCTCCCTGACCAATTTATCGCTGCCCGCAATGGCAAACCTCCATGGTCAACGAAGGCACTCATCCGCTCGGTCCGCGAAATCGAACATCATGATGTCGTCAGCTGTGGGATTGTCGCGTACGAATTTTGTGACAAATGTCCCCAGCAGTGGACTAAACAGGCTTTAACGACTCTAGAGGGGGCTACGGAGTCGTATATGGTTAAGGTTATAGCCGAAGCTTCGATTTAGAAGAAGCAACTAACTTCTTGTAGGTTTTCAACATGTCTTCAACTATGGCGAGGCAAGGAGGTCGGGTACAGCTGGAACAGTCCGACATGTGCCTGGCCTTGAATATCGCGAAAATGGCTAAAGGCGGCTTTTCGCGCGCCGCAATAGAGGAAACACAACAACTAATTAAGATACCGCGTGCCGAAGTCCGAGAAGAGGAGAAGCTAGGAGTTGAGTTTCCTGGGCATCAGAAGGTGAGGGCTGCGATGGAAAGACTCCCAGCAATGGTTTACAAAAATCATATGGCCGGCTGCCTTCCATGCCAAAATGGTACAGCAAAGAAATCTGGACCCGCTGGAGGCCCAAAGGAACCGCCGCACCTCCTCCAGAACCAGCGGCACCTCCGCCCGCAACGCCACGTGCGCCACCAGGTGACGCTGATGGAAACGAAAGAGATGAAATAGAAGGTATCCTATCCAGGTGTGTGTATATGCATTCTCCACTTCCAAAAACTCAATTTTTCAATCATAATGCATTTGCCAAGGAAAGCAAGCGCGATAAAGATTTTATTCCAGATTTGCTGAGTTCACTCTCTGCTGGGTGGGAATACCGCTGACATTGATTGTGCAGATGACAACAGCCTTTTGGGTGAATCTGAGGGTGGGGATGAGAATTGATTGAAAATAACGGGTGGGACACATTACTGTATATTTTGAAGGATATATTTATATGCACAATTGAAGAACAATGTAGTGATAATGAAAACATACATGAAACGGATCGAACGACTGTCAAAAAACTGTACATGATAATCTAGGCCAAAGTAACTGCTTACATAACGCGGATACGCCTGTGGCAAAATGAGCGTCAACGAAGCATCAACGATTTTCGGCCTTGCAGAATGATTAATCAAAGCGCGAGATTGCCACTAATGTCTATATATGGAGTTTTGACTGGTTTTATGGGCTAAAATGTTTAGGATCACTGAGTTGCAGTATTGAAAATGAATTAAGTTGCGATTGTCCGGGAGGCTGTTGCGGGACGATCTCTTGCTTATTAGGCTACAAAGACTGCTACAACCTGGTTTATAGATGTCTAAGATCATTTACCACCAAGATTACCCAAGATTCAAGATGGGGCAGGGAGAGTGTAGCATTCTCTTTTGCCTAAAAAGGCTGCCAATACAATGATTATAGATAACAATGATTAATTCACATTTTAATAACCTGACTTACAGGACGAAAAATCGTTGATGCTCCGTTGACGCTCATTTTCAGAATGGGGCAGGGAGCGTGTTTCTCTCTCTTTTGGGTTGAAAAACAGCCAATCCCTCATTTATGATCGTTTGCATCCAATCGCCATCTAGATTACTCATGATGCAAGACCAAAAATCATTGACGCGCCGTTGACTATCATATTCGGGATGGGGCAAGGAGCGTATCTCTCTTGTTTTTATTTAGAATAGCGGCCGATTCATCCGAAAAGGTCAATGATGTGCAAAAGTTAATATTTTGCATTATCAGTAGGGTATCTAAATGCGACCATAAATAGAAAAACCAAAAACACAGAACCGGAGATTAGAACCGATGGGTCTAGCCAAACCTGGCATAATCCGCGGGTTGACGGGTACAGGTCCGGGTTCAGCCCGCCAAGACGCTGGAGGTCCGGTTTTTGGACGGTTCAGGAACCGAAGCAAAGGGTTTTTTCCGGTCCGAACCCGGACCGCAGCCGGGTTACTCGGACCCGTTGTTAACACTAAATCATGATGATGTTCTGAGTCGTATTCGCCATCTGACTCGGTAGAGTTGGCATCATCATCTGAGGCAATTGACATGGCAGGCGATGCTGCCGGCTCTAAGGATACACTATCTAGTTAGCCCTCAATGTCCAGGTCTGCCTCTGACATTCTCTTCTGCAACTGCGAAGCAATGGCATGAGAGATATCATCTGCCCCTGGGGTTCGTTTGACAAAACCCATCCCTTTACGGTTTCCCTTCCCCTTCCCCTTCCCATTTCCCTGCCATTTCCCCTTCGCATCCTTTGTATCCTTCCTTTTCCCGGTCTCTTTCTCAGCGCCCTGTGTGTCCTCCTCACCCTCACCATCGTCATTGTCAGTGCAGTCGCCAGGACGGCTCCTTCCAACGCTCCGCACTCCGGGATCCACCCAGTTCTCATCATCATCATCCTCATTGAATATCTGATTCCAATTCAGTGGCGAAATGACCCGGAAGTCGCCTGGCTTGTACTGCCGGCAGCTTGGCGCATCAATCATTGCGCTAAGATCATGGATACCGTACCAAGAGAAACGCTCACCGGTGTGATTAACATTTCCCAAGTTTGATGTCTGCGGATTGGAGTGATTGACATCGTCCCCGAAGGCACGGCGTTTTTCCCACCTCCAATTGGCCATTTGATCCCGGGTTGTGTCAAACATTTGCCCCATATATGAGCGGAAGGCTGCCCACCACTCCCAAAAATGTGAACTCCTGCTTCTGGGGTGAGGCCACCGCAGCTGGAATTGTGAAAAGTGGCAAGTCGTGACTGGATCAAGAAAGAGTATGTCATCAACGAGGACCCAGGCCCTCTCGTTGTTGACGCTGCAAACATTGTATATCCATATGAGTCCACGGATGTGTTATGAGATGAATTCCTTTATACAGTCCCGATCCAACGACAGGCGTCGATTTATAACTAATGTCAGTATTCTTGTCCTAGTTGTTGCCTTCCCATTTCCTTTGCAGGTGCCCTTTAGTGCCATCGCAGCGAGTTAAAAATGAATCTACATACGAGGCGTTAGCATTATGATACTGTTGAATGTAGCTGAAGGAAGCTCATAGTGAACATACAAATTTGTATAGGTTATTGGGTGGGGTTTGGAACCAGAGGCGATGTTTTGTGCATATCACGTGATGTCGAGATAGTTCGGGATGCTGGCGGTCTGTTTTATACGTGAGGATCCAAGACTGGAGGTGTAGGCGGGAAGAAGGGATATAGATATTTGAGTTCTCGCGATTTGATTCATATCCTGCGTTTTGTTGGTTAATGAACACAAAACATCCCAGCTTTCATCCTGATCAACTACCAGGCATGTCATGAATGAGGAGGCTTAAGACGAGATTTAGTACTCGCAGTGAGGATAGTTCGCGACGCTGGTCATTGCTTTGGCATCACATACCACTTTGACCGCCCAGACCTCATGCACCTTGGAGTAAACTGAGTAGTTCTCAAGTTGACCCAACTGTGCAACCATACAACACGGCTACCAACGCCTAGTAGCGGAAAAAGCACACCTAACTGATGTCATAGGATAGAGAATACGCGATTGTTCGCTTTGTGATGCTGTTAGCTCTGCGAAAGGGTGATTCCCACCGGCAAGCTAAAGATATACACAATCGAAGGTTCGAAGTATTGTGCCAAGAACGAGTCTAATACGATGATAATCACACCAAGAAGCCATAAACACCCCTTAAGCGGTACATATAGACCTTCAGACATTGCTGTAACAGTGAATATCAATGCTGAGTTCAATCTGACGGCAGTTGACCGAATAATTGAAAGCTTTACAAGGGACCTCGTCACCGAGTATTGCCAAGGTTTAGAGTCCATCGCGGTCTACACTACATATCACTGTTTTGACGAATCCCATACTGCTCGCTGAGATAGGAGTCTACCTCCCCTGCTGTTGCAGATACATAGACTGGGAATTATTCCTACATTCGTAATGTCGAACATCTGTATTGGATTATGCTTTCCCAAAGTCCTCACCCGGAGACGACTCCGGTCAAACCAAGTGTTCCACCTCTTGCTAATCGTCAAAATCAACATAAGCGTGGGCCTCCCGCGATTGTTCAACCTGCTGCAGGTGACAGTCCTGTTGCCATACCTGCTGGCGTGAAGGATTGCTCTCAAGGAGGGTTTTCCGTACCATCCACAATCCAAGGTCAGAACTCCACCCCGTAATCATTGCGGAATAATTGGCACGTTGCAGACATCACTCAACACATGACTTCCACCCCATCCGCTGCATTGCGACGCTCAATAATTACTCCTACCGGCACACTGGGCACAAGTAGTCGTAGCACACCTTCACCCCGAGGAATCCTACAAACACACTCAAAGGATCGCATTGTGTTCAGCCCCGCATCTGGCATTGCTAGCACTCCTACTCGTCTTAGTGCAGTTAAAAACCTGCCTACCCCCCTCCCTAGTGCAGAAGCCCGTGCGATGATTACAAATCCACTGCGAACGCGAGCTACAGCAAAGAATCAGTCACACAGGCACTGGCAATTGCAACCGCAGGTGGTGTCTACACCTCGATCAATGGTCTCCAGCAGTCCCAGCATTGATGGATTTGATAGGTCAGACATGACGCGTCTTGTATTTACAACGACCAGACTTCTGGAGGTGTACATGTCAAACAGACAGCCATTTATGAGTGGAAGCGACTTGGAGATGGTAAGTTATGCAACAGGACAAGTTGCAAAAGCAATGGCTGAAGCCCCACACTCGTAGAAAATGGAGACGTACTGGAACACCGCAATGCAGCAATACAACATTTGGTACATAGCATTCGAAGCACGCACAAAGGATATCTTGAAAGAGGTAGGCAGATGATACGGCCCACGTTGGATATAACACGCTCAAACCAGTACCAGGTTCGTGCACAAGTCGATAACCTGACATCCCATTGTATTCAATGACGATGGGACAACATTGCAGAGCATTGCGATCTCCACCGCTTTGAATTTGCCGCGGAGAGTTTTGCATTCATTGTTTTCCTTCTGGCAGACAATACGTATTTTTTTGATGTAGCAGAGCATGTTGAAGGTGGTGTACGCGGTCCAAATCCAACGCACAGAGAGTTGGAAGGTGCTAACCAATTACTTGCCACCACTCAACTTTCTGGCGGAAGCAAGCCCTCGGTTTATGTACGTCAAATTTTATCACGAGGCGACTAACTGTGCTAAGTATGGTGATATATTGTATAATTCTATGATTGACGACAAGGACGGTGATATACCCTCGCTGCTGATCCTGTTTACATGCACCGTGTTGCGCCATTCTTTCCTGGAGTGGCAAAAGAACAAAGCTGTTCATCCGAATGCTTCCAAGTCAAAGCTGACAGCGGACAGACCTGATCACTCGAACTACTTCAACTACAAGAATGACGGTGGCAAGATCGCATCCTGCTGCGCGGTAACAGGTGGCAAGTTGTTAACCTCGCCTGGCATTGCCGACATGTATACATTCTTGATGAATACCTGGAACACACCACCGGAGAGCTACCAACATACAGTGTATAATGACTCCCTTGCTACAGTCACACGTCAGATACAACAGGCGGAGAACCAAACGCCTGGTGTGGTGATCAGCGTGGACGCAGCGCGTGTTGTCAATGGTATTCTTCTCGCCGAATTGACCTCCGAAGTGGCGCTTGACAAACGTGAGATAGCAAGCACTGACCCAGACATCCCGATAAACAACAATTGCACCAATGACGAACCGCATTTCGGGATGCCAGGGGACAGCGCGGATTACAAACATGAAGCTGACGAAACCAACAGGTCTAATTGCATTCACAATGACGGCCGGTGACGACTGGCCACGACTGAACTTGAAAGGTTTGACCTGTGAACCAGTGATGTCCACAGGTATGAGGGCGAGGATGGCTACGATGCCGATCAGGAGGAACAAGCATCGCAAGCCGATGATGGATCAACGCAGAATGTCGAGGACTGTGGCATAGTACTACATAGTTTGAAGATTGCACAGTATATATCAGACCTGTAAAATATGATAATGGCAAAGCAAATGCAACAGCAAGCGATGTATCTGAAGCGAAGACTGTATTGTAACAAGTGACAACATCTCAAAGCGAAACATATATGGGGAGAGTGCGGTATCCAATATATGGCAATAGCGGAGCAGTAAAATGTGGTACTCAGCCAGAAAATTGTATACACATCGCCAGGCATTGTGTACACAGCTACAGCATAACTGCAGCCCCTGTGAAGAGTGAAACACACGTGTTGTTCTGATGGTGGATATCTGTGCGTGAAGTATAGGAGGTAGGTAACCAACCGGAAGCATGTACTGCCCAGTCAGTGGGTAAGCGGTTCCGTCAGAGGAGTCAGAGCAGACCGGAACACCCGGGTGTTTCTGATAAAAACTAGGCTTGTTACAGATGTCTGCGACAGGAGAATTGTTCAGCAAAGATGAAGGAGTGGAGTTCTGACCTTGGATTGCAGAGGGTACGGAAGTCCTTCTTTGAGAGCCATCCCTCTCACTATCCGGTACGGAAACGGGTCTCTTACCAGCAGCAAGTTAAGCAACCCCCGAAGGCCCACGCTTTTGTTCATTCTGAAGATTAGCATGACTTGGAACATTTCATTCGACCAGAGTCATCACTATGTGAGGACTTTGGGAAGGCATAGTCCAATATTGATGTTCGACATTAGGAATGCAGGAATAATTCCCTGTACATGTATATGCAACGGCAGGCAAGGTAGACTGCGATTTCAGCGACCAGGGTGGGATTCGACAAAGCAGGGACTGGTAGTGTAGACCGCGCAAGACTTTGAACCCTGACAATACTCGGTGACGAGGTCCCTTGAAAAGCATTCAATTACTGGGTCAACTGCCATCAGATTAAACTCAGCAATGATGTTCACTGTTAAACCAAAATCTGAAGGCCTATTTGCACCGCATGAAGGGCATCTATGCCTATTTGGCGGGGTTGTCATAGTATTGCACTCTTTCTAGGCACAATACTGCGAACCATCGATTGTGTATATCTTCAGCTTCACGGGGGAAATCCTCCTTTGGCAGAGTTCAAAGTATTACAAAGCAAACAATGACGTATTCCCTATCCTATGACATAAGTTGCATGTACTTTCTCCACCGCGAGGCATTGGTAGCCATGTTGAATGGTTGCACAGTTGGGACAACTTGAGAACTACTCTATTTGTGCAGAGATGCACGAGGTCAGAGCTGGAAAAGTGGATTGAGATCCCAAAGCAACACCCAGCATCGCGAACTATCTTCACCGCCAGGACTAAATTTCATCTCGATGCTCCTCATTCATGATGTGGCTAGTGGTTGTGCAAGATGAAGGTTGGTCCGTTTTGTGTTTGTTAACCTACAAGACGCAGGATATGAAACAAATCGCATGAACTGGAGTATATATATCCCTTCTTCCCACCTACACCTCTCTTTTCTTTTCCTCCCGTATTTAAAACCCTGCCCGCATCCTCAACTCGCTCAACATCACGTGACTTCCACAAAACACCTCCTCTCTTTCCAAAACACACCTGATAACCTACACAACTTTGTACGTTCCCTCTGTACTTGCTTTCTCCATATGCAACTATATCATAATGCTAATGCCTAGGATGTAGATTCATTTCCAACTCACAGCGATGGCACCAAAGGCCAGCTGCGGAGAAAAGGGACAAGCAAATGCTAGGACAACAATGCCGACGTCAGTTATATATCGACGCCTGTCATTGGATTAGAACTGTATACAGGGATTCACCTCGGAACCCATCCGTGGACACATATGGATATGAAATCTTTGCGGCGTCAACGATGAGAGGGCCTGGGACCTCTATTATGATATAATCTTTCTTGATCCAGTCACGACACGCCACTTTTCACAATTCCAGCTGTGGTGGCCGCACCACAGGGGCAGAAGTTGGCCTTTTCGGGAGTGGTGGACTGCCTTCCGCTCATATCTGGGGCAAATGTGTGATAAAACCCGCGGCCAAATGAACAAGTGGAGGTGGGACCACCCCCGTGCTTTCGAGGATGGAGTCAATCACTCCAATCTGCAGACAACCAACTCGGGGAAGGTTAAACGCACCGGTGAGAATTTCTCTTGGTATGGTAGCAATGATGTCAGGGCAAAGATTGAGCCACCACGCTGCCGGCAATACAGGGCAGGCGAGTTCCTGGCAGGTACACCACTGAATTGGGATAAGATAATCGACAACGATGATGATGATGATAACTCGGCGAATCCCAGAGCGCGGAGCGATGGACGCAGCCGCTCTCACAATGACAATGGGATTGACGACGGGGACGGTGAGGAGGACACTCAGGGCCGTGAGCAAGGGACCGGGAAAGAGAAGGGAATATTCGATCGTAAGGGCAAAGGGAAGGGGAAAGGGGAGGCGAAGGGAAACAGTAAAGGGAAAGGTATTGTTCAACATACCCCAGGGGGAGATGATATCTCTCGTGCCGTTGCTTTGAAGTTGCAGAAGGAAATATATAAGGTAGACTCGGAAATGGAGGGCAAATTAGAGCAGGTATATTTAGATCCGGATGAATCGCCCGCCGTGTCAATTTTCACGGATGATGATACCAACTCTACTGAGTCGTATGCCGAATATGCCACAGAACATGATCCTGATGTCGATATGTGCATGGAGGATGATGTGGATGCACCAGACGGCGTTGATTTAGACAGCGATGTGGATATAGAAAAGGACGGTGACGATGAAGAGGAGGAAGATGAAGAGGAGAAAGATGAAGAGGAGGAAGATGGAGAGGAGCAGAATTGGGAGGAGAACGAGGAGGATAAGGATGAGGAGCAGGATAAGGATGAGGATGATGGCAAAGAACCTCGGACGATTGGCCACAGAGAGCTGGTAAATACATCGGGTGATGATGGGGATACCATCATAAACGATCAGACAATCCTCCTACCTGAGCAAGGCCAGGAGATGCGCGGGCATACCCCACCGCCACAACATTTGGCCCCTGCCCATGGTCACAAACACCTGAGCCTCTCCTACGACCATGAACTCCGGAAACTCATTCCCTCAGTGGGCTGAACAATTTGGGGGCTTGTGATGCCGCAACAACCTCGCCCAGCGGTGTTAACTCTGCAATAAGCTGAGACAGCTGGAAACACCTCGGATGTGCATGCGGATCACCAGCTGCTCGGGGAATCGGCAGGATGTGACAGTCTCCACAATGTCACTCTCCCCATGCACCTCAACCTGAGGTGTGCCCAGATGGCTGGCTAGGCGAAGAGTGAACCACTCCTCTCATTCCAGATGAGGCGAGGGTTAATGTGTTCGGTTTAGGGGCGGGTTGTTGTCTTGTTCAGTTCAATCATTCGAATCTATTTATCTCGGGCATTGATTATTACACGCATCGCAAGGCTTTGAATTTGTCAGGGTTTATTTTATTCATAGTATGATGGGACATCGTGCAGACAACATTTTTGCAACTCCTGGCGTGTAAGGAATCTTCGTGTGATGGTGTTGAGGTTCAATACATCTCTCAAGTTAGCTGAAAGTACCTTGAGCTTACACACCAGGCTGCTCAGGCCCACCACCAACTTTAGTCCATATTTACACTGAATACTTCACTCCTCGCGTGTCCTCGACAATCCCACAGAAAACCCCCATCCATGGCTCTGAATTTTCATGCTGAAAGAAGTTCACCTTAGACAGCTGGTGACTTAAACTTATCAAATTATACCTTCCTGGACACCTTCAAGTTGCATGCCAGAAGAATCTGACTATTCACGGCATGCCCTGACCCCTTGAACCCACTCAGCATCATAAATTCAATGCTAACAAAGATTCAGTCGAAAACATCGATGCATTTCCCTACCTCGAACATGTTGCAAACATCGCAGACTCGGAGTCTCAACTACCACGACTGCTTCTGCCACGGACGGAAATGTACCCCGGCGCCGGTGCTCCACTGAGCGATTGTATTGCTGAGCCATAGGAATGCGACACTCAGGGTTGCCTTGAGACAAACCTACAGAACAATCCCTACTACCCGTTTGTGACACATGAAGAGTACAAATATATCCAGTGTGGGATCAAGAGAAAGGGTAGGAAGACGTACTATGAAAATGTGCTGAAGGAAGAAAACACTGCTCTGCATTTCCCAAGCTTCGAAACCATCCATGGCAGCCAGAAGCTCGTGGCTACCAAGCCAGATGATCAGGCTCTCGGGGTCCGGGAACCACACACTTTCGAAGATATGAGATGGAATGACAATCACCAACGCCCTATCAAATTCTGGAGTCGAGACATCTTCACAAGAAGGAGATGGTTGATGTGGCAGGCAGCCTACGATAAGAATCTCATTTATGCCCCTCAGCGTTGTGTTAACAGTGATACACCAACGAAATGCCTCTATATTGAAATGTTCATTGCCCACTGGTTGTGGTAGATACAGGCAAGCAGAGATACCCGAGGATAATATGGTGCTAATCGAGGTTAAGGCAACACTCAGACTTGGGGATACACTGGTTCCCTTAATCTTCATGTCCGACAGAACATGTTTCTCGAATTTTGCTGGCGACCAGAAAGAGTGGCCTGTATATATGACAACTGGAAATCTATCTTCAGAGATCCGCCTGAAGCCCTCAACACACACCTTCGTAATGTTGGCTTCCCTGCCAATTCCAAAGAAGAACTGCAACATTCCTCAGAAGCGGCTGTATGAGCAGTGGCGAACAAACTGAGAGGTGCTGTAGGAAGTACTCTGGCGGGAACACCCGCCTGTCACCTTGAAACAAAATCCTAACACCGAATGCGGGCATTACAATGTTCTGGGTGCAGATGGTAACTTCAGGCGTTGCGAACCGGTTTAAGCAACATCGCTGGCAGATTGCCCAGAGTATAATGACCTACATCATCCCGGCCAGCATCTCCGTTTTTTGGTGTGAGGGTTCAAAGAACGAACTTGGAGATTATGTCCCTTCTGACAAGCAACACCACCGGTGGGATCACAACCCACACAGAACGCTCAGCGATGCCAACGCAAAGGCTGCGGATGCTGAACTGTCGTCCCGCCATGATCACTGAGAATGCAATGTTTTTCAATATAACCCCGGTATCGTGAGCAACCTCCTGAAGCCCAACCTCCTCCATAAAATACAGATTGGCACGCTTGACCACCTCCAGAAGTGGATTTTCTACTTCATCAAGTCGCACAAACGTCTTGACAAGTAGAATGCAATCTGGTTATAAGTGCCTGCATACCATGACCTCAGATCAAAAATATGTCATATGAGGAAGTTTCTCAATCGAATGGGGAGGAGATGTAGGAAATGAGCTGGTAACTGCTTGCAGTTGTAACCCAGTCTCTACAAGGCTGAAGCCCTACTCAGAGTCCCAAATTAAATCGCCCAATTGGGTGTACATGAGCATTGTTAGAATTCGATATGTATGCTCGATATAAATGTCACAATGATGCAACATTCAGCTACATGGCGGACGCCTTGCATTGTTTGCACACCTTCAAAGATGTTTTCTTACTCAGGCAAACTGGCCAAAACGGGCAGGCCAAACCCAATGCCCTGAGAACGCAACTTGTGAACAAACGAAACGTAGATGAGGCAACAAATACTGAACCTTGGACTCCATCCATGAAGCTGCGCGAAATGAACTCCTGGCTGGATTATGTCAGCCACGAGATAGATGTTTTGAAAGAGTAGGATGCCAAATTCACCTTTCTGAATATCCACATGATGTCTCATTGTGTCGAAAAAGTTCGTCGATACGAAGCCTTGGAACAGTATTGTGCCAAGAGACAACATCACAAAAATAAGACGAACCTCAAAGACGGTTGGAACGCCTCGAATGACAATCGCAACTTCCTGCCGCAAGTAATCTCGTCTCAGCGTCGCATTCTCTGCTTCAAAATCAGAGAGCCCATTGTTGAAGCCCTCACTCAGAGTCAGGAGAACGGCTCTGCCACATCCAGAGTCTTCCCTTGTGGTACAGATCTGGCTGCCCCCCTGAGCTCGTAGTCATATGCGAAGCCCCAATTCATGGGACCCCACACCTGCTGTGATGGAAAGCATCCTGACCCTATGCTAAAAGAATTCAGAGCATTATGAGACAATGCACAAGACGCAACTCACTGCATGGCCATATACAGTAGCACTTGGGAGTTTATCAAGCTCAAGAGTCGTAACAAGATGTATATATCGGATGAACAACTGCAAGCAATGGAGCTCTGTATTCAACTTGATATTAAAGTTCAAGTTGAGGGTTTGGATGGTGAACGCGTGTCTCAGATATATCGATGCACAGGAAGCCAGAGCTGGCGGATAGGGGATCAACGGAACGAGTGGTTGTGGTTAAAGCAACTTCCGGGGAGGTGTTATGGATCGCTGAAAGGGCATCTTCCATGGCAACTGCAACAACTATTCACAATCAAACTCCTAAATGAGGATTGAGCTTTCATTGAGTACTGGTTAGCCCTGAGGCTCACCACAATTGCTGAATACTCGGGTATCTTGGAATCTGTCTCGAATTTTGTACAAGTGAGACAAGCACCGGCAGCCGTTGCTTTCGAAGTTTTCAGCATGAAAAACATTGTCGGCTGAGCACAGGTCATTCCAGAGGTAGCTACTAGTAGTAAGACACTAGACAGACTGAACGAGGGATGGATTGTTAATAGCCACATAGATTTGGCGACTTCGAATGCTGTGTATAACTAGCAATGAGAGAATTGCATTTTGCACGAAGGTAGAATGACTGCAAGGAGAGGTTTTCGCAGCCTCACCCTTCGCATTGCAATCCTGATGCACACCAAAACCAAATTAACTCATTGCGACTTCTGGTCACAGTTGGCCACAACGCCAGAGTGATCATTAAAAATAGAAGACCAACACAATGAGAAGAAATTGTGAAACAGCGATCAGATGCCAATATGGAATGAGACGCATTAATTGAATCCGGGCTTGGACTAATCCGCCGCCAGGTTTTCTATCAAGGCTTTGACAGAGCGCGTCCACTCCGATGGAGCCAATCTGTCCGCACGAAATATTTTTTCACTGCTGTGACACCTCAGTTAGCATATGGTTCGTGTAAGATTCCAGGGCTGTGTTGAGACAAACATCACCAGACTTCCTTCCTGTCGAAGAGTTTCCTTTCTATATCTATCAAACATGAGTTATCAGCTGTTGCTCACTTCAATGTATCCCTGCAAACAAACAAACAAACCACATCGCACTGACTTACTGCAAATCGTGGGACCGTTAGAATCACCAGCAACTTCCAGCTGTACGCAGCAGGATATAACTCGAGTAGAACATGCAAGTTGACTGTCATTCATTCCAGTGTGACTTGTAGCTTACTATATATTCCTCAGGACTATCCACTTTTCATTATCATCTTCTTAACCTTTTCCACACATCAGCAATATACATTTCCGTCGGGGCGGAATGGCTGCATCACAGTGGATGCGCTCCGGCAGAGCTGTCAGAGACACCCCAGTGGCAGATTACTCAGCGCCCTGCACCAATACCACGCGTTGTGTTGCATATCACCCTCTGATTGCAGTGTCGCCGTTTCTTCTCGCACTGTTGGTATCTTATTGTACACAACAACTGTGGCGTTGTGGCCAACTGTGACCATACATCAGAATGGTTTCATTCGGTACCTCAGCAAAATGTAAATCGGTCTGGAAGCCACACACAAACCTCCCAGACACTTTGGCTCCCTTCACCAGTGCTTCTGAGTACTTCCAGATGCTCCCAGGCCCTGCCAAGTGCTCTCAGATTCTGCAAGACCATTCTCAGGTGCTCCAGAAAACACCTGCAGTTATGGAGATGCATTCAGGAGATTCCGAAATTGGACTATGAGGATAGTCAAATTTTGGTGCAGCCGAGACCGCTGTGCAGCTCTGCACGAGACTTGGTGCAGTATTCTGAAAGCAGTGGATCTTAGGGTTCCATAAGCACAAGGGATTTCGTCTATCATATTCATCTTTGTTATGTTCACAAGATTCACTACTTCATAATATGGCATGCATTATGTAAGTATCTCTATTTATATACATATGGTCAATCTGGCCATAGATGTTAGTCGAGCATATTCAGAGAAGCACCTTAAGACGCCCATTTAGTGCACCGAGTGATGCACCACTTGGAGGCCGTTCTTGTGATACGACAGAGCTCGACGGCATGGAGCCCACCATCGACATTCCACCACACCTCTCGAGACTTCCAAACAGGATTTGTGAGAAAGTTCTGTTTCAGCTCATGGAGTCTAGGAAGTAAGTGGGAAGATATGATACTACCCAGCAATGAAAATCGACGCAATTGAGTGGATCCATGACATCTCGCAAAGAGCAAGTGAGACCACAAGTTGCGAAAGATAGAGTGCGTATTTTCATTGTATGATAAGATGAGATGAAAATGAGTTGATATCTATCTACCCCGGGGTCTCCTGAATATGTACTCCGCGTCGCGCAGCCCACTTCCATCACCCCTCTACCTCGGTACAATTGCCGTCAGTGAGGGACGATGTACTTGGAGGCCGTGATCCAGTGAGTTGAGAGATGCACTTGGAGGCCGAGATCGAGTGAACACAGAGATGCATTTAGAGACGAGGATCAGATAAACGCACGGCCGCACATTGAGGCCGCGATTGAGCGAGGTTGGAGATGCAATTGGAGACCGAGATGGAGTGAACTGAGAGATAAACTTTGAGGCAATGGACAAGCGAGTTTGGAGATGCAATTGGAGACAGAGATTGAGTGAACTCAGGGATGCACTGGGAGTCCGTGATTGACCGAGTTTGGAAATGCACTTGCTCACTTTGAATGAAGAAGAATGGAGGAGTACTTGGAAGCGGTCGATTTGGAGGGAGGCGCAACACCAGCTGAGACTCTATTCATTGGTTAACTTGTAATTGTGGGAATGATGAGAGTTGAGTACAACAACATCGGCCGAGAGATGGGAAACTGACTGGGAGCGGGAAACTGGCTTGGAGCAGGAGACTGTCGATCTTGGGATGATGCTGTACTTGATGTATGCTGTACTCGGTGTTAAGTCATGATCATGGCGTGGAGGGATAGAGAGGGATGACTTAACTTTGTGTTGTTAGGTGATGGTAAAGTTGAGCCCAAGAAAGAGAGAGATCAGAGGAGATGGGAGAAATCATTGTGAGAAACTGAGACGTAAGAGAATTCCTTGTGGGAGTCAATTTACCATCCCTGATATGGCACGTAATACTCTCAATCTGGCCGGTAATAACACCGATACAGGGTCTTCTCAACCCAATCAAATCACTTATACCCCTGATTTCACAGGTCAGCTCGCATCCTCCATATCGCTTTCATCTTCATCCCCATCTCTCTCTTTATCGTCCACAACTCTACCATCATTGCAAGAACACAAAGTTAAGTCATCCCTCTCTATCTCTCCATGCCATCATCATGAGGTATCACCAAGTGGAGCATACTCCGAGGGCGGCATCCGCAGAGTACAGCATACACCGATCATTGTCATTCGACCCTGCATTCTCGCAATTTCGAGTTGACCCCTGAATGTAGCTTCAGCTTCCGACATACCTCCCTACACATCGGCTGCCGCAAGACAGCTCCGCATATGAGCTTCACAGGTACAGTCTCCTCGTCACATGGCCACAGTTTCCAGTTAACTAACGGATGAATAGAGTCTCAGCAACTGGCGCACCTCCCATTGACTGCCTCTAGATCGACCACCTCCAAGTACTCTTCAATTCTCCCTCGATCATAGCCATCTGACAGTGCATCTCTAAACTCGCTCGATTACAGTTTGGAGTGCATCTCTGAGTTCACTCGACCTCGGCCTCCAAGTGCATGTTCAAACTCGCTCAATCATGGCCTCTCAGTGCATCTCTGAGTTCACTTAATTTCGGACTCCAATTGCATCTCCAAACTAGCTCAATCAAGAAAACACAGTGCATCTCCAAACTCGCTCGATCACGTCCTCCCACTGTATCTCTGAATTCACTCAATCTCTGACGCCAATTGCATCCCCAAACTCAATCGATCACAGCCTTGGACTGTAACTCTGAGTTCACTAGATCGTCATCTTCAGGGACACCTCGAATTGCTTTCAATCACCGCATGCTGCCACTCGAGACATACCATTTGTTGATAGGTAGCTATATGGATACATAGATACATAGACAACATTACAAACTGAATGCATAAGTTTTGAAAATCGTTGAACGATAAGTAGTAGCTATGATTTCGAGGCACACCAGCAGCATTCCAAAAGAAGATGTTTTTCCCAGACTGCTCTACAGTGATTCAACGTGCTCCCAGGTGCTCCCAGGTGCACCTGATGGCCACTAGATCAGTTCAGTACACTTGGACTAGTTGCCTGCGCAACGGAAAGTGAGTAATTCTCCGTCAGCGGGTACGAGGTTCTGTCAGAGCCGTCAGAGCCGTCCGGAACACCCGGGTGTTTCTGACGGAACCTAGAGTTGTTACTGATGCACTAGCCAGTTATGGCGCCACAGACACCTCGGCCCGGTGTGATTGAATCCGAACCGAGCCGAACAACAGGCGCTTCATGGAATGCGTTCCTGGCTGAGACACAGCTGCAAAGTAGGCACCAGTTTGTCCACCGCGACACTGCAATTGCAGCCACCGAAAGTATGGCCCAGGACGCTAATTTCAATAAAGTACTTGTAACGGGCGGGATCGGACGCAGGTGATGTAGATGTTGCAAGACTAAACTCGAAGTGCGTATCGAGGGACAAAGATCAGAATATGTTTCCAAGTCGGACTATTGCTTGCTATACAAGAGAACGAGTAAAGAGAGAAGAAAAGGAAA
>Ga0307515_10002121_pt1 | contig 43484 bp, 35 predicted proteins | sample 17_EM_MG_FD_194513 | JGI IMG/M metagenome (GOLD analysis project Ga0307515, IMG submission 194513) | Populus trichocarpa ectomycorrhiza microbial communities from riparian zone in the Pacific Northwest, United States - 17_EM | ecosystem: Host-associated > Plants > Roots > Unclassified | place... | reverse complement strand
GTTGACGCTCTGTTGACGCTCTGTTGACGCTCTGTTGACGCTCTGTTGACGCTCTGTTGACGCTCTGTTGACGCTCTGTTGACGCTCTGTTGACGCTCTGTGGACGCTCTGTTGACGCTCTGTTGACGCTCAGTGGACGCTCTGTTGACGCTCATTTCAAGGTGTAGCAGTATTGACACACAAAATGTTGCCTATAAAGGCTGCCAACACTTCGATTATGGGTAAATGGGGCAGCACACCCCTTGGATTATACAAGATGCAACACCCAAAATCATTGATGCTCTGTTGATGCTTTGTTAACACTCTGTTGACACTCTGTTGACGCTCTGTCGACGCTGTTTTGAAGCTCTGTTGACACTCATCCGTTCGTCTAGTGACAATGACATTAACCACATTACCTCGACAGGCGGCCAATACATCGATTATGGATAAAAGCCGTACCTTTGACCTTGACTTATTCCAGATGCAACACCCACAATTGTTGACGCTCTGTTTCTGCCCTGGTGAGGCTCTGTTGCCACTCATTTTTAGGTGTCGCGACATCGATATTTACCATATTGACTATAAACGAGCTCAAAACTCTGATTATGGGTACAAGCCGTAGCACAGCCACTGGATTATAAAAGATTCAACACCCAAAATCAATGACTCTGTTGATGCTCATTGTCAGAATGGGGCTGTGATCAGGTCGCGTTCTCTTTTGCCCATAATGGCTGCCAATGCATTGATTATGGATAACAGCGAGCCAGTAGCTTCCCGATGAACTTACTGACAAGACTAAAAATCGTTGACGTTCCGTTGAGGCTCATTTTGAGAATGCGGCTGTTACCGTGACGGTCTCTCTTTGCCTATCAAGGCTGCCGATATGTTGGTTATGGATATTATCGAGCAAATCCCTTTCTATTTAACTTACTTACAAGAACAATCATCGTTGACGCTCCGGTGGCGATCATTATCAGATTGTGGCCGTTACCGTGTCACGGTCCCTTTTTCCTATACAGGTGGCCAATCTGTTGAATATGAATAACAGCAAGCAAATCGCTTCCCAACTACATTGCGTACAAGTCCCAATATGATTCACGCACCGTTGACACACATTTTGAGCATGGGGTTGTTACAGTGTCACTTTCTCCCTCCGCTGTGAAGGCTGCCAATAATGTGGATATGTATCACTGCGGGTAAATCGCTTCCCAATGAACATACATACAAAACCAAAAATCATTCGTTCTCTAAGCGATGGATAACGTAGCGCCGTGACATTCAAGCGCTTTCAGCTGGCAATTCACTGCATGTAAATCCATACACCAATTTTTCATTAATATAGCCCAACTTGCTCACTTTGCCATATCCAGTTTGATCTCCTCAGTTTCTATGACCTACCATAAGCAATTTTCAAAATGCTGACTATGTGCACCCAGTCTGAATGCGGAGTGATGTAGTTTGATGAATAGATGAATGCAACATGATGGTGGTGATTCATACAGATAGGCATTCCGCATTGACCGCTTCTTCTATGACTTGTATGCCATCACTAATTGAAACGTTGGTAGTGAATTATATCTCTGGTTTGGATTGCGGGTTCTCACTGATCCGTACAAGGAAGGATGTTATCGTGTCGATCAATTGTCAATCAACTCGGTTTGGAGTCCAGAATCTTCGTACGGCCAGTATGACCCTTGCACATGCATAGGCGAATTATCATGTCTCACAATGTAGTCACCCAAATCAAACAAATTGTGACACTTGGCAAGATAGATACACCAATTACTTTTTGCGGAGATATGTGGTCTATGATCACATATTGTGCAGGGAGTGCACACATGACCTACGAGCCAATACAATATGTTCATTTGAATCCATTTCATGTATGGTAAGTAGGTAGGGAGGAAATATGCAGGAATAAAAGCTTACGGGTTTAACTGGCTTCGATTGAATTATAGGTAACGAATTGGGTATCGCATCAGACGCAGCCACCAATGTGCATATGTCAGATGGCGGTTTCCCATATGATGATCTCATATGGCTACTTTATGCTCGTGATGTTCCTTGCGGCAATGCGATTGTCCACACACACTATCATGTATCTCCATCAGCTCTCCAAATGTTGTCGGCTCTGTCGCAGGTGCTAACTGATCCATTTGCAGCATAATGACAGCCTTGACTATCAATATGGCTGATCTGGACCTCAAATCTTACTAATGATAGAAGACGATAAATCGTTCACACTCAAATTCCAGATGTAGCAGGAAGCTTGTCTCTGCTTGTTTTGATTATAAACGTAGCCAATTAAACAAATAAAGAGAATGATTTACCAAAGTTAATATTTTGCACTTAGCAGTAACGTATCTGACTGCAACCATAAAGAGAAGAACCGAAGAACGAGAACCGGAGATTGCAAGCGATGGGTCTATCCAAACCCGGCAAAACCAGTGTGTTCATGGGTACATGTACCGGTTTGGCCCGCCAAGAAGGTCCAGGTCAGGTTTATGGACTGGCCAGGAGCAGAATACAATCGTGTATCCAGTCCGAACCCGGCCCGCAGGCAGGTTACCCGGACCCATTGCCAACACTGAAGATCGCTCACACTCTCTCAGACAGCATGCAACATCGCCTGGAATGTTATTTCATGCTTTCTGGTTGTCAATGGTACCTTTTTGGCATTTTCCATATACTCCTGAAATTACATGATCGCTGTCTCAGGGTCTTAAACTCCCGTTCTCACTACAGCGGTCTCTCGATCCACCTAATCTTCCATCCAGCTCTCTTACTTTTTGCTGCATAATCAGTGCCAATCCTGTCTTGTCTGCGCAAAACGCTTCTTTTTGGATCTTAAGCTGCTCAATGCTCCTAACGCCCAGACCTTTTCTGTCTCCAAGCCACTTTTGCTTGTATTCCCTTGATGACATCGTGGTGTTGATTGCTTAGTTGAATTTCATATTGGCCCGCTGGATGTGGCAAAAGGTTCGTTTTCGGAGCATGACCATTGTATCTTGTGTTGACAATGTTGTTGCAGGAGATGTTGGATATTGCAAGATATGGACCACATGGAGGCAAGCTGCTTCTTTTATGTCAAGGTTGGTAGGTTTGATCATCTTGAACAAAGCAAAATCTGCTTTTTGACCGTCACTTCATTGTGAATAGTCATGTGGACAGTACATCATGACTTGATAGTTAGTGTGTGAATTATGTAAGATCCCGGCAATGTCTTCAGAAAAACATCACCAGACTTCCTTACTGTCAAAGTATGTCCATGTTATATCTGTCAAACATGAGATTTCAGCTGTCGTTCACCACAATATATCACTGTAAACAAACAAACATTCAACCAACTTATTGCGAATTGCGGGACCATCGTGATCTGCTGTTGCCTGTCGCTACATGCAGCTGGATTTATATTGAATCAAAGGTGCAAGTTGGCAGTTACTCATTCCATTGTGATTTGTAGGAATGTATAAATTCCTCAGTACTTCTCACTACTTTTCGTTATCAACTCCCTCACCTTTCCACAACTGCAAGTCATGGCTCCACAATACCATCAGCCAGGGGCGTTTGGATCCGAATCAAGCCGAACGACAGGTGCTTGGTTCAATACGCCACCATGTTAGACACAGCGGCAATGCAGTTCCCAGTGTGTTCACCGTGACGCATCAATTCCAGCCACCAACAATATGACCCAGGACGCTCATTGAAAAACAGTACATACAACTGGATGGTGCATGAATCAGAAGCAACATGCAATTGGATATAAGTAACTGCGCATCGATGGTAACAGGGGGTTAGGTAACAATCCAATGTACAACAAGTGTACGTAGAGAGCTAGGTGATCAATTCGTTGCTCCCCCTAATGGGAAACCACCATAGTCGACCAAGGCTATTGTGTGCACTGTCCACGAAAAGGAGCATCTTGATTGTGTAAGTTGTGGGATTATCTCTGACGAACTTCGTGATCAATGTCCCTGGGAGTGGATAACTCAGGCTTTGACGGCATTACAGGTGGCTATGGAGTTATATACAGTCGAGCTATAGCCGAATCCCACTTTCAGAAGCAGCAACTAATGTCTTCTAGGTTTTCAACATGTCTGCTTTCATGGCAATACAGGTAAGTCGGGAACAGCTAGAACAATCCGACATGCACTGTTCCCTGAATATGGCCAAAATGGCCAAAGGAGCATTGTCGCGCGCGGTATTAGAACAAAAATAACCACTAATCAAGAATCCTCGCACCGAACTCCGAGAAGAGACGATGTGACGAGTTGAATTTCCGGGACACAAAAAGGTGACTGCGGAGATTGAAAGTCACCTGGCAATAATTTGTGAAAATCAAACAGACAGCTGCCATCATTGCCAAAATGACACATCACAGAATCCACAGTCACGCAGGAGGCACAAAGGGACAGGTTCACTGTCTGCACCACACCAAGTGACACCTTCGCCGCTGAGCGACAGTGAGTGAATTCAAAGCACTGCAATAGATTGTGCGCCACCGGGATATGTGCATATAGATAATCCACTTCCCTAGGCTCAATTTTTCAATCATGATGCATATGCCAAGGATCACAAGTGTGATACAGATTTTATTTCAGATTTTTTGACTAATCAAGAACCATCCACTGGTAAGTACACTATCCGCTGAGTGGTAGTGCAGCTAATTTCCATTTTGCAGACGAAAGCAGCCATTTGAGCAAACCTGACCGCGAAGCCGAGGATGGATAGAGGTGGACAGGATCTTTGACTTTTATCATTATCTACGAATAGTGGACACTTTAAAGTATATTATAAAGGATATACTGATATGCAGCATTAAAGTACAATGTAGCAATAAAGAAGAATGTACATGAAGATGCTAGAATGGCTGCCAAAAGACCATTACTGATAATCTATGACACAGTGAATGGTGGCATATTGCGGTTATGCCCGTGGCAAACTGAGTGTCAACGGAGCCTCATTTATTTTTGGCCTTACATCATGGTTGGTGAATGCGGGATGTGGCCTTTAATATCTATATACGAAGTGTTGACAGGTATTGTAGGCTAAGACACTCAGGATCGTTGAGTTGCAGCCTTGGAAAGGAATTATGTTGTGATTCTCCAGGAGGATGTCACGGGAACATCACTTGCTCATTGACCTATAACCGCTGCCTACTCCCAGTTCCTAGATGTTTGTGATCATTTGCCACTCAGATTCCGCAACATGGAAGACCAAACATTGTTGGCCCTCAGTTGACGATCATTGTCAAGATGTGGCAGGGCCCATGTAGCTCTTTCCTTTGTGTTCAAAGGCAGCCAATACAATGATTATATATAACAACAACTAATTCACTATGTGATTATCAGACATACACAACCAAAAATTGTTGCCGCTCCGTTGATGCTCATTTTCAAGATTGGACAGGGAGCGTGTTGCTTTGTTGTTGGCCTATACAGGCGGCCAGTACTAAGCTTATGTATAACAACAACCTAGTCACTGTTTAATTGACTAACTTGCAACATCCAAAATAATTGATGCTCCATTTGCTCTCATGTTGAGGATATTGTAGCAATGTCGTACCGGGCAGTTTTGCACATTAAGGTGGCCAATACGTTCAGGAGGAATTACAATGACCAAGTCTCTGATCAATTACCCGACTATCATGACCAAGAATCTTTGTTGCTCTGTTGACGCTCAGTATCCGACTCGGGCAGGGACCATGTCGCTTTCTGTCTTGCTCATACAGGCTCCCTAACTGTCATTTATGAAATTCTGTAACCAATTGCCACGCATATAAACAATGATGCAAGGCCAAACATTGTTGACGCTCCATTGATGCACATTTTCAGAATGGGGCAGGGAGCATGCAGCTTTCTCATTTGTGTTCAAATGCGGCCTTTACCTCATTTATGAATGTCTGTATCCCATCACCACTAAGATTACCCAAGATGCAAGAACAAATGTCATTGACTCGCTGTTGACTCACATTTCCTGAATGGGTCAGGAAGCGTGTCACTCTTGTTTTTGATTATAAAGGCGGCAAATGCATTAGAAACAGACAACAACGTACCAAATCTCGCATATAGCGATTAGCCGTAGGAGATGTGAATACGCCCCTGAATGGAATAACCCAATGACCAGAACAGGGGATTGGAAGCGCCACGATCATGTGAACCTGGCACAACCTGTGGGTTGACGGGTATGGGTCCGGAATTGGCCGGCCAAGACGCAGCATGTCGGGGATTTGGACCAGTATGTAGTCGAACTGAACACTTCTAGAGGTCCCAACCCGGACCCCTGGCAGGTTACACAGATCCGTTGCTAATACTATGTACCACTAGTGCATAACAAGGTGAGGGGGTGTGCATTTCATTCAGACAATATTCAATGTGAGCAACGACATGAAATTGGAAGTTCAATTGTGGTTCTGGGATACGACCAAAGTGGAACTGCTGCAACAGGTTTTACTCCATCAACAACCCAAACCATACTTAAAACCACGGTTTTTCACCCAGTACCACTGCCCAATGTTTTCCACTGTTTAAATATTTGAGTTCTGATCGGATCTGGGAATGTTCTACATGTAACCAATGCTGTTTTGGGTATTCTTTTACTCTCTAGTCTCCGAATTTGCAATCTATCCAACATTCATTGACTTGTGGCGAAACATAATCAATTTTCTGTGGTATATTACAGTGACTCAATAAATGTTACTTCTAGTGCAATTTGGTGGCTGGGTGGTGAAATGAAACCCAAAATTGTACATTCCACATTTACAGTACTATGTGATACAACCTGAATGCAAAAATATAATTCGAGCCAAAATTTTGAGTTTGCTAAAATGAGGCTCTGCTTTATGAAACATACGGCCAAGAGAACCACAGCTTTAAGTGCAGTTCGGGTTAGAGACTGTTCTTCTCAGGAGATTTCGTGTACTTCAGGGTTTCTGACCAGGACCAGTACTCGGATCCTGTTCTCAATCCAGTCTACGGCCGGTGTGGCGGAAAAATCGATTTCTCACTACCACCGCCACTCAGCTTGGCAGAGCACTGAGCTATGGCGGGTGTACAGAGATTCAGGGATGATGGAGACTGACGGGGCGCCAGTGGCGTACGGAGATCAGGGGCGGCAGAGATGGACAGCGTCACGGGGGGTATATATTCGGGAGACCCCGGGGTCGATATCGTGTATCGCATCTTGCATCCTGTATCAACTCATCTCATTATACAAAGAATTTCACATTCTATCTTTCCTATCTTTTGATCTCACTCGGTCTGTCTGACACTTCGTGGATCCTCCCGGCCGGGTAGTATCATTCCTTCTTACCCTCTTCCTACAATCATCGAGCCAGAACTGCTCTTTCTCACGAAGTCCTGTTGGAATGCCGTGATAGGTGCGGGGCAGTGTTGCCCATGGGCCTTCTGTACTCTAGCTCTGCCATTTCACCACACCGGGTAATCCAAAACTATTGCTAACTATAGTCATCCCACCACAGCCTGACCCCATCACCTCTTGCTGCCTTGTACCTCTTCACCAGGTTGGTGAAGCCACTGCTGGTGATCTTTCTTTGTCAGTAATATCTCAGGATCATAGAGAATTGGAAAAACTGTGAATCACGAAAAATTACTCCCCCAATTCTGCAGACCCCCAAATCCAATTCCCCACACCACTGATCTTTCAGGACCCTTCCACCATCCACCTTATGGTTCCAAGATATCACCCACACACTGCCTACAATACCTTGTCATCAAATATCCAGATTCAGAATGCAGCAATGATTCTACCAGTCCATACAGACCTGGCTCGGTTCGGTCCAGTCCCACTGGAAGGTAGGACTGGACTGGGCCCCAGACTGGCAGTCTTGGACTGGGCGGGCTTGGCCTGGACCAGTCCAAACAGGTTAATATTTATCAATTTCAATGTAGATTGAAAACTAAAAAAGTGAGACGGTAATCCCGGCAACCCTAACTAAGTGGTGAGTGGCGAGTGTTGAGTGATGAGTAGCAAGTGATCAGTCTTGAATGGTAAGTGGCAGATAGCAAGTGAGCAATCATTCATGAGTCTATTCAGTAACTCAGAGGATTACAGAGGTGACTGGTGAGTGGCAAGTAGCAAGTGGTGAGGGGTGAGATGTGCATGGTGACTTACAATTGGCAAGATGAGTCTATTTGTTGACTCGGTAGATCGGTAACTCCCAATGTATTCGGGCCGATTCGGCCCATATGGACTGGTCCAAAGCAGTCCAGGCCAGCTCAGTCCGGGTCCGGAACAACTGGGGATTCGTCCGATCCACATCCAAAGATTTCGTGGACTGGGCCTGGACTGGACTGGCCGGTTCCGGTCCGGACTGAACAATTGCTGAACTGGTGGAATGATTGCAATACAGTAGTACCGATCACAGTTTTCGGTGTATTGTTGACCCAGTTACTACTGAAGGATATGGCAAGCATAACCAATGCATATACTGCTGCTAATGGCAGGGAACAAAAGCTGGAGGGTGGTTGGAAGCAGAAGAAGGGATCTGCATCAGAAGTTGGGATTGAGTTGCGAATGATATTGTATATAGGAGTGCATAGTTCCCCTGTAGTACAGATCTACTAGAGGCATGTTGGGCTCACTCCTACCCACCAAATATGGGAGTATATGGGACAAACACAATTTGAGATGACAAAAAGTACATCCATGTATGCTCCCATGATGTCTCAATGATAGCACCAACCGGAAGATAATTGTGGCTCCGAAATGTCAATGCAATATTTGAACAACTTCGACAGTATTCACTGCAGTATCACATGGCTTCAATGTACACTACTTAAGATTAATATATGATGAGAGCAACCGAGTGGTCACCTGACACATCCACGATGCCTGGTAAGCCTATCCAATCAGAAATCATGTTCCACTGCCTTCCTTATCCTGGTTACATCTGGAATGTCCATCCAGCCCCTTATTGGGCTGGACCTGATTCTATTCCAAATCCAATGCATTGGCAGCAATAGAAGAAGTTATATACCATCACTTATGAATGGTCCCCAGTACCATGCGCTGGATAGTCTATCTGGATAACATTTATACCACAGTTCCATTATTGGGACGATTGCATCATACTGTGCATATGAGAGCCGGTGGAAATGCATGTTCCTTCTTAGCTGAATTTCCACCTGAACACAATATTCCAAAACAAGATGTTGGGAAATATGAGTACCATGCCTTGAAAGTACTTGCCATTGAGATCAACCTTTTTGGACAGCTGATTTGTGCACATTTGTGGTTTGACATTGCACTAGTTCCAATTCTCAGTGCTGTACATGACTTTGAAACTCAGCCAGAGAGGCTAAAAATGTGTCGACCAAAGAATCACACTATTGCAAAGAAAGCGCGACGAAACTTTTGTAATTAGCAGGAGAAGCAGATAATCATTTCTCTCCGTATTGATGACTACAATCACAACATGTGTGGTGGAGATATTGCAGATCAGATGTGCAGAACAATATTACTCAGCTCACCACCTTTCGCACATGGTGGCCTATGCTCTTCTTCACATATGATACGATGGTTAAAGATGCCCATTTCATCCACAAGGATATGCCTCAGAGGTTCAGCACCATCCCACATAAGGAATTTTGCCTGCAGTGTGCCTGGGGGTTGATCCTGAGTGGGTCTGGACCAATATCCATCTCACAGATTGTACGGTCCACTAGGGCCAAATCCACCCAGTCAAATGTTCAAGTGCATGCTTCATTACCCCTAGATCCAAATTGTTACTGTGAGCACCTTCCAGTCCATCTTGGGGAGGGAAAGTGAATGGGGTGTTGGCTTTGCTGCTGAAAGCAGAGAAACAGTCACACAAAAAATACCAAATCTCCACCAAAAACCTGCTGGGCTTACACCCAATGTAACTGGCCACTGTGTCTCAATGATGAAAGGTATTGTTTTGTTGAGTTCCATCAGCTGCAAAGGAGTGGCATGGGTGGTGGTGCAGAGAGAAGGGGTGGGGCGGTAGCTGGAGGGGGCACATTTGGAGGGGCAGCAGAGTTTACACAGCCACACTTGATGTAATTTACAATTTGTTAGAATAGAAAGTTTTATTTGTGGCTAGAGAAGACTTGATTAAAAGCAGAGCCTGTGGGAATCTATTTTGGGGTGTGGTCATGGTGGTTGAGTGGGCGGACAGTACGGACCAGGAACCGGTTATGATCCAAGGCACAACATACCCAAAATTATTTTATAAAAGACTAGTTCAGAAGTGTATATAATATACATCTTGATGAGTTTTAAGTATACATATCTATATTGTTACTCCAAATAAATAATTATACTTAGAATTGAACTCCATACCACAAGACTAACTTGGAAGTGTTGTACCACTGTTCTATTCATTTCATTCTGTCAATTTAGCCCACTATAGTGTATAAATCTGTTACTACTGTATATTTTCCGATTCAAAAAAGGTCTTGGTGGAAATTTCAGTTTTTTTCAATATATAGTGGACTCACTCTTCCCCAGAATGTGCTTTATTCAATCATATACAGACATTTTCAGCACTAGACCAGACACGAGAGCAAAAACCAAAACAGAACAGTAAATGAAGCATAAACAGAGGTGCTGTCTCGGGAGAGTGGAGGCCACTGCTGCGGTCACCGCTCTACCTCGACTCTCACATTCTTGGCTGGAAGCCATTTCACTGGGTCTAGAGTCGAAAACATACTAAGCTAGCATCAGTTTATGCAGTAATGCGGGTGGGCGAGTAATTTTGAGGCTGAAGGTGCTGCTTTGCCCAACCACTGGCGCTCAGTTCCTCATATATACTCCTTCCCTCCCTCCTGGCTTCGTCCATTCCCTTCAATGCTCAGGCTCTGGCTCAATCATCAAACCCGTGCTCAGACTCTAGCTCAAGCGCTATCCCAAGCTCAGGCTCAAGCTCAGGCTCAAGCTCTGGCCCATGCTCATGTTCGGGCTCACACTCGAGCTCAAGCACGCACATCGGCCCAAGTTGAAGCCAGGACGTTTGGACCACCTTCCCCCATTCTTTCCGTCAGCCAAATTGCTCGCCCCCTGCCAGGCGCTAGTCAGAGGGGCGGGCACCCACTAGCCACCGGTCGATTCCCACCCTCCAAATTACTTCCACTACCCATTAGTCAATCTGAACGACATTGTACACCCCATGATTCCACCAGTCCGGACGGACCCTGTGTGGGGTAGGGCTCAGTACGGTTCGGTCCAACTGTTAGGTGGGACTGGACTGAGCCCAAGACTGGTAGTCAGGGACTGGACGGGCTTGATCTGGACCAGTCCGCACATGCTTTCAATTTCGACATTGTTTCTTAGTCAAGTACCACTGAACACATGACTCATCCTCACATTTAACACCGCACACCTCTGGATACTCACTCTGGGTGAAATTGTGACTGTTCTGTCTGTATATTTGGTGCCATCGAGACATATTTCCCCTATTAAAAGACCAATACAGTGAAAAAATACCCTAAACCTGGACACTGTGCTGGACTGATCCAAATCAGTCCAGGCCAGTTCAGTCCAGGTCCAGAAAAGTGGGGATTGGTCCGATCCCAGTCCAAAAATTACTCTTACTTGATTGGCCTTCTGCGGACCCGGTCTGGACTGGTCCAATGCTGGACTGGTTGAATCATTGTGTACACCCAGTACTTTATACACCCAGTACTTTATACACCCTTTACTTTATCCACCCTCCACTTTATACACCCTCTATTTTATACACCTGCCACTTTATATATGCGGTATTATTGGTACCATCTACTGTACAGACTGCATTCTGCATTATAAACCACTTTGCTGTATTGTATGCACAATTTGTTTACGGTGTATAAAATTTATCTTGTGTATAAATATATATACAGCACTATGTATTTTTAACTGAGGCTGGAGAATAACTTATACATTTTGCATGCCAATCTTGTACCATAGGTTTGAGATAAGGCTTACCGTATGTAGATTCTAGTGATATTGACTCAGCCAGGTCAGAGTTGTCCTAGGCGAAATGACCTTGAAAGTTGACCGTCCAAAAACACTCCGTCATATCCCTCCTACCACTTAGCGAGTGATATTCTCCCACTCATACGGAAACTTAACCCAGTTTAGACATATCCACCGACAGATAATGATGACACAATCGCCAGCCAGCTCTAAAACTAGATTAAGCTCAATAGTGACATGAATGTGATACCGAGGTGAGAATTCGAATGAGGTTTCGTGTAGAGACCCAGAAGCTGAACAGAAAAGGGAATACTACTATGAAAATGTCTGCTTCATTTGGGTGTCAACTTAATTTTGAGTGACATTCCTCAAGTGAAATAATCGGTTGCTGTTCAGTGGTCTACAAACAGTTGGTCGCTATTGTTTACCGGCTGGAGAACTAATATCAATTTGCGAAAAGGCTCTTAATGACTAATCTCTGGTGGCTTAAGGTATATTATCCACTAACAGCTACTTCTACGCACAAACTCCCTGTTTAACTTTATACCTCGAAGCTGCAAGAGCGATTCACCGTTCAACCGAGAGCCCCCGCCTTCAAAAACGAAAACCAAGTATTCACTCGCCAACTCAATATACTAGAATGTTGCAGTCTCTGGGAGTATAACAGCAATTGCCGTAAAAGTGGCAGCATAATTGGCGGGAACGGAAGCATTCTGCAGGTCTCCCAGGTGCCCATTTATCCACCAACCTGCAAGTGCAATAGACGCAGACTAAACCTAAACCAGAGATAACAAAACCAGGACTCTTCTTGCACTCAGGTTTTGTCGCAGTTGAACACCCTATGCTACCCTATCTAGAAGTCCTCCCGTGAAGTTGCCCACCCACTTGGGTATTACCGCTAGAAACTCGCTCGATGTTCATGTGCATGATGGCGAGTCGAAGAGGTGCCAAAGCTTCAGCTTAGGAATAACGTGGGGGTCATAGAGTTGTTTGGGGTCATATTTGTATTTAGGGTTGTTAGCAAATAGAAACTCTTCTGGTCCTTGACAGTCTGCATAACCCCGAGTTAGACACAGTGAAGAACTACCAGGTTATTAGAATATGGCGGTGAGACTAGGATTGGCAACGACGTACTCGTGTAAAGGTTATGCTCAACATATAAGATAAGATAAGCTAATCCAGCATCGCCACCAGGGGGATATTGAGATACTCTTTCCTCAAATCTTTGAAGAACTGCGGGTTGGTCTTCGCTTTTAACGGTGTAACTGGAAGCACAGCGAGCAATATCGCCGATTCTGTTTTCGAATTGCAACACAAAACCCGCCATGAGCCCCTGGTATTTGGCAAAGACAGGAGATCATCTATGTAACACTTTGAGAATTGAGCTAGGATAATCCAATAATAATGCGTAAAGTATGCGGTCAAGAGGATGTAAAGTTTTGTGAGGGAACGAGGATCATTAGGCAGATAAACTCTATAAATACCGGAGTCTATGCGAGGTGTAGCCTTTTGTCCACTGCGATAGTCCAAGTCCTCAATGCACCCGACACGTTTCCTAATATCATACCCGCTACCTACAACAATTCCCATAGCCCTAATTCTCATCACATTATGTGTGCAATCGGAGTTGGGCGGCGTCAAATTATCGACCGCAATGCGATAAAGTGCAACTAAGATACATCGCGAGAACTGGAATTTTGGGAAATGCACGTACGATACGATGTGGTAGATGTCAGGTGTGGTTTGTATATTTCAATTGGTCCCGAAAATGCTTCATTTATGCAGTCATGCAGGACTTCCATATTCATGGCATAGTAGAATATTCCTGCCACACCGAGTTCTTAACTTTCTTGTCGTGCGTCTAGCATCTTGGCCGACTGTAGGGTGCAGTAGTGCTGCATATAGCATCATTGAATGGGTAAGGCTCTGTCGTGAGATACTCTATCAGCCTACCATAGTTGTTGTAGGTATTGCCAGGAGCTCTCAAAGGTTAGGTCCAGCTGCACCCTGCAAAACTACTGCCGGCCAAGATCGAAGACGCACGGCGGAAAAGTTCAAATTCGCATGTGGCAAGAATACTCAAGTGTGAGTGCAAGTATGTTCGCTGAATGTGATATGTGATTCGTAAGCGACTAAACCTGTTCAGTTTACTTGTCAGTAGCAAGCTTTCTGCCAGCAGTCAAATTATGCATGACCTATATCGAGGCTGAAGCCTAGTGGTTAATCCCATCGCCGATCAGTCCAGCATTCAAAGTTTAACTCTACCCATTCAGTGCGCGAGGAGTTTCAGATGCATGAGACAACAAACAGTTACTTTTCAGCTGTGAAAGAGGTACATGCTGAAATGCCAAGCAAAAAGAATACTACCTAGTATGTACTCCTCCCACTCCTATTCTGTCCATACCGTTTTAGTTCCGTACTAACACACCATCGGGGAACAGGGAGAGCGCTTTCAATATTGCTCAGGCCCATACCTTCATTTAACTAGTTGTGAGTGCCTCTGACATAGTGGGATCAGATCTATTTGGTGTGAGGAACCAAAGCTAAGTCCACTAACTCTCCTCAAATAGTGAGCGCACCAACCGCTTACGTCATAAGGCTCCACTATCCTAATATATGAAGAGCGAATGATAGCCTGTGGCCCAACAAGGATCGCCTTCCTTGCTAGTAGACATGACTGTCAGAGTTACGCTGCCGTCGTTTAGAATTAAGGCATTCTGGTTACAAAAATTAAGATAGAGGCATTCAGTAATCACCTTCAATGTCTCAACCGTGCCAGGCCGCAGAAATTTCATATCAGTTGATACATTAGATATTTACTATTAATAGTGCTTCAAAAAGCGCTATCTCTGTTTTGAGCAAAAGTCTCAATTGTCGAGCAAGGTTCAACTAACAATTCCCGTGTAGGGTCCCTGTATTTTAAACCTTCTAACAGCGTGCGTATGAACTATTACCGCCGCTCAACAAAACTATTGGCAAACCTCGATCAAGATTTTACTCGGCGTGGGGTAGCATCCCCTATACGCTCACGAAGGGCGGTTTTGTTGCGGTTTTAATTTGGATAGTGATCAATGAGTGGAGAATTCTCTCATTGGCCGTTGGTGATTTCGAGCCGGAGTTAATAGACTAAACAATACTGCTTTCGATGTCACTTTAGCTCAGTAGAGTAGGATCGTCACTATGGCAAACTGCAACAAATCCCCCTTGTGGGTGTTTGAGGGATACATCCTCTACTTACCATTCTCATATACCGCATAAGCTCAGGTCTGTATATTTCATATGTGACCATTTGAGCTTATGGTCTATCACAACTATAGTTCTCACTGCTTCCCCGGAAAAGGAATTTGCAATCATAAACAACCAGCCAATTTAAACGCAAGTTCGTAATCCAAGCTCGACATTGGGCATACTCACCTTAGCCGTTGCACTGTGTTTCGACTACCGAAAGCTTTACCTTGTGATGATGACCCTACATAACTTTCGTAGAGGATAAGTTTGATGAAAATCCTAGCAACTGCGCACAAAGGCCGTAAGTAGTATATTCTCTAGAGCCTCAAGAAAATATTTTTCAAAAATTCAAAATAGGATGTTCAGATAGATTAGTGAGGTGGGTACTCCCATTTTATTCAAATTTTCTATTCCTATGAAATTAGTAGAGTTAGGGTTCTATGCGGGGGCTCTATGCGGGGGCTCTATTCGGGGTGAATAGAACCACGGCAGTCCTCCGTCTTGGCGTTCTTTATCCAACCAGAAGTTTCAAGCAGTGCAATCATAGCGGTGACAGACTTAATTATCCAAATATGTCTCCCGACCGAATCTTTGGCACTTAGGAATCTCTTCCAATCGAAATCATAAAAGATGACTCCACAACCTACGGCTGTGTTATATTACTTTGTTGGTGGGTGGATGGGGTGGTTATACGCTTTCACCTTTCTTAGAACTCCTTAGCTAATTCAAGCCAAACTACGGTACTCCTGACTGCGAACCTTGGCTAGCTACAGTACTTAGATAAAGGTATAGCGGTTAAGATAGCTCATTCGACAAATGTTCAAATCTCTAAAATCTTGGCAAAAACGGGAATTCTTGAGCGGCAACGTTTTCGTAGGCATACTGTTGTCTCGTCCCCAGACTCTCTCATTGCCTTCGCTTGCAGGCTCGCTCGGCAATGAGAAAACGAGGCACGAGTGCAACACCACTGGAGGCTGAGTACGAGACAAGGCATACCGTACTCTTTTTACAATTCATAGCCTAAACAGGCGTGCTTCCATCACTTCCCTCTCAGTTTTCACCGCACTTTCCGGCACAATCATTCCCAAACCTATAGCCCAGTCTCTTCTGCCTGATTCTCGTATGAGTTCCTCCACTAGATCTAACCGTCGTGCATACGACTTCGGTAGTCCCACCACCCTAACAACACATCCATGCATGTGAAACGTCTTAGCCAGCCCATTACTGAGGCCTAGCAGGGAAACAGACACGAGCAGTAGTGTAAAAAGAGTTGCGCTTCCAGCGTTGGTGCTGTTGCCAGCAAGAGCAGCTGTCGTATAAACAATCAATGTCGCAAACTCAACTGCGGAGCTTTCGGTCGGTGTCATATCCCGAAGCCATGTTCCAGCAGTCACGGCTTTTATGTCATCTACTAGGCCTCGAACCCGTATCCAGCGATCCCCGCTGACCACAACTAACAGGTCTCCGTACATCCCGGGTTCCGATTTTCCTGCCCGCAGAACATGTCAGTTATGTCAGTGTGATCGGTGACAACACTAAACAAAAGACAAGCAATTGGGAAATAGCTAAAAAAAACCGACCTTTCCACCCGCAGGTGCTTCGACGTCGTATTACGATGACATTTAGCAACCGCGCAAAAATTAAAGCCAAAATGATCCCCAATCCCCACCAATCACGAACCACACCCATAAAGCAGCTCGCGGCCAATGTCAACATGGGCCCGATAAGGAAGAGTACTGATGACAAAACTCCACCCTTTAAGCAGTATCGGTTCCAGATACCTATAGCTTGCTGTTGCTCGACATAAATATTGACAAGATGCCCTGTCACTCCAACCTTCTGCATGTAATTGACAGTAGCTGGATTTTCGATCTGAAATCTGTATCCTGTTGTTAGGGACGCAGTTGCGGGTTGCTCACCGAAGTTGACTTCGGAAGCTTTCTGGTGCCTGTGTATTCCTGGAGCTAAGAATAGGATGTCAAGAAGTGAGGCAGAACCAATGGTAGCGGTTCTATTCGCAATCGTTGAGAGATCGGCTAACGCTACGAGTCCAGCAGCGTCGAGAGATGTCCCGGAGAATATCGCTTGCCCAAACATTGTGTTGTTATATTGATGATTGATAATGCGTGGGAATAGAACTGTAGTAAATAGGAGGTGACAGCGGCTGAGACGACAAGATTTGTGGGCGCAAGAGTGCGAGTAGCCTGTCATAAGTGTACACTTTGCAAATTGGGCTTGAGCGTTGCACACTAAGTATACAAACTACCTTCTCCTGCAATGCACGGCATGGGCCCTGGTCTCCAAAAAAGCAACAACTGCGTGGTGTGCTCTCAGATTCGCAAGCGGATTTTTGATTTCAATATATCACGCAGTCGAACTGGGAGTCATACAGCCTGATTGCGTCATCTTAGTTTTGGGTGTCACAGCATCCCCCACCTTCCGGTGAAAAAAAACCCTCGACTCTTTAAAGTAGCAATTTCTGCCATCGCTATTGTACTGATCAGGCCCCTCTAACATAGCCATATTGAATGGCAAGTATTAGGAGGAACATCCATTGTGTTGTCCAAGACCACCGGTTAGAGAAACCAAAAAATGGTTAAGCTGGCTCAAATCAGTGCTTCTAAATAGCGAATGGGCTTGTAAGGGAAAATCCTTTTAGTTAGTGGGCTGTGGTTGCAGTTCGGGTTGGCCTCATAGCTTTATCCTAGCCAATCAACTAATCGAACTACTGTGTGGCGGGCCAGATTCGCTAGGCAATTGGTTGCTAACGACCAAGCGCCTGCGTTCCCAAACTCGTGTGAAGTAGCCAAACCGTTATTCCGATCCATTTCCGAGCCCATCAGTAGCCAAAATGGAGAGATATCGTAGGTCGTTCGGAACTTAAGCCACTCTCTTGCCTAAGCATTATCTTCTTCAGCATGTAGCCTTACTTGAACGACATTTTATTCAACGGGACTACCGTATAATCTTTTCAATGACCCGCGCAGAATACTCGGTACTTTACAGTCATTGAGTTAAATAATCCTACCTATTAGCGATTGTAGCTGGAAAGCTTTCGAAACTGTTAAATAACTTTCTTCATCCGGAGTCGACGACAGTGCCTTCTGTAAACCGCTCACACCTTATTCGCACTACGACTTGACTAGGCGGTTATACGAAGTATGACATTAACTACTTCAGTGGCATAAAATTAATACAAGTCTGGCTGGTTTCCGTTAAGAGTTATTAAAATGGGTGCGGAATACTTACCATCAAGTGTTCCCCTCCTGCTCCCGATGTGGAAGGTTGGAACAGTACACTCGATCAGGTGTCTACGAGGTGGGTCATAAGGGGGAACTCAGACATCTTCACACGTCCTGTAAATAGAGATAAAATCTACGTTTCATATACAATGAGAATCTGAACATCCCACGGAGCTCCAGAGGGGATAGTCGATGCGGGAGTTAAGTGAGACTTTGTGCAAGGGTTATCAGCGACTCCAAAGATCTCCGAAAGATCTCCTTCCGGACCATATAGTAACACGAAGTTTTCCATGTTGCCCGAGTACCTCGCCATAGCGTTGACACTTCATTTGTGCTAGAGGAATAGTGCTATTACATTTCATTAAACACATTGCCATAATACTCACGGAAATCTGGTGCCACCCGAGTTTTTGCAAAAGAGCTTTCCATGAATCATCATCCCGTGGTGTCAGTGATCTCCTCGATTCCATCACTAAGCCCTGCCATACCTCGTCTCGTGGGCAATATCTAATCGAGTCTGTGATAATTTATATACATTCTACCATTGGACTTCTCTATAATGATTATGCGTTTTTTTTCATGCTAATTAGTCAGAATTCATGGCTACGGTCAGGCTTGAGGCTTGCAGTCTGTGGCAGATAGGATGGAAAAAAAACCGCGAAAAGTAGTACACCTCCAAGTGGAACCTACCAACAGAAGGATAGTTTAGCAGCGAGGGTGTCTAGTTATAGTTGCAGCTATAATTAATTTACGTGTCGCGGTGAGGTACTCTTCTTCACCGCAAAAAGGGCGTTTCCGCTCGGCTCCGTCCGACGGATGAGCAGCAACGTAACCGCTCGGGCGCGAACTCAAAATCTCAAAAACCATATCTTCGAGTCTAATTAAATCCGCAAGTTTTGCTCCGATCTTAAAGTTTCTATATATAAAATGAGCATAACTATGCCCTCTTTCATCTCTAGATCTCCAATTTGCGATATCTCTAATATTGAGTGAGTAGCTTTGAAAAATAGGTGTTTTTGTGTGTTTTTACACTTTATAATCAGAGCAAAACTAGCGGACTTAATTGGATTCGAAAACGTGAGCGTGACCATGCGGAAAACCTCCGCTCGACCCCGAACACAGTTTTCCCGATAAAGCTTGGGGGGTAGTCCATCGATATCTATCCATCGGTAATGGTTGCCTTAGTCTCGTGCCCAGACTCTCTCTTAGCGTCTCAGCCACTTTGTGACGAACGAGCTCCAACTTAGTGAGATTCTGGAACTAATCGGTTTATCCAAGTCTGATCGGGCGCAACTTTGAGCCATCGGAGCTTCCCAATATGGCAGCCCTGATTCTGAAGTAACACTATGTTTATCGGGAGTCTCTCGATATTAAGAACTGTCTCCGGGTCCAAATACCACTGTCCAATGACAAATCCCAGCATCTATTCTGGTATCTGAGCTATGTATATCAGAATGCAAATTCCAAGCTCGTAAGTGAATAGAACCCGATCACTTCATGTCCTGCCAACCTGCAGCCACCAAAAGATACCCTATAGACTGAAAACGTTATGTGTTCCCATCGCGAAACAAAGAAACACCAACCACGAACCATAATCCCGGAACCATGATCCCCAAACCATAATCCCCAAACCATAATCCCCAAACCACAATCCCCAAACCATAATCCCTGAACGATAATCCCCAAACCATAATCCCAGTACCAGATCCAAAGACACAATGCAAACACAGAGAAAACCGCATGCATGAATTCCAAAGAAAACAAAGTTAAGAACGGATACTTATAATCGTCAAATGAAGGGGAGTGGCCTATTAGAGTGTTTGGCCTTCATCAGCGGGGATGACCTTCAGCGTAGGCCGTGGAGGCTAAACTAAGTCCGGGAAATCGAGGGGAATGTCATCGAATGCAGCATCATGATAAACACTTTCGCGTACCTGCCTTGAAAGCACATTGTGCCATTCGCTATGATTGATCGGCATCTCAGCACCAGGATTGTATGATTCGTCAGGAAAGAGGTGAAGATCCGCAGGGAGGACGCCACCGAACTAGTCCCCAGCATGTTGAGGAATCTCAGTGTGGGATAAGCCTCCCTCAACTAGCTTTGAATCGCAGACTCAGTGCCCGCAGTCTAATTGGTATGATAGCTGAAATATGATGGATCGATTAACTCACATAAATAAGCCCTTCTGGTTATCCCATGGAAATCTGGTTGGCACAGGCTGCCATCACCACGTCCCTTCGGTAATGATTCATTTCCTGGTAGGTCATGCTGGGACAGGATTCCGGGAAATGCCACTCCCTCTCTCTGTGAGCTCTGTGAGTGGTCTTCCATACCTCATGAATGCAATTATCGTTATCCAAAACGTCTTCATCCTGGTAAGTCATGATGATGATGGTTTTGACCACTCCAAGCGATCCGTGTTGCCAATAGCTCCGCTTAGTCTGGAGGTACCCACGTTTCTGAGTATTCGCTTGAACCTCAACTATAAATGGTGCCCAAGTCGCAACACGACACGAGATTCCAGAGTCCGGTGTATACACGCTGTACCTGGTTCCATACTGTTCAGGAGGGATTCCAACAGGATAGCCTGCAAGCTCGTTAGTCAGTGGCCTTCACTTACCGAGGAAGAATAGACATCCTCTGTAAATGGACATTAGGTTTCTTGTAAAGTGTAAAATGTGTACGGGGTTCGATCTACCAAGTCTTGAGTTGATGCTCACGGAGTGCAGTCGGAGCCCTGAGGTGATAAGCTCGGGCTTCACCCATTGTGGTCGAAGCAATCTGTAGGTGGTGGTCGTATTACTCAGCCTTGTGGAACCAATGACAATCCGGGACCTTTTGGGAGTTCCGGATGAACTCAAACTTGGTGTAGGAGTTGACCTCAAAGGTAAGAAGGAGGTTGCTCGGGCGGAACCTTTTCGAATCAAAGTTAAGGGACGTTGCACGGTTATGCTCTTCAATTTTTGCGTAAATTCTCGCCAAGGGGTCGTTTGGCACAAGTGATTGAGGGCCGGAATGTAGAGATGACGTTACTGACAACATGGACACTGTTGAGAAGGGAGGCAATGGAAACGTGCTCGAAGGGGTTGGTGGCTGTAGTGTGAGTTGATCATTGTTAGCATCATATTTGCGGAATTCAGGCACAGCGGATTGAGGAGTTCAAGTCGCAACGGTTCGAGATATGCTGCGCTCATTACCGTCATCTGAAGAGACTGGAGCACGGCGTTTATTGTGCGACTAGTTAGGCATCACAGGCAGACCTGTTGGTGGTGAGAAAGAGCTGAGAGATTTAGTTGGAAGTAATGGTGCTTGAGGAAAGGAGGGTTTGGTTTCTAAGCAAATGATTGGCACTTTACCCCAGCACAAAAGAGCGCCACGTGGGAATGCGAGAATTTCGGAAGCATGATTTATTCCCCAGGAACTCCCAAACGGTTGGCCCCTTCTGGTGAGATATTTGGTGTTTTGCATGGGCTAGTATGAGATGAAGCCATAGCATTGCTGGTCCCCACTAGGCTGGTCGTTTTGGGGCGGTCGAAAAGTCTGAATCGCATTGCCCGCTTGGGTGTGATGATCTATGGGGTGCTAACACCTCAAACATTGCCGCTGGGAAGCGATGAAAGTGATGGTAGTGGAATTAAAGCAGGTGCTGAAGACGCAAGTTGGAAGTGATATTAAGCGGATTGTGAGCATAGTATTTGCTTTTTGGAGGTCAGGATGTTAATTCAGTCATCCGTTTGCGCTACTCCTCAAAATTTTAATGTTGGATCGAAGAATGGGCCACCGCGGGGGGCCGGATACCACACCAATGCCAGGAAGCATCAACCACAGGATTCAGAAGGTTCTGCTGTTTATGATGATGCATAGTTTCATGTCAGTTTCAAGCTTTCTGGTGGCTATGTGTGATTCCCCGGCGCAAGATACAAAACACCTAACTGGAATAATGCTTGGCTCTTGGGGTGTGTTCACCGAGCTGGTGGAATCACTTTTTGCCGTGGACAACGCAACAGCATTCTGTAAGTTGATGTACGACTCTCATATGTGTATAGTGGCCCGGAAAGTGACGTTCGACAAGCTCCAGACAAAGGTTCATTGTATCAGTGAAGACTGCGAACTCCGGCACCCGGCATCAGATTTGGCGGAGGTCCATTGGGAGAGCCTAGATTTCGGAAGCATTGGGGAAGTATTCCAGCGAGCAGCTCCAGCTACAACCGAACTGGTGGAACAAGTGTGTGCGGTTTGCAGCCGTAACTGCAGATTGCCCTGCCCGTTCCAGAGGGCGTTACACAGGCTGCTGTGCAGTTGGGGAAGCAGATGACCACTGGTGGTTAGACAGTCCTGCACCGTTGGAAAAGAGGAAGATGATATTGGTTGTAGCAATGAGCCTGCTCAGATATGCCAATTCACAGGTTGCCAACATTCTACAGGTGATACGTGTCTGAGTTTGCAGGCTGGGGGCAGAGTTGATTGATTATACAGCACTGTTGGTTTTTACTTGTTTGCTTCCCGGGTTCCTAAAAGGGTGATAGTTGTATTGTAATGATTAGGCGGATCAAGCTTCTATAGTCGTATTCTGAATAGCCTGGAGATGGCAGCGCAGCGCTAATTGGCGAACACTAGAATCAGAGTACGGAACCAGCTGTTTATGTTGCTATACAATACCTTCATCATATATAGCCAAGTGCAGGACGAGTGATTTCATAATAGGAACATTCAACTCAGCAATACCGTGGGCACTGTGGTTATCCTAAAGACGCAGCAAGGTGATCCCTGGCCAAAGTGATTGCCACAGGATAAAGAAACAGTATCCCGGGCTGAGCAATTTCTTAATTTGCTTGACACCCACCCGGGGGTTGAATCGCACCCATATACTCTGGCCCCGGAACTGTTGTGGATTCGATTGGAGCAATTTGGGGATTTTACAAGTCATGATGTACTGGCACCACTGTTTGAATCAGTCCTCAAATATATCCCCCGAATTTCTGAGGCCATGATGTGCAATACATGGTGGGGCTTCACAGGCGCCGAACTGGGTTCAAACGATGGCCAGAGTGGCCAGGAAGTACTCTGATTCAAACGACCGGAGGTGAATAAACCTTTTCCGACTAGGATTGATGCTACGCCATTGAAGGCATTTGATCTGGACGTAGGATGGATATCAGAGGACTCCCAAATCCTTTATGCCATTATACACGAATTGGACTTGGATACACATCAACTTGGAGATGGATTCCTCGTCCCAATATCAGGCGTTCAGTTAACTGTCCGGTGGCTGCGGTCTTTGAAATGCTGTAGGTCTTTCGATGATGCAAAAGCTATCCACAAATTGCAAAGGGTTATGCCGATATCTGGTAGGTAACTTGCAGGCTTCAAGCAGAGTAGATGGATGAATTGACATAGAAGTGCGAGTATGGTTTTTTCACCAGCGCATAGCAGGGTGCAGAATGTGATACGACACTCATGGCGGATCTGATGGCTGCCGAAATCCTTTATCACTGAACACACTTGGAGGAATCTTGGGAGGAACGAAGGTCTTCAGTGCCACTGGTCATAACGATTTTTACTCTGCGGACGCCCTACTCAGGCTTCTAACGGATGCATTAATCATTGTTGCAGTGATGGCACACATCAAAGTTGGGTCAGTAGAAGAGATGCAGACTCGAGTGACATCTTCAGACTGGCAAGCGACTATCACCGAAGTCATGAAGAAGTGCATCCCTCCTACTAGTGTTCATTGTAACCGTAAACAAAAGACTATCAAAGAATGTGATGCCTTACTGGAGAATGCGGTATTGCTCCTACATCACAGCTTGATGGATAGGGCACTTGGGGAAGCTGTCGCTTGAGGAGATTCAGGGAGGATAGTCAAGCACCTTCAGATGATTGCGATGATGTTTCATGGCAGACGACGAAGCAACTACGCGACCAACTCTTTGGCATGGTATACAGCGATGTTAAAGACATGGTCCGATGACCGCAAAAGAGTTTGGTTGAATCATTGCATGGTGAATCATAGTGAGTGGGAGGCAAAGTGGATTGAGATGGATTGATCCAATGTACAGTTAGTCTGTTATATAAAAGAGGTTTACAACCCATGTGGAACCCCTGCATCATATCGATTTCAGCATGGGATTGTGGCACGGTGAATGATGATCTTCAGGCGAGCGAAACTGGCGATGGCAAGAGCAACCGGAGCCCCAGACTATAGGACCCACCATGGGGAAATGTCAGCCCAGGTGGACATCAGGCGTCTAATTGAACACCTCCACAGTGAGAATATATATTACTCTTAACCCACTCACTTGGTTATATAGAAATGAGCTGAAATCAGTATGTCTTTTTGTTCACCCTGGGCTGTCATACCATAGGGTAGTGTAAACTACGGTTCCCGGTTAGCCGGCTTCCGTCCGGGTTGGAACCGATCCGAAGGCCCCGGTCCGGGTCAAGAACAGCCAAGCAACGCGGCCCTCTGACTCATGCGGGGCCAAACCCGGACCTGTACCCATCAAGCTGCGGGCTGTGGCGTGCTTGGCTAGACCCGTTGGTTCGAATCCCCGGTTCTGTGTTTCAGGTTTTACATTTATGGTCACATTCAGATATGCTACTCTTATTCGTGAAATATTGATATTGGTACATCATGGTTTATTTTCGATGCATTGGCCGCCGTATTGATCATAGTTGAATGGACACACGCGCCCTACTACATTCTGAAAATGAGCACCAACGGAGCGTCAACAATTGTTGGTCATGTATCCTGGGTAATCTGGGGGGCGACAGCTTACACATAGCCATAAACATACTATTGGCCACCATTTTAACAAGAAAAGGAAGCGAAACACTCGCTGCCCCATCTTGGAAATGAGTGTCAACAGAGCGTCAACGATTATTCGTCTTCCATCTTTGGTGATATGAGTTGAGCTTGATCACAACCATCCATAAACAAGGAGAGGGCAGCCTTTATAGGCAGATAGGTACAGGATATTCCCGCCACATCCTCCAGGATAGTGACAACTTATGTCATTTACAGAGCTCCCACTAAGTATTTTTGAGCCTTGTTGTTTACAAAAGCAGTCAAAAAGATGTATATAGACCATAACAGCCACATCGCGCTGTGATTAACCATGACGAAAGGCCAACAATGGTTGACACTCTGTTGATGCACATTGTCAAGATGGGGCACGTAGCGTTTCTCTTTCTCTTTTGCCTATCAAAGCAGCTGATAATACGTTTATGACTGTCTGCAACCTGTGGCAACCCATATCACCCGAGATACACGACCAATAATCGTTGATGCTCTGTTGATGCTCATGATCATGATGGGGCACACAGTGTATCATAATCTATTTTGCCTATAAAGGCAGCCAATAATTCTTTTATGACTGCCTACAACCTATCAGCAGTGAGATTACACAGGAGGCATGACCAATAATCGTTGACGCTCCGTTGACGCTCCGTTGACCCTCATTTTCAAGATGGTGTAGGGAGTGTGTTGATATGATTTTTGCCAATAAACTCGGCCAATACTTCAATTATACATAACTAGGACAAAAGCAATTGTGAATTGCCGGACTTAGATGAACTAGCATTGTTGACTCTCCGTTCAGGCTCATTTTGCCACGAGTGTATCCACAATATACAGTCATTCGATTATGCGTAGTCCTTCCTATACATTGTTCTGGCAGTCTTTCTAGCGTTTTCATTTACTTTCTTCTTGAGCACTACATTGTCCTTTAATAATACATGTAAATATATAATAATTATGTCCAAAATCCCGTGCGTTTCGATCAATGCTCGTAATCACTTGCAGGTTCGCTCAACAGGCTGCTCTGGTCTTTAACATGATGGATGTCAGCTGCATTACCACACAGCAGATAGTGAACTAACCAGTGGATGTTCCTTCGTCAGTCAGCATATCTGGATCAGATTGTGTATCATGGTGGCTATCCTGCGCAGAAGCATCGAGCATAAAAAATTCAGCACAGGTAGGAGATGAATGTTGAACCACATATCAGGCCGGCAAATTGATGATTTGGGCCCGCCGAGCTCCAGAAATGTTACCAGTTGGGGCGGGTGGCGTTTTTGGGCAGGGGTCGCGTTGCCTCTGGGGTTAGCTGTCTGCGTCTCTCAGGGGGAGGTGGGCCCGTTCCTTTGCATCTCCATCGTGTCTGCAGATTCTTTGCCATGCCATTTTGGCAAGGAGGGCATCCGGCCGTCTTGTTGTGACGAAGCATAGCTGGGTGTCGTTTCATCGCAGCCTTCACCTGTTTATCCCCAGGAAACTCAAAGCACCGGTTCTGCTCCTCTCTGATCTCGGCGGGAGGTTTTTTGATGAGACATTGCATTTCCTTCATTGCGGCGCCCGAAAAGCCTTCTTGGGCCATGTTCACCACATTCAAGGCCAGGCGCATGTCGGACAGTTCCAACTGTACCCGACCTCCATGTCTTGCCACAGTAGCAGACATGTTGAAAACCTACTAGAAATTAGTTGCTGCTTGTAACAATGAGATTTGTCGATTACCTCAACCATATAAGGTTCCGCAGCCTCCTCTATGGTGAATGAAGCCTGGTTCGTCCTCAAAAATTCAACAGCTGACGACATCGTGATATCCGATTTCCCTGACTGTGCGGACATATGCCTGCGTTGCCCAATGAGGTTTCCCGTTACTGGCAGCAAGAATGTGGTCGCGTAACTCTCTACGTGCACCCGCTGTATGTCAAACGATTAATTGATGGCTGTGTCCAACAACATGCATATACATACATCTAACCGCGTGCTGTTGCTGATTCTTGCTGCTTCCGGTTTTACGGAGGATTTTTAACTTCGGATCCTGGGTCATATATCTGGTGGCTTCATCTGCAGCGTCGTGGTGGACTATCCGGTGTCTGCATTCTTGCTGTGTGCCAATGAGTGAAATAATTCATGAATCGCCCACCAATCGGCATGATTTCGATCCCCTCGCTGCTGGCTGTGGTGGTTGTGTTTCCCTGACCAGCTGGTGTGGAATAGGAGAGGAGGATGATAACGAAGAGAAGTGGGAAGTCCTGAGGACTATATAGTTATCTTCCAGTCAGAATGGAATATGTAGCAGCCAAGATGTTCCATATACTCAAGATGAATCCTGCTGCGTATGGCTGCAGGTTGCAGCGGTTTCCCACTTCCCCGCAACGTGCAATAAGTAGGTCCAATGTTGTGTGTTGTCAACAGGGATATATTGAGGTGTACGACAGCCGAAATTGCATGATTGTCAGAAATCGACAGGTCATTGTACCAGGGAAAAGACGTCTGCTGATGTATGTCTCAAAGAATCCCCAGGATATTACATGAAACTGATTCTACCAATCAAGTCCTGACGTACTGTTAACCTAACTATTCCAGTTATATTAACAGTCAAAAGCGCGTTTATGCTTTGTTCAAGATGAGTAAACATACCAACCTTGACATAAAAGACGAAGCTTGCCTCCATATCGTCCATATCTTGCAACATCCTACATCTCGTCCAACAACAAACTCAAGGCAAACCACAATGGTCAATGCTCCGAAACAACACTTTTCGCCACTTCTGGCGGGCAAATATGGCAAATCAATAATGCGCTCCACACAACGACGTCATCAAGCGAATGAAGGCCAGAGCGGCTTGGAAGAAGAGAGAGTCCGACCCGTTGGGGCATTGGGCAGCTTGTGATCCAAAAAGAAGCTTGCGGCTGAGAAATGACGAGAAACGCACTATTTAAGCACTGATCAAAACAATAATGGATCGAGGATTATGTTGAGAGAGAGACCGCTCGGGCAAGAAATCGAGTTGAAGATGCAGAGGCAGCAGTTCAGCAGGAGGAGGAAGATACAAGGAAAGCTGGAAACGTGGGATTGATGAACTGAGAGCCTGAAAAGAGATTTGAGGAGATGATGATTCCTATCGGAGACAGTCTGAGTGATCTTGAAAGTTCCGGCAATGGGGAGGATGCAGATGACAAACCTGGCTGGGTGATGGGCACAATCACTACAACAGTGCAGCAGCGCCTGCAGAGGTTTCGTCAGAAGCACATGAAGCTCAACGAATTGACACAACCGGGATGGGAGGACGCAGCTGATTACTTCCGTGAGAGAGATAAGAAGTACGGCATATCCACATTGCCGGTGCCGGCAATCGTTCAACAGCAAACGGATGATGATGCAGTGACACCTGTACCGACAATGATTGGAGAGCTGCTGGAGTGTCTTGATATTGTCCCCGGAATATCGCAAATGCTGCATGGCACTTCTCGACCAGTGAGTAGTTATATCAAGTTTGGGTCAGTGAGACCTCAGTCGAACAAGAGCATATCCGGTCATGAGCACGCCGTAGAGCGTGACATGTCACCTTTGCTGAAAGCGAAGCCTGTTCAAGCAGTAAGCTTTCACTCCTGCATATAGCCTGCAGCTGATCACCATATCGATTTCGGATTCGGACAAAGGCGTGGTGACGGCTCATGCTTCAGTAGCTGCATTGATAGGCAAATTGTAATTTTGACGTCATATTTTGGAGAAAAGCAAATTGTTTACCAATTTTGCAACGTGTCAGCTGTTTCTTGATTTCAGTGACCAAATTTTGAGACATGTTAATTCGTCTATGCATGTGTATGGGTCAAACGCTCCATGTGAAAGTTCTAGATTCCAAACCACAAGGAAACCCGGCCAAAACATTCGATTACTATTTGCAGGTGACTGTTTAGCGACAAAGCAAAAGCTGTATTAGTGACGAAATGTAGTAACAAAATTTAACTGACTGATGTCATACGTGTCATAGAAAGTGCGGTCAGTGCTGCTAACGAATCTGCCTGAACGACGACTGTTGTGCTGCATTGATCCATGTATCCAACTGCATAACTCTCCGTACAGACCTTGTGCACATGGTTGAAATATTTGAAATTGCTTATAGTGTTTCATGGAAATCGAGGAGAAGGAGCTGGACAAGGAATGGTGAGGAAGTCGAGCTATATTTACCAACAATTGCTGAAATGATCCACATGCCATAAATTGCCGGCCAAAACGGCGGGAATGTGATTGAGCCATGTCTTCTCTCACTTAGATAGCGTGGATAGCTGTTGATCAAGAATTGACAGTTAACAAAACTCCTGGATGCAAACGATAACACATCCAAACGCAATATTGGATGTCAATAATGTGTATATGATTCGTTGCATACAATTATTGTTTGTACAAAGGCTGTTTGGATGTGATCAATGTGAGTGTCAACAGAGTGTCAATGATTTTTAGTCTTACACATTTGGCAATCGATGGGTGGCATTGACACATACTGCGAAAGTGAATCTATTGGTGGGCGTTATAGCGAAAGTGACAAATGACATGCTGGTTGCCACATCCTACAATTGAGCGTCATTGGAGCGTCAATGATTTTAGGTCTTCCATTGTCATTCATCATGAGGCTGTGTGGTGACATTGACCTATGATCAAACTATCGGCCACGTTTCTTGGCAAAAATGCTTTTGGCAACATCGTACCTATTCCCTGAAAATGAGGGTCAATTGGGGGTCAACGATTTGAGGCTTTCCATCTTCGTTAATCGAGGGGCCATTGGGTGACATTGACCCATGATGGAATCATCGGCCCCCTTTCTAGGCAATAATGCTTTTGGCGTCATCGTACCTATGCCGTGAAAATGAGCGTCAACGGATCATCAACTATCTTAGGCCTTCCATCATCGTTGAGCAAGTGGCCGTGCGGTGACATTGACCCATAATCACACTATCGGCTGTCTTTCCAAGCAAAAATGATTTCAGCGACATCGGGGCTATGCCTTGAAAGTGAGCGTCAACGTAGGGTTAACGATTTTTGGCCTTGCCTCGTTGTTATGCAAGTGGCCGTTCGGCGAGATAAATCCAGAATCGAACTATCGCCCACATATCTAGGCAAAGATGTTTTCAACAACATCGTTGCTATGCCTTAAAAATCAGGGGCAACAGACCGTCGACAATTTCAGGCCTGCCATCATCAAAAATCAATGGGCTGTGTGACCACATTATTCCATAATCGAACTATCAGCCGCTTTTCTAGGCAAAAGTGCTTCCAACTGTGTTGTAACCATGTCCTAAAGTGAGCGTCAGTGGAGCGTCAACAATTTTTGATCATGCATCTTGGATGATCTAAGGGCAATGGAACTCAGCAAACGCACAATCCACCTATCGGCAGCCATTTTGAAGCAGACATAGCAGATACAATATCGCGTCCGCCTCCTACAATTGAGCACGCACGGAGCATAAACAATCATTGTGGAGGCTCAGTACACTACACAGCAATGAGGTGCATCGCGGTGTTCCTGAATTGAGTTTTACACGGTCAGTCTTTTCAATATGTCTGTATATACAACTTCACAAATATGCATGCAATGTCTCACAGATCTGATTTTTTCGCTTGTAGCTCTAGAGTCAATATTCAACAACAGCAATCTACTGTACTATAACATTACTTTCGGCAGTCACTTGAGTCGTATTACCAAGCTTTCATATTCCTACCGCCATGTCTGATTCACAATCTTTAAATACCTCAATGCTAGTGGTTGTGATATCTTCCAAAAATGTGTGTGTGTTTATTCAGGATTTGAGCGACCTTACTTTACAACTCTTCTTCAATGCTTGGTGCGCTTCAATGTATGTTGACTCGATACGTCCGATTGCTTGGAATAATTCTAGACCTGAGCCTTTGTGGCGATTTCATTTGCACTGTGGAATTAAGGAGACTGGCAGCCCTGAAATCATATATATCGTTTGTCACCAAGTTCTTCGCCATCCATCAGAACATGGGACAAGCTCACTGGCGAAACATTTGCTTACCAAAGCTCACATCGCAAAGTTAAACAACTTAACATAGTCAGATGTAAGTAAATCAAGGTGTTTGACAGTCAATGAAACAGTGTTGGCCATGATGAAGAGGCAAGGAAGTCGAGGAATTACAATAGTATGTTCGCAGAGGGAATTCATCTTTGACATGCAGGTTGATCCATATTGACCGAAGTGACAGACAAAACGTTCCAAATTTGCAGCTAAGCACTTTGAAACTCCCATATTTTACCAAGACATGTGGAATCGCTACCTCATGTTAGGATTTGTTTCGGCTCATATTCCATGGAACACTATATCAAATCTTGGGCTGCAACGGTCATATAAGGCATTACGTGACGACCTGGGGCTGCCGTCTGCTACGACCCTTAGCAACATTTACCGGGGGGAATATGCACTGCCCGTGGATGCAATTAAGAAGCATTTGTCGTGATGAAATGGAGTTAGTTTAGCATTGGATGGATTCACATCAACGAACAAACTCGCCATAATGTCAGTCATTGCTTACTACCGGGATCCAAATTGGTCATTGCGTGAAGCACAACTCGCTTTCGATGAGGATGATCTCCTATTTTTTTCCGCTTTCGAAAGCTAGTTAAGGATGATAGGTCAAGGGCCAACATACTGTAGCAAGGCTAGCGGTACATTTGAAGGATGTGTTTGATCGTTATGAGCCTACCGACCGCCCATTGCTTGGTATTATGACTGATACTGCTTCCTCACAGTACTTGATGACACCCAAGCTGCAATTACCACTTCAGGCCTCTGGAATCGACTGTCCTGCACTGAGGAACCACATATCATGCATGGCGCATGTCATACAGCTGGCTTTAGGCGCATTTATGAGCAGTCTTGGTGTACAATGCCCCACCAAGTCTTAAGAAGCCCATGCGCGCGATCAGCAATTTTGTGAGAATGCAAGCATAGACATTGGGAAGAGTCAAAAACTTCGAAAAGAGGGCAACGCTAGAATCAATAAGGTGTCGCCCATGAAACCAGGTTTTGCAAAGATAATTGAGAAAATACGTATTTCATAATACTTTGGAAGGCCTGAAACGGACCGTCATATAGCAGAGAATGCTTACTGTATTGATTACCCTACCACCAAATCGTCGAAACAAGTCCATTGACTGCAAAAATGCCACAGTCCACATCGCTGTATTTCTGATTATGGATGTGGAGACAGGTTGGAACTCAACATTGGAGTTACTCGAGCGTGGCGACCAATTTCGGGAATTCACGTGCGTATGGCTCCTAAATCCACAATACAGCGATTACCGGCCACTCTTCACAACACAAGCTGAATGGACCATTGTCAAGTATGTCATGGATGTATTGAAGCCATTTTGATATTGGACCCTGTGTATGTCGAAGAGGCATACCGTCACGTTGCAACAAATTATAACAGTGTATAATGACATGTTCGATCACATGGATGGCGTTATGCGAGCTTTGGCTAAGACGAGGACTCAATGGAAGAATGACTTGTTCTTCGCTGTGAAGTTAGCTCGACAGATGCTGTCTAAATATTATGCAGAAGTGACTCCATCAACGGGAATGCGGCTCATTTCAGCACACATCCTCGATTCTTTCCACATGTTGCGATCGTTTCAGAAGTGGGACATGGGAATGGATATCAATCCTGAGGACGAGACATCCTATACTACCCAATACAAGGAGGCGTTTCTGAAGTATGTGGAAGGTGAATATTGTGCCAAACATCGACGTGTGCCAGTCAATAAACCAGAAAACTTACTGAGCATTGATCTCATCCCCTTCGCAATGGCCTCAGCATCCTGTCAATTGTGCTTTGATCCATGTGATTTGTCCAGCGATGATGAAGAATACTTAACGCATCCCAATGAGACTGAAACAACACCCGGATGAAGTGATCATGCAGCACGCTTATTGACCTCCGCCAGGCTCTATTTAATTTCACCGCCTGAAGCACCCAAGAACTGGGGGCAAATTAATCCCGAACACAATGTTTACAACTCCGACCCAATGGAGATTAGCAGTACATTTCGGATACCGGACTTAACCGACTGGTGGCGGCAGCCACAGGAAACGCACTCAAAGTACGCCGATCTCTCCAATTTGGCATGCGACATATCCTCCAACATACCGCATGGTGTCAGAGTGGAGTCCAGTTTTTCCCTGGGCGAGATGTTATTGGCTGGAGGCAGTCAAAAACCTCAGGCGACACCCTTAGCGAAAGAGCCATGGGAAGGCAGTTCACTTGAGCCAATGACGGGATTTTGGCAGGTGACGAGACAGAATCGGATACGACAAACACTAAAACCGACTCAGAACTGAAGACAGATGCGGAGCAAAGGAAGTTGCACAGTTTGACCAAGGTCCACGAGTTTTTGGAGATGTGGCAGGGCAGCCAAAACCTACGTGATACCCAGAAGGAATCTCGTGCCCCTAACAACCAGATGACAGCCGTAGGATACATTTTGGACACTGAAGATATCTCCAGAGCCTCCTGGTCACTCTTTCAACATGATGGTGCGGCTGCATTTAAACTGTCAGAAAGATCACCTGTGCCACCAGCTTTGTCTGCAAAGGACCTGCCTGGAGGACAAACTCAAATATCAAACGTCCGCTGAATGCGCAGAATCAACCGTCATCCAGTCGATAGTGACATGGATAGTGCACCTGAAAGCATTTCAGACACCAAAGATTGGCTGAACTGGAACGGCGACTTGGATGATCCAAATGACAACGAAGACGATTGCACGGCAGACTTTGATAGTGATATAGAGCAAGACAATGGTATCGAGGATCCCGAATGCCCACAGCAGCGGGATGTGAGCGCTGCGCCCAATGTTCCCGGATCGATTTAGCCAATATGGATGTCAAAGAGACAGGCTGGAAAGGTGTTTCTGACGGTTGATGCAATAGAAATGAGGAGGAATGAGGAAGTGAAGAACAAGAAGGACAGAATGCGTCCGCTTCTTTATGTAGCTTGAGCTAGTCTTTCAGTTAGAGATATATTATCGGATAATGGTGAGCAGTTGCTTTTGAATACCGTTTGATAAATGGATGTATAGCAGGCGCAATGAAGCTGTTGACAAGATATATAAATTTTGGTCATGTGAGTGCGAACAGTGCAAGAAAGTTACTGCGCTTGGCTTTGCCAAAGTGAAGAGTCTCTATCGGACAGAATGACAACCAATAAGCTCAAATCATGATGAAAACAATTGTCAATGGCAGCATATATTGAATGGACAATAGATTGAAATGAGCGTCAACGGAGCGTGAATGATTTTTGACCTTTTAAGTACGGTAATTAAACAGTGATCAGGTCGCTGTCATTCATTCCCGACGTATTGGCACCTTTCATTGGCTAAAGAGACAGCACCAGATTCACCGCCCCATTCTGAGAATGAGCGTCAACGGAGTGTCAATAATTTTTAGCTTTGCATCTTGGGTAATTTATGATCCGATTGGTAGCAGATATCAATTCATGAGATATTTGCAGCCCCTGAGAGCAAAAACAACAGCGACATGATTCCTGCCGCGTCCTGAAAATGATCGACAATGGAGTGTGAACAGTTTTAGGTCTTGAATATTTCGTAATCAAGGCATCAAGCGGATCTGCGCTCTCATAACTGAATTATTGACCGCCTTGATAGGCTAAAATACAATATATCAAAGGTAAAACACGGATTCCAAATTGATCAATATTGCATGCTGCACAACATGCAAACACGCATCATTGGTTGTTGAAAACACGATTTTGATAACATATTATTAAGAAACCGCAAAAACAAGAGCCATATATGAATATATCGAGTGACCCGCTGGGCGACGTGCTAACAACCCGCCCAATTCGGACGGGTTGGGTGTTTACCATCGAACTGTAGACGAGTTGACGGTTTGGGATGATTGGCGACCTGCACCGTCAACCTGGCAATGTTTCAGTTTGGACCCGGACGAGCACCCGAAATGAAAGTCCGGAACTGTTGCTCACACTACTGTAGGGTCTTTCCTACACCCTTTCAACATCACTCCGGCGACCGATTTGTGGGTGCATGGTTGGGTTGCTCTCATCTCAAAGAAGAGTTTATCAGATCTGAAATCCAAAATCCTTAACCCGAATGTTAGTATACCTCAATTTTCGTCAGCCAGAATGGTATCAGCCAGAACTTGCTGGGAGAACGACCTGGACTTAGATGAAATCAAAGGCTCGGACGCTAGCCCACCCAAACGATTTCACGATGGCGCTCTTATGGACTTTTTCATGGGAGCAGAGATCGATATGGATCCCTGTGTTAAATGCTATCTTGATACTTGGATTATGTATCTGATATAGGTTATGCGATTGCTTGTGGGCTAAAATAAATCCATATGAGTATATGCAATCGCTCTAATAATCAGGGAATAATAGTATTATCGACCGACTAAACGGTTCATTGCTTCGGGCCGTCTGTTCAGCCCAGGGTTCCAATCCCAGGCAAACCGGATTCAGGCGGACGACACTGGTTAACCCAGTAACACTCCCTACCCTTTAGAGACTGATACTCCTTCTCTGCCCAGTTCTTCAACTGAGGTGACAGATGGGAGAACGGACACCGCCTGCACCCTGTTGAACCTCGGCTTCAAACAGAGCACGACCTCTCTTCTATCCCCCGAATCCGTGCCCGAACCTCTTCCAATTCGCCATAGCGGTCCAGTACCCCCATAGTCATCTGTCCGCTGGTGGTGGCGCCACTCCAGGCGCTACCCGTACCTGGCGTCATTATGGGGGAAACCTGGTGCTCAGGAAGACATCGTTGAGATGGAGTTCCTGTGGTGTTTGTGGTGCCATTAGTGTTGTTCACTTCAGGAGGTGTCGGGGGGCGTTTGGCATGCTCCGAAATCACGAAGTCAACAATCTCCTCCACAAATTGCTCTATGACTGAGCTTCCAAGGTGACACGTTTTACCCAATGCCTCAAACAGCGACTGCCTGTCTGTAATTCCTTTAAGGAACTCCACAAGCTTGCTCCGCTGTAGTTCACTAACTGGCCACTCATCTGAGAGTGTGGCGAAGAAACGTTGTTCACTGTCGCCAATCACTAAAGTCTTCCAACGCTGCAGGCGCCAATGTTGTAACTTCGTATCAATATATTCTCTCTGCCTCATGGTGCATTTAGCGATGTTCCCGGTTAAATGGGATCGCTTCTGAGGTACCTTTAACAGCTGAGTTAAGGAGATATGAACTCAGAGCAATTTTTCTGGTCCACCGCAATCCACCAGCCTTGTAACACACACATCGCGTTTATCGCAGAATTCAGTGCCGGAAGAAAATGGTTCCGATCTCTCATCCGGGTCATGCACATATAAAGCGGTCCTCCTATGGCAGCCCTTCAAAAAAACCCACCAAAGAAGCAAAGCGTATTGCCTGCTATCATTCCTCTGCACCTAGTTGATTACATCAGCTTTCTCTGCGGTATATCATCAGCCAAAAACAATTCCGTACGGGCGGAGTGGCTGTGTCAGAGGGGACGCGCTCTGTCAGAGCTGTGAGAGACTCCCCGGTGGCATACTACTCCGCGCCAGGCGCCAATATGATGCGTCGCGTTGCATATCACCCTCCGATCACAGTTTCGCCATTTCTTTTCGCTGTGTGGGTATTCTATTGAAAACGAATACTGCGGTATGGTCGGCAACTGTGACCATATGTCTGAATGGGTTCATTGGGTACATCAGCAAAATGTAAATCGGTCTGGAAGCCACACACGGGGTTCCATCAGCACAAGGCATTTCGTCTGTCATATTCGTCTTTGTTACAGTGACAAGATTCGGTACCTCATAATATGGCATGCATTATTAAAGTATCTCTACATATATACATACGGTCAATCTGGCCACAGATGCTAGTCGAACATAATCGGAGGAGCACCTGCGGACGCCCAATGCCTGGGAAGAAAGTGAGAAGAAATGATTCTATCCAGCCGTGAGAATCCACGCAATTGCGTGGATCCACGACATCTCGGAAAGAGCGAGTGAAACTGAAAGTTGGGGAAGATCGAGTGTGTATTTTCGTTGGATGATAAAATGAGAAGAAAATGAGATGATATCTAACTACCCCGGGGTCTCCCAAATGTATACTCCCCGTCGCTCAGTCCACCTCCATTACCCCTGTATCTCCGTACACCCACAGTCGCGCATTGAGGATGTACCAGGAGGCCGTGATTGAGTGAGATGAGTGCTGCACTCGGAGGCCGAGATCGAGTGTACTCAGAGATGCACTTGGAGGCCAGGATCGAGTGAACTCAGAAAAACACTCCGAGGCCATGATCATGCGAGTTTGGAGATGCGCTTGGAGGCCGTGATCATGCGAGTTGAGAGATGCATTTGGAGGCCGAGATCGGGTGAACTCAGAGATGCACTTGGAGGCCAGGATCGATTGGACTCAGAGATACACTCCGAGGCCGTGATCGAGCGAGTTTGGAGATGCACTTGAAGGCCAAGATAGAGTGAACTCAGAGATGCACTTTGAGGCCGTGATCATGCGAGGTTGGAGCTGCAATTGGAGACTGAGATTGCATGAACTCAGAGATGCACTGGGAGGCCGTGATTGAGTGAGTTTGGAGATGCTCTTGGAGGCTATGATTGAGCGACATTGGAGGAATACTTGGAAGCGGTGGATTTGGAGGGAGGCGCAACGGCAGCTGAAACTCTATTCATTGGTCAACTTGTGAATGTTGGAATGTAGAGAGTTGAGTACAAAAACATCCAGCGAGAGATGGGAAACTGGCTGGGAGCGGCAGACTGTTGATCATGGGATGATGCTGTACCTGATGTATGCTGTACTCGGTGTTAAGTTACGATCATGGCATGGAGAGATAGAAAGGGATGACTTAACTTCGTGTTCTTAGGTGATGGTAGAGTTGAGCACAAGAACGAGAGAGATCAGAGGACATTGGGGAAATCATCATGAGAAACTGGGACTTGAGAGAATTTCATGTGTGAGTCAATTTACTGTGCCCAATACAGCAGGTACAAGTCCTGATCCGGCAGGTAATAATACCAATCCGAGGTCATCCACACCCAATCAAGCGAGTCGTACTGCTGATTTCTCAGGTTCGCTCGTATCCTCCATATTGTTCTCATCTTTATCCCCTATCTCTCTCTTTCTCGTCCACAACTCTACCATCATTGCAAGAACACAAAGTCAAGTCATTCCTCTGTATCTCTCCATGCCATCATCATGAGTTAACACCAAGTGCACCAGATGCCGAGTACAACATACACCTAAAATTTTCTGTCGTCCCATATTTCTCACAATTTCATAAGACCTTCAAAGGTGAAGTCTCCTCGTCACATTTCCACGGTTTTGAGTTTACTAACCGATGAATAGAGTCTCAGCACCTGGCATGCCTCCCATCGACCGCCTCTAGATCGACCACCTCCAAGTACTCCTCTACTCTCCCTCGATCATAGCGTGCTGCAAGTGCATCTCTAAACCACCTCGATCACAGCTCAGAGTGCATCTCTGAGTTCAATCGATCCCGGCCTCCAAGTGCATGTCCACACTCGCTCGATCACGTCCTCCCAGCGCATTTCTGAGTTCACTCAATCTCGGCCTCCCAGTGCATGTCCAAACTTGCTTGATCACGGCCTCCCAGTGCATCTCTCAGTTCACTCAATCTTGGCCTACAAGTGCATGTCCAAACTCACTCGATCACGGCCTCCCAATGCATCTCTGAGTTCTCTCACTCTCGGTCTCCAATTGCATCTCCAAACTCGCTCGATCACGGCCTCAGTGTGTATCTCTGAGTTCACTCGATCCTGATTATCAGGCGCACCTCGAATTGCTCTCTGCCTGTCCAGACATACTGTGTGTAGATGGGTAGCTATATAGATACATAGATACATAGACGAGAATACAAACTGAATACATGAGTTTTAAAAATTGTTGAACAATAAGTAGTAGCTATGATTTCCAGGTGCACCAGCAGCATTCCCAAAGAAGATGTTTTTCCCAGACTGCTGTACAGTGATTCAACGTGCTCCCAGGTGCTCCCAGGTGGACCTGAAGGCCACAACATCAGTCGAGTGAACTCGGACACGGCGCCTGGGCTACTGGAAGCATGTAATGCTCCGTCAGAGGGTACGAGGTTCCGTCAGAGCCATCAGAGCCGTCCGGAACACCCGGGTGTTTCTGACGGAAACTACAGTTGTTGCTGATGACAAGTGGTCACAGAATTCTTGAGTATCCGTACTGGATGGCTTGTTGTATGCCCGGAAACCTTCGAGCACATGGCTGTTGCCGGAGCCGCAATCAACAACCTTCGATGGTTCATAAAACAATGTAGCCAGTCCAGAGAGCTTTGGATCCCGGGCACATCGACCAAACTGTTGCAAGAGGTCGTCAACGGTAGCAAGAAGGGGAAAACTCCACTGCGCAACCCATTCCACATTGTAGACATCAACACCCATCCCCGCAGCCAATGTGCACACCAACATCCTGGTAATACCTTGTCAAAATAGTGGTTGCACTGTCGCACTTCCGGAAGCCAATGCTTCACCGAAATCAGGCCGAACAACATCCGAAATCTGATAATGGGTTTGTAGTCAGAACCTTAGTTCGTGGACTACATGTATAACTGTGGACATATTGTCTACAAAGACCATCATTTTTGGTATGTCCCCCAGGATGATGGTAATCTCGGAGTCTTCATTTATTTCCAGAAAGAGCGGATTGAGGTCCGCATGATCATCCAATGTGCCGTGTATTGGAATCGCACAGAGGAAAATGTTCGGCCACTCTAGGTGTATCTTTCTGAGAACTGTATTCCTCGATGAACCCAAGCTGTTGTGAATATATCGTGAAGACCTTCGTGGCAGTGTCGCCGACATCGCAAGGAACGGCACACTGGCAGGGAAGATGGCTCGTAACCCACCATTATTTGCATATTCCTTCCGAACAGGAGGCGTTCCATCCTTTGCAGGTGCACCCCATGCATGCATGCAATTCACTTTATCCACACCTACAACTTTCAGGCGATGCCGGAAGGCACTCTTCTCATCATCTAATACTCACCACATCGAATTATTGTTGGGTGACATCATCTCCAGGCCAGCATACACAATCTGGTAGACACCCTGGGCCATGTCTTTGACAAGACCTGGATTATCATTCAGAGAATCCCTGTTAATATAGCAAGCTTTAACACCTTTTCGACCCAGATTGTCAACCTATAGAAGCGTCAAATTCCTCCCTCACCCGCAGGTGTCCCTGTTGGGTGATCAATTCCCAACCTGATCGGTCATGAGAGCATTGATAGGTGCAATAACAAATACAATGTTGGTATCATCCTTTAACACAAGACCCTGGAACACCATACTCTTTCCCCCTTCTTGTGGTGCAACGATCACGATGTCCCGTCCGGAATCAGGTTGACTTACGGCCATCCCTTGCCTGTCCCGTATGTGGAGCTGCAGGTTACTCAATCTTCTCCCAATTGCCTTGGAGGTATTGTTTATATATCTAGCCTCATTAATTCACTTTAAGAAAGCTGCCAATTCACTCCATGCAACATACCTTCTCATGGCTGAACAAGTAATCTTCTCCAAGGGTGCACGCACAAAGTTGACATCAATCCGTGATATACCTGACCCGCCATGGTTTATGGGTACCGCAGTTTTCCGGGCTTTACGGCTCAATACCTGCCGCCTTCGGACAACGCGAACTGTTGGAGAGTCCACATGGCTCCAAATATTGAAGGAATGGATTGGGTGGAATTGAAGCGGGCGACCCGGTTTGCATCATGTGCTATGCATATTTGCTCGTTTGTGCTCGGGCCACTTATTATGCCCCCTAATGAGGACTCATCGATGCCCGTGAAACCTGGACTGCAGCTCGGACCCTGTAGGTATCCACAATTTGTTTCACAACAGTCCGCATTGCTATATGATGACTATGGCTGGATGACTAACCATATGACTCACATTCGACCCCCCCCCCGAGATGACCCGATCCTAAGCCCAAACAAAACCCTCACGAAGTATATATGTCTGATTAAGAACTATCCACCCGAACTAACCATACGGGTAAGAAATATCAATTCGACAGCAAAACCAATCTGGAACTCTAATTATCATGATATAACCCCCAAAGAAAGAAACCCCACAACAAAAGACACTCCACAAGATACCTTGCAATTCACAGCCCTTCAGCCACCCTGACTCCATCTACACTCTGCATAAAATTAACCCAAGGACAAATCCACGGTGGGGATCACATTCTGGGCAGCAGATGACTGTGAACTCAAGTATTCACTCACCATATCTGTTCCTTCCCCACCATGGTCATCCCACCTCCCACTAGTAGTTCCACGACTTCCATCAATCAACTTGATCTCATTCTCGTTCCCCGACCGGAATGATATATCACCACCTCGACCACCAACCATGCCCGAAGCATCCGATACCCAACTGGGTGTGCTTGACCATTCCCTGTTCATCGCCCCCATTTCTTTTTCAGCCCCAATGTTTTCAATAGCACCAGAGCAAGATCCCTGCATGTAGCCGTGGTCGAGGGTCACCAAATTGTTGGCTGGAACAACTTCGTCTTGCTTGGGCTTGCACGAATTGCTCCAAGCTACTGGTGTTTCAGGGGTACCAATTGGAGAGATCTTTCGGTAACTCCCCGGAGTATGTTGCATAGGGTCATAAGCGGGCCCTGGATCGTTGCCCGGACTGAAAACCCCCAACGCTGCAGCATCGCTACTAGCTCTGAAGCTCAGATGACCCGATTGGGGCGAGTCATCACTGCCAGTGAAGGAACAACAACCACGAAAAGCCTATGCCGAACGCCTAACTGGCGATGCATCGAAACCAATCATTGATTCTGGGCACAAACAATCAACCACTCCCAGATGGACTCTATTGAAGCTGCTTTGGTTCTCCTGCTGGTCGTGCGGAAGTAACTTTTTGCGTTCCGCATTGGACTTACGCCAGAGAGCTACGTGTTCCTCGATCGCTATAACCTCGTCATTCCACACCTTTGCCTCCTCTTCCATCGACTGTAAAAGGGCCGATTCAGCTTCAAACTCCTTCTCCCGTCTTCGGAGGACAGCTCCTAAGACTTGACAAGATTTCGTGTCAGATCTCCAACAATTCTAAGGCTTACCGAATGTGCCCAGAAGTATTCATCTTGGCGAAATAACATGAATCCGCAGTATTGTATCCAACACCGTACTGCGGGCACAACTCGACCTCACCTATGCATGCAGCATTCAGTTAATCATTAAGCACTGTGTGCAGCGAATGTACCCATACCATCATCCCTAACCACTGGTGTTAACTCCCTTGTCCCCCACAGCCGCTTCACTAAGTTGACCGTCTCGATGTCCTCCATAGTGCTAGCCTTTTGCATTTCTTCCATTGCCGTCGTACTTATTCCCTGGTAACCAGTTTCCCGGTGCTCCGAAACACTGTAGTCCTTAATACCAGGTAAAGTCATGGGAACTCTGGGGCTATCCTGTGGCAAGTTGGCAGCTTCTCCAGGCCTAGGCCAAACATTTTCTTCCACACCTCCTTCAAGCGGGATATCCGACCGACAATCAATTGTGCGCATCGGCGGCCACAGAAGGTCATACTGTGCGAAACTTGTGTCACGCAGATCAATCACATGAGCTTGCTCATCATAATCGGTACCCGGGATCACCAGTAATGTGCCTTACACGAATGGCGCGAGAATCTTATTCCACTGCTCTTCTAAACGATCTACTCGGTGAAAACCTCCATCCATAGCCCTGTCATGAATACTCAGGTACTCTGGCATTACATCGCACAGTATCGGAGGCCACAAAAAGAAGATATGCTTTGTGTCCAAATGCAGATACTCGTAGAGATCGTCATTACTCAGGAAGGGCTAGTGTTAGAAACGGGTCTGGACCATCACTTCGGGTCCGGGTACGGGTCGGAACCGAACTGGAGCCAGATTGGCGGTCAGGGTCATCAATAAACCCGAACTGTCGATTCGGGTACGTTTCCATTGACATCTCCCTACCCGTCCGAATTGGGCGGGTTCACAGCGGGTTGTAAAGCGGGCCCATCTGTAAATTCATATAACATGCTTGCTTTTGCTATTCGATTATAGTACTCAATCACAATCGATCATTTGACATCCAGTAATCACATTTGGCTTGTTTTGCATATCGCGAGATCGACAATATTTTAATTCATGTTTTTCTTTTAATGATATTTATTTTTGACCAGGGAGGAGGTCAATAGTTCAATTATAAGCTCAAATATCAATTC
>Ga0307515_10002120_pt1 | contig 43487 bp, 42 predicted proteins | sample 17_EM_MG_FD_194513 | JGI IMG/M metagenome (GOLD analysis project Ga0307515, IMG submission 194513) | Populus trichocarpa ectomycorrhiza microbial communities from riparian zone in the Pacific Northwest, United States - 17_EM | ecosystem: Host-associated > Plants > Roots > Unclassified | place... | reverse complement strand
CCTAAACGTAGTGTCATCCACGCCGCCAAGCGTCGGCGTCTGGGTCACATACGGCTCCTGGAGCTGCTGTGGGGTTTTTATCAAGTTTGCATTTTGGTGAGTGATGTGTTGGATCCAAGGATACGGTGGAGAGACGAAGGGAGCCGCGAGTGGTCCCTTGAACGGCTTAGCGGCAGGCGGTTTGGAATCTAGGGCTACCTCCCTGATACTGCGGTACGACAGCTTGACCTCATCAGCTGTTTTGTTCTTTGGTGAGCTGCCACGGGAGCTGTATATCGAGTCGACCCTGTGAGGCCGTGGCGTTTTAGCACCATCTTCTCCTTCTGTTCGGGTAGCTGTGGCCTCACCCACTGGGGCTGCGTCGTCGGGCGACTTCTCACTCGATGCCGTCGATACCCGCACGCCCAAGCACTTGCAACCGACCACGCGGCAGAAGTCAAACTTCTTTTTGAGAATGTACTGCGGTTCACTGTTGCACATTACACTTTGCGCTTCGTCCCCGGTCATGCAGTATTCGGTCACTCGGTGCTCATGGCCGCAGGGGCGGGTCTGGGTAATGTACCGGCACATGGGTGGCTAGAGGTACTATCGAAAGAAGATGGAGAGGTGCTGCGTAGAGGCGTAGGCCTCGTAGGTAAACGATGTTGTGGATAATGCTACGAGGTAATAGCTTTGCAAAGAAAAATGAAAGGAAAAAAAAGGTATTTGAAAGAAGCGAGTGTGCGAGATAATTTGTTAGGAGAGATACGTGGACATACTTCGTGGTTAAGGCATCAAACTTCACGCCTCTCCGAAGCCAAAAAGGAAAATCAGGACAGAGAGACGCGGTTGGGCCTGCCATCGGCAACCCAAGAGCAGGAAGGAACTTTTGCTTGCCCATATCCGTGTACATTGTAGAAAGGGAAGAGAGGAGCTGCTAACGTGATAACCCAGCTCTTGGAACCTGGACCGCTCTTGCAAATGTTCCCCATGTCGGAGTACCCCCATACGGAAAGCCAGCAGTCAAGTTTGGAGACGGTTTCCCTGAGGAGAAAACTCAATGGAAGCGACAGGTAACTTGCCCTTGGTCGTTGGTGAACTTTGATGACAGTTTGGCCAAACTTTGATTCTCGTATTCAGCAATACAATAATTACGCCAAGCTGGAATCCGCACACTCGATTGATGTCGGCTTCCATGAAATGTACATCGTCGTGCAGGCGCTCGTCTTGCCTTCTGGACATGGTAATTATTTAGTGACGGCGTCATGACACAGCTCTTGCCTGTATGTTCTCTACACGCTGACCTAGACATGGCAATAACATAACCCGAGGGTCGATTACGATTATGTTATAAGTGATTATATAAGCTATGGGCATCCTAAGTAAATATTATATTTTAGATAAAGGGTTCAAGTAATTTTAAGTAATTTTATCTTTTTAACTAAACTATAGCTACCTAAAGCTAAAGTTATTGCGAGGCCGTTATTTTTTAGATTTTTTTTCTCTTGGCGCTCTTGGCGCCTTCAATTCCGGTGGTTAGCGCAGCCACGTCCGCACGGCCTTTCTTTCCCTTAAACAGCAAAAATACCAAAACCTCCCCTACAAAAAGGCCGTGCAGACGTGGCTGTGCTAACCACCGGAATTGACGAGATGAAAATATCGGAAACTCGCGCAGAGCCGCAACGTCGCACATCGCGCCCCACCAAAATTCGCATATTGCGCAATTCTTTCGATTTTTACCACCACCAACGCGCCCAAAGGCTTAAAATGAGGCTATTGTTCCTGCCTAATTAGATAATATATATACAGCGATTGGTGTTGCTTTTAATACTGTGGTTTTTATATCTTCTGCAAATTCGCTTGATAAGAGCCGCACACATCACCATATCCTGACATTATAATGGAAGCCTCAGTTCCACGCTGTAGGCCTGACCCAACAGCTCTTATGCAGCTGGAGATCCCTCGACCTAGCGCAGTCGCAACAAACCAACGACAGAATGAGGCTGAGAACTGCCAATCTAAGATGCAAGACTGGTGGGATCAGGAAATCAGTAAGAATGTGGGTTTACTGGATGGATACCAACAGGTTTCCGTCCTGTTGATTAAATGGCACGACGAAATAGACCAACTGGGAGTAGCACAGGAAGTAATTACGCTAAAACTGGTGCCATTAGAGACAGTGACTAACATATTTAACAGGTTAGAGACTTAGAGAAATTATTTAAGGAGACATTTAATTACCAAACGAAGATAGTAGAGCTGGACGCCGTAAAGCCTCAACTCCGGCTTGAAAGCGAAATCACTCGCTTTGCCTTTGAGAACGACGCAAAACACAACCTCTTGATCCTGCATTATGCTGGGCATGGGATATATAATCGAAAGGAAGATATCTTGTACCTAGCCGCGTACGTTGACCCAGACCATAGCGTTCCGATAGGGCCTTAGCTGACGCTTTGAGATTTAGTTCCGACGAGTTCGATGAGTCCGGAAGTGAGTTGCCAAGAGTGTCTTGGAATGAAGCAGTTAGGACATTAGTAAAGAACGTAGAAGGCGATATCTTTGCTTTAATGGACTGCTGTTTTGCTAGTAACTTTTATGTTGGAAGCATCCTAGATCCTTCTAGGATATTCGAGATAATAGCTGCGAGTGGGGTTGACCAAGCGACTCCCGGACCTGGAAAGCATTCCTTCACGAGAGCATTAATTGAGTCTTTGGAAGCTCTTGCGGCGCAATTTAAGGATAGTTTCTTCAGCACGCGAGATTTGCGTGAAAAGATTCATGTCAAGCGGCCAAATACTCCTCCGGCCCTCTGGTGTGCAACACTAAACAGCCGACATATCAGGCTAAGCCCTATAAAAGATGGACGGCAAAACCGAGTTGCAGGTCCAATAAAAGAAACACCAAGAGGTCTACTATCACCTCTAGACAACAATCCTACTAAAAGACGAAGGTCTTCGCTATTGGGACCACCCAAAGTCGCAGCCTCGGTGGTAGCCCAATCAAACCAAGAGCTTCTCAACTCGCTCTCCCCTATGGAATCATCAGAAAGGCGTCTTGACATCCGCCCTACAGAGACATTCCCCGTAGACTGGAGTGACAGCGACGACGTTTCCAATCCCGGATCTGTCTTCTCGATTGGCCAAAGCTCGGTTACTTCACAAACATCGATCGTGTCTGACGGTATATCGACAACAGCCGTGGACCAGTTCGTCTCTCTCCTACTCGGCCACGAACGCTTAAACACACTGTGTGTAGAAGCTATCAGAAGCAACGCGATTGGACCTGAAAGATTTGAGAGAAACTTCCGGCGTCTTCTGAAGATCTACGCTTCTGATTTGAGACAAGAAGCCACCAAAACTAGGGCAGAGCAGCGTGCTGCGGCGGAGCTCGTCCTTCGGCGGGCTCGCTATACTGCAGCGAAAGTTCGACAGTCCTGTGACGACCAGTTCAAAGCATATAGTCTGAAAATACCGAATGAGCCTGAGGATACTGCTTTGCAAATTGAGGAGTATCTTAAGGGACTAGATATGGCGGAAAAGGCAGCTGACGAGCTGCTTGACGCCATCTCTAGTGGTAGTTCAGACGGCGAACAGTCCTCAGATAGTGAAGAGCATGAAAGACTAGCCTACCTTACTTCGGTTAAGTCATTCATGACTGAAGGCAAAGCCTTCGACACCTTCTGCATAAACCTAGCAAACTTTGTTCATCCTTCATGGGAGACTAAATTAAAGGACTTCGTTATTAGTGTATCCAAGAGAAGAAACGAGTATGGAATGACTGAGAGGGACTCTGAGCGGTTCAAGAGGGTTGTAGCGGATATTGCTGGGGTTAAAGCTTGTTCTGTAGCCATTCATGAACACTATGAGCAGTCATGGGTGGAACGGGCCCAGTGTTATATGGAGAAGCAGACAAGTTCTGGCTGGGACTGGTGGCCATTAAAACAACCACGCTATAAGATCGAGAGCAGATATCGCTACATTAATTGGACATGCGTAAGTGCTGAGAGTTAGTAGAATGTTTTTATGGCTGACCGGTCTGATTAGAATTGTGGTGAGGATCGCTGGGAGCAGATCCCTATGTCTATCATCCCGAGGCTCACACGATTGCTTAAGAAGGAGCAGTCATCCACAACCATTACCACCAGCACTAACATAAACCAGTGGACGGTGGTAGCCGGCGTCGTCAGTACTGCTCCAATCCGGAAAACTTCTATGACTGGGGGTAATACACTTAGGGCGAGTTCGACTAGTATGCAGGCCCCTCCGCTTACGGCACAAGCGACCTATGCGGGAGCTTCACCAGCTGCGGGAAAGCCACCTGTCGCTCTTGGGTCCAGTAATACTAATTTAAACAGTGGGGCCACTCTAAACGACTCTCGGCTCGTATTTCTTACTGTTAATATTAACGATAACCACCGCCTAGCGCAGATTAAAGCAAACGGTGTCCATGATGACAATTTCTTCTATACACTAAAGCATGAGTATATAGCCAAGCGTGGATATATGCGGTCTCTCTTTAGTATCTGGAGATACTCAGGTTGCGACTTTGTTAAGGTTAGTAAATGCACTCTATATATTAACGAATCGAGCTTACTAATCCCCTTTAGTTTGAGAAGATTGAAGAGCGCGAGCACGTGCCAAGAGGCGAAGGGATGCCCGAAATTACGAACTCTGAATACGAGTTTAACCCTAAACCAGCTGATCCAATGCCTCCAGTCAGCAGACACGAATTTAAACGTAGGTTTTACGGATGTTACAAGGGCGGTAAGAAACACCAGCATTATTTCCGAGGATGTAGAAGACAATGCCGTAAGAAAGCGGACGCTCTAGAGAGAATACCTAAAAGAGACCGAGAAGTTGTTGAAGAAGGAGACGAGCGAGAGATCTTCTGGGGCCTGCTTGCGGTAGAGGAAATTCAAGCTCTTAGAGTGATAATCTACAATGTTGTACTCTTAGTAGGGCCAATAGTTTTCTGGATACTGTGGCTAAAGATGGGTCATCCGGGGGATCTCCAGAACGCTTCCGTGCCAATAATGATTGCGCTTAGTTCGCTTGCGGTTTTGTCATCGTTCTGGGTGTTACTAAGAAATAGATAGACAAACTACTCTGAACAATTAAATTGCTACTTCACACGTCATTATCTTAAAGCAGAGAACATTAAGTTGTCTTAAATGTCCTAAGAATTGATAAAAGACTTGGCTTAATTTGGGATGGAAGCCTATCTCGTCCAGACCACTTACTGAGGAGCTAACCGCTTTTGATCAAGATCACTGTAAGTAATCTAGTACACACATACTCCTAACAATGACCTTATTCATTTGTTACAATATATTTACTATTATAAAGTAATATAGATATAATATTACGGATTATAAATATAAATATATAATTTAAAGTATATTAATAGTAGTTAGTAAAAATATAAAAGATTAGTATAATACTTATAAAGGATTATAAATATACTAATTATTTTAAAAACTATATAAATACAATTTTATTAAGGACAGAGGTAGAGGGACACCCCCTAATTGATACGCGGACACCCCCCTAATTGAGTTTAATTCCTTCCTGATTAAGTTAGAATATCACGTGAATATAAGTTGTTTGCATCTGTATCGCGAAAATCAAATTAGCGAAATATAACTCTTATAACCGTAACACCTCGATTGCGCAGTACCCTGAGAGGCGCCGCGTGAACTTATCTAGGTGCTACTGCCTCTGCTTGATGTCTACGAACTGCATGTCTACGAACTGCCTCTGCAGGAACGCCCGTGCTCGCGCCTGCGCCCGCGCCCACGCCCACGTGTAGTATACCTAGTATTCTGTTCAAATGCTAATGGCTTGCGACGAATCGATGTATCAACGCGAATAGACCTAGCCGGGTGGCCGCGGCGACGCTCAACAGTCAGAGGCTGGGGTGAGGATAGGTAAGGCAAATGCGAGGTAATGTTTTAGGTATGGGCGCGCGACGGTCGCGCAATGGTTGCGCACTAATGCGGATGCAAACAACTTAAATTCACGTAATATTCTAACTTAATCAGGAAGGAATTAAACTCAATTAGGGGGGTGTCCGCGTATCAATTAGGGGGTCCCTCTACCTCTATCCTTAAAATATCACCGATATTAGTCCGTTACGAAATAAATTAGAATCCTTGGCATGCAGATCCCCGATTTTTGCACCCAACCCAACGTATAAAACCGTGAGATAACTAGCCTATTTCTACGTTAAACGCGCCTTATTGTCCACATAGCGTCCCCGTTATTAGTTAGTAGGTTAAAGCCGACGTCGCCCTACTATTTGTTCTATCTTAACGCGTTTCCTAGTATTATAGTGCCTCCCGCGAACCTTATGGTCTCCACACTCTATAATATACATCTAAAATTAATGCATTTTGGATCAAGTTTATATATATATTAGGTAGATTTTTGGTATATATAGAGCTAAATTTAAATATAAAATGGTCAGCTTTATCTGTAGACTTTGTATATATAGTATACGTAGATTTTATATATATCTTGTGTATACGATTAAGGCTGCTAAGAGGCTTAATATTTAGCTTAATTTAACTAATCTATATATTTCTAAATTGGCCGCGTAGCCTACCTATATACGACTCTGCCACTAGAGCTTTATTAAGCTTTCTATGCACGCTATTAGCTAAACAATCGTATCTACGCAATAAGAACGCGGAGCCGATTGCTAGGTCCTAAGAGGTGGAATATTAAGGCCCTACGGGGGCAAGATGTATAGGGCACGTAGGCGGTCTATATCCGCGCGACAAGTAGGGTTAATACAAGGCACTATAACACTAGGAAACGCGTTAAGATAGGGCAAATAGTAGGGCGACGTCGGCTTTAACTTACTAACTAATAATAGGGACGTTATATCGATAATAAGGCGCGTTTAACGTGGAAATAGGCTAGTTATCTCACGGTTTTACACGTTGGGTTGGGTGCAAAAATCGGGGATCTGCATGCCAAGGATTCTAATTCATTTCGTAACAGACTAATGGCCCGCGCGCGACGTCTGGGCTTTCTGAACCTTCGTTTGCTGCGTGCCGTTATTTGACACATTCAGAATGTTCTCCTGGTCACAAATAAACCTTCTTAGCACCCTCTAAGGGCTGCCTCTACAATTCTTTATCATCTTCATGGTCTCCTTCTGGCCCTGGAAGGTATGTTTTCATTTGGTCTCGTTTCGCTTATGCCTGCCTGCGTGCCAACTTTCAATCAACCCTTCAAGATACTCATGAAGATGCTGATACTGCGGCTACCTGCAGGGCGATACCTCCGCCGCCTCCTTCGAGAAGACCCTCTCTAGTCTCGCTACTAAGATTTCCAAAACTGCCGCGAAAAATGATAGCCTGCGCCAGAGTTCTAGGCGCGTACGCCTTATGTGGTCTCTTTATGCTGGCTTCGCATACATCCTTACTGTCCTTATATTGGTCTTAGTGACTGGATGGGGAAGTTGGGGGATAGTTGAATATTCGGTTGTAGCCGGAGCACCGCTGCTGTAAGCTCCAAAAGTATCAAGAAATTTATTTAGAGAGGCCAAAGTTAAAGCTAATAAGCAACTTGAAAATGATGTAGGATATACTCAATCCGTAGATCCCTAACCGCATACTACGACTACCGTATCTCTAATACTCAGCTTTACCTCGAAAGCCTATACAAAGATCGGGACACCACAATCCAACGGCTAAAAGAAGCAACAAAATACGACTCGACACAGCAGCTGCTCGAGAAATACGGCTCCCAGCCAGGAACCCCAAAGCCTTCCTCTCCCTCTGCGAACCGGCGCAAATCCCAAGGACCTCAAAAGGCCGGCGGCGAGCAGCAAACTCGCACAAACATACCTCCACCTCCCACAGCCAACATCCCGCGCAACCAAGGTCCGCAACCAAGCACACCGCAACGCGCACCCTCCACATCGTCTCCTCGTCCTGCCAGCCCACCGCAACGTCTCATTGAATCATCTTCGGAACCCCTTCCCGGTGCCGAATTCGCGCCGAACGCCTTCGCGCCCTCTGATCAGCCGCGCCAGTACTCCACTACCTCCGCTGCGACCTACACTCAGCATAACTGGTACGATCGCATACTAGATGTTCTGTTAGGCGAAGATGAGACGCAGCCAAAGAACCGGCTCGCGCTGATCTGTGACTCGTGTGGGCTGGTAAATGGGCAGGCGCCGCCGGGGACACGTTCGCTAGAAGATGTAGGCCGCTGGAGATGCGGAGGCTGCGGGGCGTGGAATGGGAAAGATACAGTACCGGATGCTAGGGGCTTGGTAAAAGGTTGGGAGGCCGAGAGGCGCGCGAGGGAGGAAGATGGCCATCCGAGCAGCGAGCACGGTGAAGAGAGCGCTAGGGGACGGACGGGGACAGGTGGAGTAAGCGAGGAGGAGGAGCTGCACATGGATGAAGGGTCGGCCGACGGTATTGTGGATGAATTGGTGACGAACCCACCGCCGGCTCGGTCGACCAGGAGTAAATCGAAAGGGCAAGGCAAAAAGAAGTCTTAGGAAGGGAGTTGTGGAATGAGGCATGGTAGTCTTAATCCTGAAATCTCAAGAGCGTTGTGCTGATGAAACATGAAAGCAGGTTGTTGCTAGTACACCCAGCCCACTACAAAATATCTATTTTTTTTTCTTTTGTTTTGTATTCATTTGTTTTAATCCCAAAATAGGAAATTCGCATAATCCTACACCATTGACCGTGTGAATGTTCTACACCAAGGTGTTCACTCGTAAAGACTATCACCAGAACGCTAACCAACACCGAAGACGTTGAAACCCAGCTTTCCGCGCCGGTCCGAGCCTGTCCAATAATGGAAAGTAGAAACACTTGGAAAACAATGATAAATAAACAGGCCTCACATGGAGGACTGGATACTCTTAGAAACAGCCCAGAACAAAAATGAAAGAGAAAATCATAAATGGAACGGCCTTGTTACCCGTTATCAAGGTGCCATTCATTGTAAAGCAGCCTCACAACTGATGAATCCTTTATATCCGAAACATTACGTCGGGACACGTAGCCTTCCAGAGAAGCGACTATGATGCTGGTGGACAACAGAGTGATAGGAGTTCAATGGTCGGGAGCTGCAAAGCCATCAAACAAAAGATGGCCTGAGAGATGGATAGGCATCCTGGAGTCTTAACAACCGCAGATCCCTGAGGATAAATGATAGTGGAAGCGTTGCGAATGCCGTAAAAATCACTCGTAAAGTGTCCGATAATTCAGCACGTGCAAGAATAGAAATTTCACATGGTGCAAAACGGATGATGGCTGACTAGACCTTCCGGAAGTAGGTATGTGTGATCCAGTCCTGCAGCCAGCCGTGGTGAAGGGAACAAGACGACTAGTCCGCTTATTCCAGATAAGTGTTCAATCAATTTCATCATCCGCTGCAGCTGCAAGCATGCTCGCTGACAGGGCGCCTTCTTGGCTGGATGACGAGGTGGGCGTGCCGTACGGACTCGCTTCCACTGCTGGCTGATGCGGAGGTGCCGGAGTGAAGACCGGTGCGGAGAGAAGTGGCTTGGCACCCCTGAAGACATCTAGTAGGTCTCCGTCTTCATCATATTCGTTATCCTCCATCAGACCCGGAACATTGCGTGCTGGGGTATAATGCGTGTATTTGACTGCATGTTGTCCAACGAAGATACTCCGACTCCCTTCAGGGTCCGACATCTTGCAATTTCCCCCCTTTAGGGCTCGCGGCACAGTCAGATCAATCAGATCTCTGCTTTGAATACCCAAGCCATCCTCGCTATCGTCATCGCTGTCAGTGTAATCGAACGGCTGTCTGGCATGGCGCTCCCTATATATGCGTGACGATGGCCTGCCAAACTTGCGCTCCTTACCTCGTGCCGTTCGCGACCTACCACGCCGCTCCCCATCAACCAAGCTGGCACCGCGGCTTTCTAGCATTGCGGCGCGCGCGTGCTCTTGATGAGGCAATCGGTTTTCATCCGCGAGCACCATTGCGATAGCTGACTCGTCAGGGTGTGGCGGCGTTTTTTTCCTTCGGTTCGCAAACATGTCTTTTTTCTTTTCCAGACCTTCTTCTCCCCAGACGCGTTTCCCCAAATCCTCTAGTCCTTTCTCTACCGCTGGGACTCCAATCTTTCCAACAGCAGGCCCAACAACTTCCGCGGCTTTGCTTGCTGCTCTCACTCCCGTGACTAGCGCGGCGCGTGCGACGGCGGTGCCCGCTTGGCGGATTCCGGAGTCGGCAATAGCATGTGCGAAGCTAGATGTTGCTGAAACGATATTCTGGGTCGCGTGCTTGGTGGAGGTATACGCATCGGTCCAGGTACCAGGGAAGTTGTAAAGGGGAATCGGCGGGGAGGCCTGGAGAGTGGAAGTAAGCGTCGTTGCACCTAAAGGGGTTTTGGTGGCATTGATATCTTTAGGAAATGAGGATAACGTACTGAAACTAGGTTTCCTTCCCTAATTTCCTCAACCATATCGTATTCGTCGCTGGTGCGAGATGACGGTGGTTCCGGTGGTTGATTTTCTGTTGTCGATGTTGATTTTCTCCTGTGTTTAGCAATAGCTTTGTCTGCCGCAGCAAGACCTCGTTTGATACGGTTCTCTAGGTCGTTGTTCTCCATCCTAATAAAGCTTGTATGGGTCGAAGATGACTATCGAGAACAGGTTGTAGTGGCAGAAAGAAGCGATCTTCGGCCTGGTAGGCCTTTCCTAGTTGTGATGAAGAGGAGTAGGAAGAGTTGGGTTGTTCGAATTGTTGAAACTATGATGTTTTGATTGCAAGTCACGAAGACGGAGGCACAGAAACATACGTCAAGTTCCTGATTCTACCTTCGCAAACGCAGAAGCAAAGCTAAGGTTTGAATGAAACCGGGTCGCGTGGCTATCTTACGGGAAACAGATGAATTGCTAGAGGTGTGGTGAAAATGGGAGGAAAAACGACCGGAAGAATAGTAGGAATGGCTCCGCTAACATAGCGCAACATGTGATTACTACTTAGCCTTACGTTAATTATCCTATCAGTCAGCATGGTTTGTGTGCAGTGGTGGGGTGTTTTGAGCATATATACTTCGACGGTTGGGAAGAGTCATGCCAAACTTTAAAGGTCATATCAGGGGCATATACCCTCTTACACTTGCCTTTTAAGATTCACCACTATTTTAATTCCGAAGAAAATTTTCAATAGCCCTACGGCAATGCTGTGAATGAGTTTGAAGCTTGGCGGCCACCTAAATATTCGTCTTTTCCCCCTCTATCCTCCCATCCTCAATTCTTTCAACAACCATATGCACTGACACCACCCGAAACCACCAAGCTTATCCATAGCGTTCAGCTGTCTCAAGCTCGACATTTACAAAGTGTTACCCATCGAAGTCACTTCGACTACCACCACAGCGCAGAAGTTACCAACCATTTTCGGTGATAAATCTCAGAATCCGGCAAATATGACTCCTCGCTCCTATCCATGCATCACCAATATAATCAGGGACCTTGTCAATAGCATAGAGGACCGCTCGGGTATCGATCTGCCCTCCCCCGGATTTGATCCCGCAGAGAGGTTCGCAATCGAAAGTTTCCTAATCGGTGTCCTCGATCGTTATGGTAAAGTTAAGTGCAACAGCGGTGCATCCAATCAGTCGAACAGTAATGATGTCGACTTGCTATCGCCCAACACACCCCCCTCTACGCCGGTATCTACTCTATTCAAGTTATCTCCAAAGGAGTCTCGATCTACTACGATAGATTTAGACACTGCTCAGACATCACCAGCCTCTGGTGCGAATAGCACGCCAGCGGCTTCCAGAGGTAGCGGTGCGAAGTCAAAGCGTGCTCGCGCTGAGGCTTCGAGGTCTTCATCGCCGGCTAAGGGGGCTCACTGCAAAGCCGCTTCTGGTTCACGACGTCCATCCCCACGGGCCAAGTCCCCTTCACTTTACGACTCGGACGCTTCCGAACAGTCCCAATCGTATGTGCCAGCTAGTTCTCCACCAAATGAGAAAAAGCGTAGGTATGTGACGTATGCTTTAAACGATTCTGCCGATGAGGCTGAAAATTCTGATTCTCCGCAAACTCACAAGCGTGTACACACGCAAGAATCATTCATTAGCAGTAGTTTTACCCAATTTTCGACTGGCGAAGCCTCACAGCAAGCCCGAGAAACAACTCCTCCTACACCAAACTAGCCATTGATCGTTGATCGGGTAGTCGCTCATGTCTTCGTGCCCAAAGAGACCATCGAGAAGCGCCTCGAAGCCATCCAGGACGATCACTACAAGGTCCTCGGTAGACCCTTCTACTTCCAATGCCAACCTCAGTAAGATCTGGCGTGCTCTCTTATGAAGCACCACCCGGATAAGAGCTTGGATGACTCGACTGCCTACTCGTTTCCAGATCACGCAAAACTCCATCTCTGTTTTCCAGGACGCTGAGAAGAGGGCAGTCTATGATTTTGAATATGGGTACAACAGGCTTGGGAATCGCGCGCATGAGGCTGACGGGTATGTATTTCCCACGTATGGATCTCACATCTATGGGCCTAGCATGCGAGATACCACCGAGGATTTTGTCAGGAGGACTTGGTGACAAGCGAGGTAGAGAAGATCTGATGTCTGGGATACGGCGAGGACGAGAGGGAGAGGCCACAAAAAGATGCGTAGAGGAAAACAAAGGTGCATAGAGGAAATGAAAGGTGCATAGAGGAAAAGAAAGATGCATAGGGGAAAAGAAAGGAAGAGCAGAGGAAGAGACAAAGGATATAAGGGACGTGAGTCCAGGGATAGCAGAAAGATATTTCGTTTTATGGAGGATATTGAAATTGGGTTTGCGCATAGATTTGGGACTTCTATACCATAACTCTTGTTAAAGTGCGTTGATTTATGGAGGATGGTAGCGCTGGGTTTGCGCATAGATTTGGGGTTTCTGTACTTTAGCTTCTTTCAATACAAAGATTTAGAACAAGAGGAATTCTTACCGTACTCTAGAGGGCCTTGCAACCGCATTACCACAGGAATCGCGACAGCTTTATTCTCCTTCTACCACGCCCTACACAGTTAGATCTACAATGGTGTACATCGGGTTATCTAGCCCTCAAAATATAATATCTAAATCATCAGACCTGCTCAATATCTCCACGCAGCAACTCCAATCGACATTTGCGCAGTCTTTGCCTCAGCGTCTCTAACCGCCTATCATACACAAACATCATGATACTAGTCACACCCCCGGGATAATGCCTGAACACCACGTTTGGCTGAGCGGCACACAGATGTCTAAATGGAATATGGAACGAATGACGCCCGGAGCGACAGATCTGGAAGTATGTTAGCCAAAGCTACACTTTGACGAAGCACTCAACTCCGTGAGTTGGAGTGCCCCACACACCTTCCCCATAAGCTCTGCCTTAACCGGCTGCATCCCCGTCGCGCGATCAGAGATGAACGCTCGGAAGCACGAGCGACGGAGATATTTGCGGTCTGCAAACTTTGCGGAGTTCAGGTTAGTGTTACTGAAGTTTGAGAAATAGGGGTTAGACGGTGGTAGCTAGCCTACTTTTCCGAGTACGTCGTTGAAGCCGCGCGGGATCATATTAAAGTAGGCACTTAGCAGCTTTTTTGCATTGAGTGAAGTTGCGGGTAGCGGTTTAGTCGTTTGCTTATTGTAGGTGTAGATGCAATGGTTCCATTGCTCGGTTGCTGGGGGCGAGTATCTTGAGGCTTCTAGAGGTGGGGAGAAAGGGAGGTGAGCAATACTGCGTTTGATAGCGATTGGGTGAATTGGTCTAGTATGGAAGTACTGCCTGGCTACTTGTGGGATACTAGGTGCTTGGTTACTTTGCTGGATATAGTGGAATGGTTCCTTCGAATTGGGCTTCTCAATGCTTCTCTTGTTTTTAGAAGGGATGCTGATACTACATGGATTCCATCTCTTTCGAGTTAATGGTGGTAGAAACATTGCCCATTCTGAATCATACAAACTTCGTAAGGGAGGCGATCCGCTTCGACGTGTTTTGTATGCCGTAGGACAGATGGATCTGATAGCAGAGCGTAGAATGCGATACGCAGGCGTACGGAATCCTCGAAGCCTCCTTTCAAGCCGTTTTTGCAAGGATAGTGTTGGGTGAAACATTAAGTCCAGTCTAGAAATCTACATCCCCCATCTCCATCGATGGTCATAATGGAAAGTGGGAAGTGGTGTTGATGAGTTGAGCTCTGCCCCGCTTGAAACGAGTCGCTTGACCATGCCGACATCAATCTACTCTCGACGTCAAATCTCACAACCATCTCCAGTGGCATTCGACTAACTATACAGATCTAGTCAATCAATTGATTCATTAGGCGCAAATCCTTCAGGAAACAGTAAAGTTTGTAGCAGTTCAGGACTCTGGAAGCGGCAAACCGCAAAGACAGCTTGAGCAAAGGTATTCATAAAGCCACTATTTCTATTTATAATTCTTCCAATCTTTCTCAATTCATATCTAGCCCTACTCTAGACAAGCATGATATAGTCGTTACAAATAAAATATACTCTGTCACATAACCTGCTTCTAATAACACTTATCTTGCCTTCATTTTTTCCATCTCCGGCATAGTATCTCATTTCCTCAACCAGATCTTCACCAACAACCCACAATCCAATCCGCCTAAGCCTCAAGATGCCAAGAGAACCAAACATATCCATCCGCGACTACATCTACTGGGTACTTCCCTCCTTTGCTACTTCTCCCCTCCCTCTCCCTCTTCCTCTCCCTCTGCCAACCCTATCTAACCCCACCCAGAAAGGCTCCTACGCCACCGAACCCACCTCCACCCTCGTCCTCACCTCCCCCGGCTCCAAATACCTCGACATCCGGATCCTCAAACCTCCCACCGCCTCCGACCCCACCCTCCCAAACGAAGGCGGCCCAATGTCGCGCCTCGAATGGGCCTTCGCAGGGACGACGCGCTCGTCCACGGCCCCGACCTCCGACTACGGCCCGCAGCCCACGCACATCATGCACAGCATCTGGGAGCACTGGGTGGACTCGCGGATGGCATGGGACGCGGCACCGGTCGCCGACGAGGGCGACATGTATCCGCAGGCGGACGGGCGCACGCTGGAGCTGGGCACCATGGTGAATCCGGCGACGGGGGTGCTGACGGCGTATGAGGAGATGTGGCGGGATGTGGCGGCGGTTGCGACGGGGGCGGATAAGGTCAAGTATTGCGTTGTTATCACGATGGATGATCCGGTGCACTGCGCGCGTGGAATGGTGGTGAGGATTGGGCAGTGGTGTCAGGGGTTGTTGAAGATTGGGGATGAGATTACGGTGGAGCGGTGGGAGTATGTCGCGGGGGGGACGAAGGAGGGTGAGGTCGCGGAGGGGGATTGGACGAGGTGTGTGAGGCTTGGGCAGAGGTTCTTGCCGTGTGCGGTTGCGTTCAAGGCGGAGGAGCTGGCGCCGGGAAGCGTGGTTAAACATGGAGAGATGGTGTGGGTTGTGCAAGAGAAGTATGAATGGACGGAATGATCTTCTTACGAGAAAGAAAAATGAGAGGTTCGCTGTTCGTTGCTGTGTTGGATACCCACGATCAAATTACTTAATTAGATAGACTGACTGTATGAGATGACTTTACTCGGCTATCGATCTTGTCGTGCTTGAAGAGAATCACGATGTAATAATGATGCATTGGTATCAGAGATGTTTAGACGAACCCTCAATTAGCCATTCGTGATTGTTTGGAAGAAATTTGTTTAATGACGCCTAGAATGCAACATATAGAGCAAGAGCACACACACAGCTTTTCCCATTCCTGATTTGAGGTATCAAAGCTACATAGCGCCAGTCCTAACCACTGCAGTCGTCTATTTCTTCGCCGCAGCAGACTCCTCAGCCGCGGCCTTAGCCCTCTTCTCCCGCACACCGACGAGACGAGCCTCGGAGCGTGCCTCACGGAGCTTCCTGTATGCGTTCTCCTCACCCTTGAAGTTACCAATGGGTCCTTCAGTGAATTCGACGACGTTCTTGATTGGTAGAACCTCGCCGACTGACGAGACGGCATTCTTCTTGACGGCCTTGACGTCTTCGACAGAAGCATCACCCTTAGCCACCTTGCCGTTGCGGCGCGGGAAGAGAATGAGGCGTTTCCTGTACTCTTGGAGACGCTCGACGTTGGCCTTGAGAGATTCTTCGGAAAGGTTCTGGCGGCGAGGGTCGACTGAGATACCAATCGTGGACGCAAGCTTGCGGGGAATGCCAGCAGCCTAAAAATTGAAAGATTAGTCTCCATGATGCTCTGGTTCTCCCACAGTGCTAGAAATGCCCTACCTTCAACTCAGCTAGAGAGAAGCCACGGCCGGCCCTCACTCGACGGTTGTACTTGATGGTTGAGCATCGGACGACAGGCCGAAACTTGTCGACAGGACGGGGAGCTACAGCAGCAGCTTTTGCGATACGTGCATTTCTGCGGCGGAGTTTGCGTCCGGGCTATTTCGTTCGACAATTAGAACCATTGTTTCGATGCGCGAGGCAGGTCGCTAGTCTTTGCAGGCGCCACTGCTCTCAAGAAGTTGAGAGGGGAATTACCTGATCGAAGTGCACGCGCACACGACGCTGCCAGTCCTTGTGGAAGTCTGTAGCAGGAATGATCAGTCATGGTATATTTTCAGCTTGTGGATGTGGGCTTACGGTTCTTCTGTATCTGCTGGTTGTGTTTGATGGCCTGTGAGAGCAGTAAGTTAGTAGTTGGTCCACAGTAACCGTTGACAAGACGCTGAGAAGATATTGCATAGCTGCATTATCCTCTGAGCAGTTTTACATACCATTGTGATGGTTGGCGTTAGTCGCTGGTGATCTCGAAATCAAAATGAAGCGAGTTTGTGTGGGACAGTTTTCGGCTCTCGCTTAATGATTTTCCGAAGAGCATTTGGCCAGGACTTCTATTTATATCATCTCTCTCCACAACGTACTAGACACTCCAACTTCAAATTGTAATTCGTTCGCAACTAAATATCTAGGCCGAATCTACCTAACCATTCCTCTGGTATCTCTTCACATTCCTCATGAGTACCAGTAACACCTCGTAATCGTAACCTATCCAAATCTGACCCAAAACAAACCCGGTCAAGACCCAAGATGCTTATTAAAGATTCCAGCATTTGAAATACCCCCTTCCAAAACTCCATAAGCGCCAACCAATCATCAGTCATGCATCCATCAAATACCCAATGCATTCATCAGTGCCGAATCAACCCACCAATCCCTAGCCCAACCGCGTCGTTCAACCTGCCTCTCTTCGTCGGGCTGCCCTGATTGTCATTCACACTTAGTCTCCTCTTCTCATGCTCCCCGGGTCTGCTAACTCCCGCTTTTCTTACATGCCCGAAAATCTTGGTTTGAATCAGCCCACTGGGTACTCGATCATGAAGTGACGAAGCAGGCATTTTGGGCTTCTGCTGCGTGGTTCTGCGAAGCATGCTTGTGGCCATTTGGCTAGCCTGTGATTCTGGAATCTCGTCTCTATCGGAAAATGCGTCCTCTCCGTCTACGCTCGATGCCGTTATTGTGGAGTTGCTACTCTCTCGACGCACATGTTTGAGAGGGAACTGTGCTGGAGGAGCTGACTGAGGAATAGCATTGATTGCAGAGAATGTTGGAGGGGTACGGAGAAGAGCAGGATTCCCATGAATGGGCCTCGAACGGTTTGGTGTTTGAGGTAAAGATGACATGGAATGGGTCCCTCGGGTATGCCCAAAACGTTGCTTTGGTGGCTGGGACTTTGTTGGGGTAGAGGGTGCTGTGGAAGTTTCTTGACTCAGCATCTTGTCTGCAAGAAGTAGTGCTTCGAAGGGTTGTTCCCTACGATTGTTGGAATCGACTACAGGAGGGGGGACCCGCCCATGACCGCGATTTCGTGGAGTTGCATGATGTGGAGTTCCTAGACTCGAGCGTGGAGGGCTTTGGTCATTCATCTGCTCTAGGAGTGGCAAGAACGGAGCAATATGATCTCGATTCTTTCGAATACGTCCCCTGAGGCGCTCATTCTCCTCGAGTAGCCCCGCAATTTCTCCTTCCTTATGCTCTGTGAGCCTCTTTTGTTGATCGAGCATATCACGAAGCTCATCGTTCTCATTTTGAAGGATTTGGCAATGTCGATTCATTTCATTCATAAGAATTGCATTGGCGGGGTTAACGGTTGTCTCGTGCAAGCTTTGGGCTGGAGATACCATGCTGCTGCGACGTCTCTCTTCTGCTTGTTGTAAAACATCAACTTCACGTTGTGCCATTGCGAGTTCTACTGCCATGCGATTTGACGTTTCCCTGCTGTCTATGCAAAGCATGTTGTACTGCAGTTTATAATGAGCGGCTGACATTCGAACGTCTCTCAAGGCAACCGTAAGCTCATTCACCATCGATCGTAGTTCGTCTGCAGGGGCATTGCTGATTTGTTCCGGCGTGAAAAGGGTTGCTGAGGAATCTCCCAGGTTTCCAAGCTGGTTTTGATTCTTGAGTGTTGGAGGCGGTGAGGAAAGCTGCGGTGTTGGAGGGGTCGGGGTGCGTATAACAGCGCGGGTTGTAGGTATTTGGGAGGACGGCGGAGGTGTCATTGAAGATGCCGTTGGGGGGGCTGGTGAGGAGAATTTAGCCCGCTCGGGTTGAGTTGGCGTTAGAGCCAAAGGCATTTTTGAAGGGCTCGGAGAACTTGAGGGTTCTGATATTGAAGCACGACGATTTTGGGGTGTAGTAGGCTGCGACGGGTCACTCGCGGGTACAAGAGAGGCCTGAGAGGCCTGCGACAAAGATGCCTGAGAGTCCATTTGGGCAAAGTCGTGTTTAGTGGCCCAAGCCTCCAGGGACACGTCAGATACGCAGCTGCTGCAGGAGCAAGTCGCGCCGCAAGGAATCCTTTGTTTTTCTACCTCACAGTTGGAGTCGGAATAGCGGGTGCCAGTGAATCCCTTGAGTGGCCCGACGCGAGAATGCAGGAATAGTTCGAGGATGCGTCGCAGACGAGAGCTGAGCGATCACGGCGGAGCGGGGTGTCGCGTCGATGTGCGCTTTTCGGAGGATGATCGCGCGGTATATGCGACCAATTCAACCACGTCCGCAGAAGGAGGAGCGAATGGTCAGAAGTGGCTCAATAGCGATGAAGACGGTTTATGGAGCTGTGGGGGTTGGAGTTCTTGCGGGCCATCAGATGGTCAGGCAAGTGTCGCAAACACGAAACTGGGCTAGTGCGACCGAGAGCCGTCGGTTAGCGTGGTTGGCGTGGTTAGCTAGTAAACACCAGGGGGGCCGGGCAACCAGGCACATGTGAAACTTCGCTCCAAAGCGAGGTTGACAGCCTCTCCCAAACTCGAAACTGCCCACGGCCCGGCCTGCAGCAAACATTCCATAGAGCGTGCCCGGCTGGATGGGGCAGCATCTCCCTTCTGCGACAGGCCCAGAATTGTTTTGTTGATTTGCAATTCTCCAGATGGAGTCCTCATCATCTTCCTCCATCCCCGTCAGAGCCTCCGGCCTCCCTCGGCCTTCCAGATTACCCGTGCTTAGGTCTTCTACGAGTCAATCACAGCTCCGCCCTGTGTCATCATCCGAACAGCTACGGAAGAAAGCCTCTACCTCCTCTCTTGCTAAATCAACGCGATTGGTAGCGTCTTCCGAGGAACCCCTGCGAAAGAAAGCCTCCAATACCTCTCTATCCAAAACAACCTCGAACGCACCAACCAATGGCAGAGTATCCGTGTCGCAAGCTACAAAAAGAAGCCCTCCCATCGCCCCACCAAAGAAACCCACCGAAAATGATAAGGTAGTCTTTAAGAAACCAATTGGAAGACCTCCGTCCCGCCAATCAAAGATACCACACAACGTGGGAGACTTGGGTAGTTTCTCGCGGCAAGAGGATGGACTTGGAGCATTAGAAGGATTTCGTGCCTCCTCGAGGCAAGGATTTCGAGAGCCTGATCCCGAAGATGGCCCTCAATACACGGAAGAGAATGGGAAGTACGCTTTGCCAAAACCAAGGAAGTCCCGCCCTTCATTATCGGACAGGACGGTCGAAAGCCTTGCACAAATTCCTTCCTCTCCGGGGGGAATTGGGAGACGAAAATCCAGCTTCTTCACTTCAGAAGTCTCGATGGCGCCTCCCGCGCGACCAGCATCTGCAATGGGAAATGGCAAGCGTCCTGGAACTAGCGATGGAAATTTTGGAGGCGATTCGCACCTCCCGCCAGCTACACCTGTGAGACGTGGTCCTGGACACTCGTATCGTGGCTCAATGACAGTCCCAGGTAAGAGAAGCGTCAGTGCTGCCTTGTCATTCAATGCGTCGACACCAAACAAGACGAATGCCAGTCCAAAACCAACATCTCAGACGACATATCAGCCACTTGCACCGTTGCAGAATGTACGTGCAACCCCAAAGTCGAAACTGATCCTTCCTGGGAGTAAGACGATGGCTGCAAGGACTCCAAAATCACGTCCCTCTTTGAATGGTTTATTTGGACAACCTAGCTCGCCACCTGGCACATCCGCACCTGTTGCGTCTTCCTTACGTGGAGAAGATGCAGGGGTAGAGCACCCCCATGAACCTACATGCAGAGCCTCTAACTCTTCTGCGGCACTTCGAGAGCAAATCGCAAAAGCAAAAGCGGCACGGCGCTCTACTGTAACGAAAACAACTGAACCACTACGCAAAGCCTCAAGTTCTTCGGGTGCTCTTCGAGAGCAGATCGCGAAGGCCAAAGAAGCAGCACGTCGTAATGTCGCTGCCAAACAAAACCAGGATGAAATACTCGACTTCAGCGCTGGTGATTCAACCGAAGAACAGGTCGCGGTAGTTTCAGACCCTGCCGAAATGGCTGCCTTTGACTTTGGCCTTAACGAAGATCCTTTCAACCTACGCCCGAAAGGAAACGCCTCTCTACTTCGAAAGCGTATTGACGCAGCGAGGTTGGATGGTCGGCTTAACATCGCTGCCATGGGCTTAAACGAATTTCCCGAGGATGTCTTGCAAATGTACGATTTCGACTCAAGCGGTTCTACGATCCCTTGGGGTGAGGTCGTTGACCTTACAGCACTTATCGCAGCCGATAACGATCTTGAGGTCATTCCTGATAAACTTTTCCCAGATGTGGATGTTGACGCCTGTCTTGACAATGATGCGCAAGGACCACAGTTTGGAGGATTACAGGTGCTTGATCTACATGGAAATATTCTTAGAGAGATTCCTTCCGGTCTTCGAAGACTGCAACAAATAACCAAGCTAAATCTTGTATGTACTTGGCTTGCCGTAATATCAAGGTCCTAAAACTAAACTTTCCGTTTCTAGTCCCGAAACAAGCTCACAAATGGCGCTCTTGAAATTATCGCGCAAATGGGCTCCCTTCGAGACCTCAAACTTGCAGAGAATGCGTTAGAGGGTGTTCTGCCAGGGTGTATTGGAAGTCTCGGCCAACTAGAAATTTTGGAGCTTCAGGGGAACAAGTTGTCGAGTCTACCAGATCAACTTCAAGAGCTTATTCATCTCCGCACCCTGAACATAACTGGCAATCATTTCAGGACTCTGCCGATGACCGTTTTAACAGCTATTCCTCTAATCGAGCTTTTAGCCTCAAAGAACGCATTGAACGGCTCACTTTTCCAAGACTCTGTGGATCAAGCACTACACTTACAAATTCTCGACGTGTCATCCAATGCACTTACATCAATCTGTGAAGCGGATACTATGTTGATGCCTGCACTCAAAACGCTCAATATTTCTAACAACCGGTTCGCGAGTCTACCTGACATCTCAAGCTGGTCAGAGTTGATCACCCTACTGGTGGGAGAGAACAAAATATCAACGCTACCGGATGGGTTCACTATGCTACAAAATCTTAGAAGTGCCGATTTTACTGGCAATGATCTCACCAAACTTGATGAACGGATCGCGCTCATGGAGGGTTTGGAAATCTTCACGGTGGCAGCGAACCCTCTTCGAGATCGCAAGTTCCTTACTATGAACGCTGAAGATATCAAGAGGGACCTGTATTCGAGGCTGAAGCCTGTTGTTGTCAAAGATACTCCTGGGGAAACAGTTGAAGCTGAAGACCAAGAATTGTGTGATTTGCCAGCTCCTGATGACTGGGTTTTGAAAGCGTCTGGCACCCTTGATCTATCTTCCAGGGATCTCTCTGAGCTTGACGGAGACAAGCTGACTACCTTTACCAAGATGCATGAAGTCCGGCAGCTTTATCTCTACCAGAACAGCTTCGATACCATGCCAGCGTTTCTATCCATCGTCAGTCATCTCACAGTCCTAGATCTATCAAAAAACAACATTGTAAAAGCCATCACGGAACCCCTGAGGCTTCCACACCTCCGCGAGCTCCGACTTGCCAACAACAAGTTGCAATCGATGGATCCATTAATGGCGTGCCTCATCGCGCCCTGCTTGCAGCACCTCGACGTCACTAACAATCGTATCTTCGGCTCTCTTCCCGTTTTACGTGAAGTCTTTCCCGACCTCCTGCTCTTGATGGCTTCGGATAACGTCATCACGGACATCCCAGCCGAGGCGCTTAGAGGCCTCAAGGTGGCCAATCTCAGCAACAACGAGATTGCACGCCTGCCTCCGGAAATCGGCTTATTGGCTGGCACGCTGACTAGCTTTGAGGTTGAGGGCAACACGTTCAGAGTACCCAGTTATGCTATCTTGAAGAAGGGGACGGAGGCAGTGTTGACGTGGCTAAGGGACAAGATCCCCAATCCAGATCAGGAGGCGTTTTGAACGGCGTGGCTGAATGCCATATAATATACCAAGGCTGTAACTATGGGGACTGGGAAGGAGTTGGGAGAGATTGGAGCGCGGATTGGCGGGTTCTTTATCGGTATAAACTAAAAACAGGTAATTAACTTTCGGTCTTTGCCTCATTCTTGGTTAGACCGCAAGAGTCGCCTAAGAGCTATTTAATGGCCTCTCAACTTATGCTTAATTATTGTCCGAGGATCAGTTCCGGGAACTTCTCGCTAGTGCATCTACTGTGCTCTAGGGTCTCGCTAGTCGAAGTGCAATCCAAACCTCAACCATACATTCGAATTGCTAATTCTAGTATTCCCTTGGACTTCTTGGCAACCTTCATCCCGCCGGAGACACTTGGAATTGATATCGTAATCAGTGGCGGCCTGGTGTCGCGTTGACTGCGTGAGCATTACCGGCCAGGACCAATTTCGCGCTTCCGGCTCAGGCTTTATTTAGTTCCGTATAGCCACTTGCATTGCTTTCCCTTTCCAGTCATAGATGAACTTGCCTAAACATCACGGCTACAGCTTTTCAACCGCATTGTTAGTGTGGTCATGCACACCTCCGCACAATTTCGTCCGCGGTCATCGTAAAATGGTCTTTTTCGATTATCTAAACTAGCGGCATCTCGATCGCAATTGTATCCCTAACATTGCCCCTATTGAGACAAATTGCTTATATTAGGACAAAAGAGTGTAGAGTATATCGTGGATGTATATAACAAAGCTTCTTCACCATCACTCCTACTCATTCAAGCAAGCATTGAACTCTACCTCACTACTTATCTCCCTAACTATCTCCCAAGTGCATTTCCTGCTCACAAGATCATTAGGACCGCCCCCTAGCTTTGCCGATCCGTAACCGAAGTTATCTCCCAACCCACAATAGCCAATGTAGTTGAGCCAAAAATCCAATATGTTAAGTTCGCACTTTCCCAATTGCCCTAACCTTCGCCGTTTACTCCAACCGTAGAATAAATATTGATATATAGCCCACCCAGCCTCGGAAAATCTGGCCTCAAGATCTCAAAAGTGGTCTTCGGCGCCATGTCCTACGGCTCCAGCGCATTTGAGCCATAGATCCTGAACGAAGATGAAGTGCCGCCGCTGCTCGAGTACGCCTTCAAGCGCGGCATCAATGTCTGGGACACGGTACACTTCCCCGTCCCCCACCTTCTGCCCCATGCACCCATACCCAATCCCAACCCCAAGCCTCTCGCAATTCTTCCCCGCATCCAAGCGGACAGTAAGGTGCTCTCAAGGCGGATCTATACAGCATGGGTAAGAGCGAGGACATCGTTGGTAAAGCGGTCAAAAAGTTCAACATTCCGCGCTTGCAGCTCGTGATCATGACGAAGTGCTTCTTCGGCGTCGAGCCAGTGGTCTTAGCCAGCGGGCACGTTGGTTTCTAGGTGCTCATGACTAATGACGGGCCCATGGTGAACCGGGTGGGGCTATCGCGGAAGCATATCTTTGATGCTGTGGACGCGAGTGTTGAAAGGTGAGCCCTTGTGATGAGTACTAGTTTCGGAGATTTGATGAGCTGGTTTTTGATGATGGTAGGCTTAGCACGAATATTGGCATGCTGCAGATTCATTGGCTGGATCGGAGCGTGCCGGTGGAGGAGACTATGAAGACGCTGAATGATGTTGTAGAGTATATTGGAGTGAGTTCGGTAAGTGGCTGCGAAGCTCAAAGTAATACGATGAACAACACATTTCAGGCATATATCCGAGGACTTACTAATCACGACGAGGTAGATGGCGGCATGGGTCCCAGATGTTGCAGAATATCGCGGAGAAGCATGATTGGCACAAGTTCATCAGCATTCAAAGCTACCATAAGTGAGCAAAGCGGTCCTTCAAATCTCTGGATGGTGGATTTTCAGGGCAGGAAACTTACCTCGAAGCCTCAACGAGCGGAGGTCAGGAACAAAAACAACCTAGCTGTTCCTCTTTTCCCGCGAAGATTCGTTAGCAATTTTGGTGATGGTTTGAGCAAAACCCATCATTTTTCCGATTGGGATGGAGGACTAAATCATGTGTTTTACTCACAGCGTTTCCCAATAAATTCCCCCACATGATACCCAACTTTCCACTCAAGGTTTCATTAGCACCACTTTCCTCCGTAATACTACGGTCTTTAGGCTTGTAGCTGATCTCTTTCTTCTACCTCTATCATATCTTGCGATTTTGCTTGCATACTAGAACTCATTTCCTCTACTAGTTTGGTAGGGAGAATGCAGACATTTTCATTCAACGGTAATTTATTCTGATCGGATAGAGAAGAGCCCTTCATTGGAAATTTCCCCATCACTGGCGTAGCATATTCGTGCACGTGATTCCCAATGCCACTTTCTTGAGATTGTGCGAGGCATGCAGACCGGGTTCGCTGGCCTCCGGATCTTTTTCTCTCCTCCGTTTTGGGTCGGCAAGCAAAAGGCAATTTGAGCAAAAGAATTCGCATTGAATTGCTTCGCGGCTACCGGTCGTACCTGGCGTAATGATAGTTTTGATCTTGGGCCTCTCCTTTGCATCCTCCCGAAGCATGCCGCTACAGATGCGAAGCCAGAACAAGTCGCCCTCACTGCTATAACTTCTTTGCTTGTCCTCTATCCAGTCCATGGCCGCAGTAATGTTTTGAGAAAATGGAGACAGTGAGCTAAAACTTCTGTTCTCATCTTTATCGCATCCATAGCCATTCAAAACGCTCCAAATTTCCATCAATACGCAGCCCAATGAAAACACATCAGCAGCACGACCTCGAGGCTTCCATGATTTGACCTCAGGGGCACTATACTTTAGTGCTCCTCGATATCTTCCATTGGTGACTGAATCAGCGAGCCCGGACACGTCTTTTGATAGGCCAAAGTCGGTGTAGAGAAATCTTCCATTATGAAGCAGTATATTTCGCGGCTTAATGTCTTGATGGCGTATTTTACACCGGTGGATGTGGGTGAGTCCCATACACAAACAACCTAAAGCCTTTCTGAGGTCGTTGTCCGCGATGAGTGTTCTCCGCTGCGGCTCTGGTTCTTCCAATAGACTCCACAAATCTCGGTCTGCAACGGGTAGCATGAGAATACCTAGCTCTCGGCTGCGGGTGTATGTAGCGAAGACTTCAACGACGTGGTGTTGATCTGGATTTAACCTTTTGAGTAAGCTGATTTCTATGAAAAATTGATCCCGGATCTCTTTCGTGACACCTTTCCAGGTTTTCCGTGCACAAGTAGATGACCCTATGAGCTCGACTTTATCGACAACGCCTTGAGAGCCAGAACCCAAATCCCCTAGAATCTTTAGCGGCAATGGAGCTCCGATTTCGAAGTTAATATGATAACCCTTACTCCACCGCGAGGGTAAAATTCGGAATTGCTCTGCAAGGAAAGTTTGCATGGTAAACTCAACTCCAGCTTGTCCAATGATCTCAATAAGCTCCTTTTGGGATAATGGCAGACTGGAATCAAGCGTCCTAGCTGAAACAAAGTATTTCGCGAGGTCTTTCCGTTCGCAAATATTGAGCGTGAGATAGATTTTGGCCATGCCCTCGAGATTGATAGATTCGTTGCTGATACCGTCGAGGAGTGGCTTCGAAAACATTTGGGCATTCCTTATTGCAAGATCCATAGTATGGAGGATGGCCTTTGTGATTCGAATATTCCTTTTGGAGACATATGGACCTACATCAGGACCCCCGGGGAGGTGGTCGGGGTTGGGAAATAAGTCCCAGGGCAAGAAGGAAGAGTCCGTAATATGTTGGTGCTGTAACTTTCGCGCGAGCTCGGCGACGAAAGTTTCTGTGCGCTCCTTTACATCTTTGAGAGCACTTTCAACACTCACCCCCAGTTCCCGATCTACCTCTGCGTGAGGATGCATCTCGCGATAGCCACCGCCCTTATGTTATTGTCGAACGAAGTCGCCGAAGGTGAGGGTCGCGGTAGACTACGAATATTGTTCTAAGGACTAGGTTGAATAACGAAGTGTACTTGGAGAGACCCTCAGAAATTTTGAGCTAGTTAGATTTCACCGCCTCATTCTCTGCAGCAAGGCTAAGAATCACGACCCAATGGATAAATGAGGCGACTGACATGGATATTACGCACGAATTAGGCCACGTCGGCCACCACACTTGTGATTGTGATGGTACATAGCTTTGATCTCATATTATTAGAGGGCTCCCAAAAGCCTCTTAATACTTTTCGCCATTCCGCACTTGTATCTCCCAAGAAGGTCGAGAGCCACGGCGGTTCCCCTTGTGGGGGCAATATTTCGCCCCAGAAAAGGAGCAGTCCACATCCCCCTTTCCAAGGGGTCTCCGGAGGTACAGGGTCGAGTTGTATTGAGAGGTTCCGAACCAGCCAGCATATTGATCCATCCACTTCAACTACACTAGGTGCAAAAGTCTTGATGTTGTGATTGGTTAAACCACGTTCGTCCAAAGAACAGAATAACCCAGCTGCTTCCACTGGTGGCAGACCGTAAAAGCGCTTGTAAAATCATTGTTTGTTGATATATCACGAAGATATTCTAAAATGTATAGTAAGATTTCTAAAGGAATCGCCTCAATTGTTGCCGTGACCATGCTGTTCGCAGGCGACTTTGCCCATGCGGAATTTTTTTTTTGTTTTATTTTATATCCGTTGTAGTTCTATATACATGAATCCTTTTAGGCAGCTTAACATGTACTAGTAGCTATGTCCTAATAGTTTATAAACCTCTAGACTAGGGGTTTACCGCTCCCTAGTAAAATACTAGGTTGCCAACAACTAATAGGTAGTTTAAAAACAATAGAAAAGACAATAAGAAATTGAGAAACCCTAACGCCTATCCATGTCCTATTTGTAGCTTATTTCTGTCCTTTTGCTCTCTAATATCTGTCTACTAGGAGCCTAGTAGGAGTTACCTCCTTCTAAGGATCCTGCTGTTATTAGCCACTTTCTAGTAGCTATATCTGTCTTATTTAGGAATAGAAAAAGCGCCTCCCTCCCTTTCTTTGTGCAAAATAGTTTCTTTAGAGAGAGAGAAGATCCTAGTTACCTTTACATCTCCTTTCTCTCTCCTCTATATAGGTTGCAGTCTAGCAGTAGATGCTTAGGGGTTTGTATAGCTCTACATTCCCTAAAGCATCTACCTTCTTTGTCCTTTCCTATCGTCTTAGAGAAGGACTTAAAGTAGCCTTTTCCTAGATTTAGCTGAAAGAAAGCCGACTGTAGCTTTTTATGATATCTATCCTTAGGGGCTTTAAGAGAAAAGGAATAGCTTCCTTTACAGATCCTAGTATAGTGTTTTCCTTTATGGTCATGCGGAATGATTCGGGGAATTTATTGGCTTCCAAAAATGATTTAGAATCAAGTGTGTTTTGAGAGTGGAGGTTGTTCCTAAGTGATGACCCCGAAGATCTCCGTCTACTGGGTTAGGAATCGCTTGGCCGAGGACGAGCCAGGATCTTCCGGAATAGCAGCTGGGTAATTCAAGCTATGCTGCGCTGGATATTCACAACGAAGATTGGTCTGTTACACAACTTCTGGTTTGTAATGGAAATGTATTGAACTCTGTCATGAAAAGAGAATTATTTATCCGCCTGTGTGACAGGTCTGCTAAAGAATGATTATATTCGAATTTCTGTCAGCTTGTACACTCTAGGTTATCAAGGGTGACCTCCGAGGTGAAGACGCCTCTCCTCCACCACCCAAGGGTAAAACGTTGTGGTGTCAATCCTTGGCCCCGAGAGCTTTAAGACTTCTCCTGATACCTATACAAACGCATATAAATGTATTTTCAAATTCATGCAACAGCACAGTGTCAAGCAAATCTTAGCAATGGGCACATTTAGCATCACGGATACCAAGGACTAGTCTTCCCTGATTGCTTACTTGATGGTATCAATAATATGAATGTTTGGTCGTTCAACATGGCAACAAGTTGTCAACATCGGGAAAACATTCAATGAAGATGCGAAGGACTTATATTGGACTTAATATCGACTCGGACTTGTTACTGATGGTGGAGATGGCCTAGTTCAGACCACACATGTCGGCGGTAAAACCTGGAAACATCAATAACCAGAAATCAGTTGGCTGGATGGTTGGTGGATCAGAGGGAGAAAGCTCAAGCGGAGCACGTGCATAAGAAGCCGCTTCTTTGTACGAAGTGATGACCGTTTTGATACCCAGCAAAGGAGTTCAGCCTGGATCTTGAACAATATCACGGATGATATTAGCTTTGGTTGTTTCGGTAATGGTCAATATCCTTATTATTGTGTAGCCTAGTATGGCTCAGGAATGATTTCTGGGAGATTTTAGACACAGCAATGGAAAACTGTGTGCGCTCCTTAATCCAATCATTTGATCCGGTGGCGTAAAACTGGCTTCGTTTTGCAGGCTCAATTGCTTGAGTACCATAATTCATAGCCAGAGCTTCTGACGTTTCTAGCTCCAATCATAATAGCAGCACATTCCGTGAATGATTGGCACATCCCCCTACCGTCATATTAGCATAGCCCGCAGACACGACGCGCGTACGCAAGGCGAATGTTACCCAAAACCGTGCCAGCGCGGTTGTTCGACACCCGTGATGATCTGATACAAACGTGATGTAGTATGGAGTGCGCAACCATTTTCCCACGATTCGCGGGTTTTCGAAACCCGGGGGGCAACAATCGAACGACGATGTTTAATGAGCGGAAGGTGGTAGGTAAAAGTTTGGCTGGCGTGAAGATGTAATTGGTGGGGACAAAGCCCTTGAACGAGATGGTTCATCACGTGATGGCCACTAGCGCTCTCGGGAAGACCTGTTCCTGCGTCCCTGAAAGTGGTGTGGTCGTGCAGCTCTCAAAAACCCTTGATAAACCCATATTCTCTTAACTTATACCTTCCACTGGCCTTCCATTGATTTACAGCTCCCCTCCCCTGGAGACGTTTGGGTCTGATCGGAATTGGGATTTCGCGCCACTGCTGAAATCGGGGATTTACAATGTGCGGACTTTTTTCCCAGCTTCTCCTATCACAGCTTTAGACATTTAAGCTAACCGCACAACAGGAACTCTACTTCATACCTTGTCCCTGCGGCGACGGATACCTACTGGGGGTCGTTTGAGGAGATCTCGAAGTACAATGTTCAGCTCAACTATTTCGAGCGCCTCTGGCTGGCGTGGTATACTTTCATGCAGAACGATGTCCTTGCCACAGGGATCATGTCCTTTGTTATGCATGAGACTGTATACTTTGGGCGCTCTCTGCCATGGATAATCATCGCCCGCATACCGTATTTTAGGAAGTACAAGATCCAGCAGGTATGTTTGGCTTGCTGTCGTGTGCTAGGGTGCATACAATTAACCTTGGTGCTAGCAAAAAATTCCCACGGCGTATGAACAATGGCAATGTGCTTTACTCGTGCTGCTCAGTCATTTCACCGTCGAGCTGCCCCAGATTTGGTGTGTGCGAGTGCATGTTAAATTTAACCCTATCATGTTTAACATTATTTCAGGCTGTTCCACCCCATAACCCAATATTTTGGCCTTGATACTGGAGTACCCTTCCCCTCTATCTACGAGATGGCCTATCAAATTGCAATCTTCTTCGTTTTGGAAGATACCTGGCACTACTGGACACATCGCGCGATGCACTGGGGACCTCTATATAAGAACGTCCATAAGATCCATCATCAATACTCCGCTCCCTTTGGCCTTGCCGCTGAATACGCGTCGCCAATTGAAGTCATGGTCTTGGGTTTGGGCACAGTCGGCTCACCAATTCTTTGGTGTGCCATCACCAAGGATCTCCATATCCTGACCATGTATATCTGGATTATCCTCCGTCTGTTCCAAGCCATCGACGCGCATAGCGGTTATGAGTTCCCATGGAGCCTGCACCACTTCCTCCCGTTCTGGGCCGGCGCTGACCACCATGACGTACATCACGAACGGTTCATTGGCAACTACTCGAGCAGTTTCAGGTGGTGGGACTACTTCCTCGACACCGAGTCTGGCCCCGAGGCCTCCAGGCGTCGTCGGGAGCGCAAGCTCGCGAAAGTGAATAAGGCGCAGTAAAGTTACTCCGCTTCTGTGAGAACTTCGGGGCGTGCTGCGAATTGCAAGGGGCGAACCATCCGCGGAGCAATCTTCCGATCTCCACAAAAAATCGGAAACCGAAACTGCATTTCGATTCACCAGTTGCCCAATTCTCCACCCAATTACCTACTCTAGTGCCTCTTCGCGAAATGATATCATTCACCCCACTGTTGGATCGGGTCCCTGTGCATGGAATTGGCGTTCAGAGCGAGCCGTTGCCGCACACGTTAGTGCCGCCGTTGTTACATCCGAGCGAACCGTCTTGGAACAGTGATGACAGTTTAATTTTTGCATTTTGGGAATATTAATTGGCGTTATGCGGCACAGGAAAGGGGAGGCGAATGTAAATGGCACTCTTAGATAATGCTGAAGCATTGTCGCTTATAGCTCACTATCCTAATACAACGTTTTGGATTACTTATACTTTTAGCCTTATTCTTGCTTGATGAATAATACCATGAATAATCTCCCACGATTGCTGCTGCGACCCGAGCTCCCGCACATTCGCTGGATGCCACCCGATTCGGATGCGACACCGATATTCCGAATCGTGTTGTCCTTTTATGCCTCTGATCTTTTTGAAGTATCCTAGCGACGAAGAATTACACATATTGTTACTTTGTAACCTGTTTAAGTAATACTGGAGGAACCCAGGATCGACAAAAGCGGGCTGGCGTCAGCAGGCTATCAGATGTAATCAAAATAACTGCTCCGAAGCAGCAACATCAGCCAAGAACAGGTTCGCGGCAACCGCTTGGGCCTGCAATGAGTAATCCTCTAGCTCCAGCCTGTGACGCCGGCAAGCAGCGCTCGCAGCGCTCCAATCGGGGTTTGTTGTCCACCCAGATGGAATTGAAGCAAACACGAAAGCTGCACGCAGGACCGGCGTGCAGCACTGCTTGCCACCCCGGCGCCCACCAGCCAGTCTCGGCCGCGATTTGCGATGCTCGCCGCTTCTATTCAGGGCCTGGACCGCTCGAAGCGTCGTCGCAGCTTGGCCGCTATTGCGTGCGTGGGGATGTGCAGAGCACGCTTTTGCTGCACGACTCGGTCGCTGCGAGTGTTGGTTGCTGAACCTGCTCCTGCTTCTGCTCTTGCTTCTGCTCCTGCTCCTGCTCCTGATCCAACTCCAACACTCATCCCAGCGGCGCCTTTGCTGCTATTTGTAGTGCCATCCGTACTGCCACTGATGTTCTCCTGCCTTGGCATTACTCCAACCTCTCCAGCGACTCGGTCACAGAACTCGGCCATCAGCACGTCCTTCTCCGACAGTCCGCGTGGGCGGTGCGTTGTCCACTCAATGCTCACTTCGCTATACAGGTTGTGCCACGATGGGTGGTGTCGCTGCTTCTGGCATTCAGCAGCCACGAGATTCATGAAGCTCCAAGCAGCTTTAAAAGTCTTGAAGCGGTAGGTACGGCCGATGCCGATGCGGGATGCGGTCAAGGTCCAGGGGGTGGAGTGGAGGAGGGAGGAGGTGCGGTCGGGCAGATCATTTGGAGAGTTAGCGGAAAAGATAGGACTCGGCGTTGGAGGATTGTCGGTATGAGTGGAGCTATCATTGGAATTGGAAGTGCTGCTGGACGTCGAGCTGGTGTTGCGGTAGGATTGGTGAGACGTGAGGCGGAGGGGGGTTAGTGGGATCTGGAGAGCTTGATGCACGATAGATGGAATGCCTGAACGATAGATGGATTGGTATTTGCTGGTGGAGCGGTTAGACAAGGTTCTGGCTTGACATTTTAGAGGTTGTAGATCAGGGAATAAAGCCTGCAATGATCGACGCAGCACGGAAGGGCATAAGATAGGAGGTAATACCAGAGTGCGTGCAAGAGTCGCAGGTGGCGCATAGTCATCTTGCCGTTCTTGATATTCCTGACGTTTGATGCTGCACTCATATGCTCAAAGGAGACGATTGGATCATGGATCTCATGTAAGGCTCGGTGTTGAGGTTGGAAATTCGTATGTTTTCGTCATACCACCTGGATGATGCTTGTGAGTTCGGTTAAGGCAGCAAGGCGGAAATTGGCAATCAGGCCTGCACCATCAAAACACAACTAAAATTAATTAAGAAAAGTTGAATATAACAGCAGAGACCCTGATTTAGCCCTCTAGAATAGAGATTATAATAAAAAAGTTTTTGTTGTGGACATATCAATGGCAATTTAGATTTGCCGGGTGTGACAGGACCCGGGTGATACGGAGCAATTCGATGACCGAAGACTCGGTCTTGGCAGCTCTCCACAATGTTTTCCGTTTAGAGACATCAGAGTTCAGGAAATCACCGTAGCCTTCCAGGTTGCTTCAACAAAAATTACAGTATCAAGGCGAGCATCATGTGGTGTGTTGCCCGACTCAGCGCGCCTCTATTAGGGGAGGGCATTGACCTCAATATGCTAGGTACTCTATATGGTGGTGTTTTTCGGATTGCTCGGATGACCCGTTCTGATATTAACGCCGAAGCTGACTACAAGACCTGCCGGATGGGTAACGCTGATAAGTCAGGACTCTTGGGACGAACCGCTATCCCCCCTTCCCCATCCATCGTCAACCCACCCCCAATGCTGGCGCTGGGCTCACGGGAGAGTCGGAAGGTTACAGCAATTAGTCTTTCGCAACAGAGTGCCAAGCACATATTGGTAAGCACGTCAGCTGGCTCATACAAGTGGAGGCACTGGAGGTTGGGCCTGCAGTACCGTGATTTGTTGTACCTAATGGACCCCTCCCTTTGCCGAACGGGGTAAATGGACAATATAAGCGCAGGTCATCGTTCGCTGCTGTCGTAATTATTCATTCATCAGTAATGCGCACGTCGAGGAGCACAGCGCCCTAAGGTACGAGCCCTGAGTGCGGTGATACGGTGCCTTCGGACCCGCTACCAGAGGCAATCATCCGACAGCCGAACCTTCTTGCGGGCTTGGGCGCTCACCTGCGCTTTAAAGCCCACGACTCCTCAAAACCAGAAAAAACCTGCCTGACTCAGCCCTTACGAGAGCACATACATCCACCAACCAAACCAGCCATCACTAAACGGTAAGCAAACCAGCGCGTCTAACCCTTTCACCAAAGAAGTCCGCGGCTGTGGAAAATCCTCCGCAATGGCCCGTCTCTCCAAGCTTGCCATGCCATGGCATTGTCTGCTAGAATGCGACGAGATACTAATCACTTTCGCTCCGCCCCAGCTTCCTGCATTCTTTGCGACAAAACCATCCACACTTCGGACGCCTCAAACAGCTCAATAATCAAGCGCCACACCCATCTTTGCGCGACGATACCGACGTAATTTTGCAAGCCTATTACTCACGTCGACGCGACGGTCGCTGTTGCACCGAATCTTCAATTTGATGCCGCACGGATTGCCTTCGCAGTACCCCTACGCCATGCAACAACCTGCTCAGGTAAGCTGATAGAATCCGATGCTTACTCCTCATCTGGAGCGCGGACGCCTGCTGACAGACCCAGGAACAGCAGCCCACAATAGAAATGAGTTAGATTCCCACCTATACTCTAGACTTGTTATGTATAGCATGCGACAAATCACTAACTTACCTTGCGGTAAAGGCTTAAGAGAACACCTCCTCGCTGCCGGAGCTGGTCAACCACAAGTACCAGTGCCAGTCACTCCGTCGTCGCAAATACACCAAACGCATTCCGCCAGTCCGCACAGTCACGCTATAGATCCTGCCATTGCTGGCCCTGGATACACAATGAGTGCCGGCGACAGCGGCGGCGACGGCCACTTGAGCGAGGGCAGGAAAGGTCGAAGAGAGCTATCGACATCGAAGCGGGCGGCGCAGAACCGTGCCGCACAGGTATGTCGCGTTAATTATCAGAGGGTAGCCGGAGTTGGGTGGTTCAGGATGGGAACCTGCCTCGCTTCGACGACCGTCTATCCCCAGACATGGCTTCATAAGAGCTGACTAACATCTACCTTGTCATTATAGCGCGCCTTCCGTCAACGCAAGGAAGAATATATCAAACAGCTCAAGGATCAGGTGAAAGAATTCGAGCAGCTATGCGAGATGTACAAGAACCTCCAGACGGAGAACTACCAACTGCGCGACTACATCATCAACCTCCAGTCGCGTCTACTCGAAACACAAGGCGAAATCCCTCCGGCACCCGCCAATATCGACCTATCGCGGCCACATGGAGAGCCTTCTAGCCAGCAGCAAGGCGAGCAGCAGCAAAGCTCGTCGGCTGGATTATCAGAAAGAGAGATTGGCGAACTGCGAATGGCAGCAGCTCAAGCCGCTGCTGCTGCACGCCAGCAAGAGCATCATGGATCAGACATGAATAATGGCGGCAAGCACCACCATGAAGAGGCAGCGTATCTACCCTCCGAATATCCTGAGAAGAGGCAAAAGGTCGATGACACTCCAGTGTCTTCAGGTAATGACATTTGTGTTCTTACTCTTGCTGTTGACAAAGCCCGCTCGAAGTCCACCTCACTGGTCTATCCTTATGCGCTTTCCTTTCAACGGAATGTTGCTTCAAGTATAAAGCTAGCTGCTTACACTCCATTTCACACAGGATCTCAAGCCCCATCGACTGGCGACATCGGCGCAAGTCCTCAAAACGGGGTCTAGTCCTTCGTTAATATGATGCTGCGATACCCACGATAGTCTGTGCCTCTACCTCTATGGTTGAAGCGCACATCAAAGGTACATCATGGCACTCTTAGCTTGTAAAAGCTTTCTTTCAATAGATTTTGCCCACTTCAACACCTTTTTTTATTCAGTTTCTTACTGAGCACGAAGTTACGTATGGGGGGGTGTCTCGAATTTGCTGTTTTCAAACAGGGACTAGGCGTTGATGGAGCTATCATTGATATAGTATCATTTACTATTCAGATCAGATTTCCCTTTTTTTTTGGTCGTGGCTGGGTCCCTCGCGGACCTGGCTTCGGCTTTGTTGTTTTATGGCTGGAGAGGTGTTTTGTCACGTGATTGCGACATCACTGGCTCGCTTGTATGCGGGATGAGAGATGATGTGAGTTTTCGGGTTCTGTGTACTTCTAAGTCAGTTGCTGTATGGTTTGTTATCTGCTGCTAAGATTTTTAGTGGGAGGTAAATGCAAAATGGCGAGAGAGTTCTAAAGAATTTAGTGCCTAAGACGAAATGTGGGGGAATGTTTCTACGACTTCCCAGACGTCCTCGAATTGTCGATTTTGATCAACAATTTTCGAATGCAGTGAATAGACAAACAATCTAGCAAACAGGCGTGTATTCCGAGGTGACAAAATAGTTTTTGAAATACAGGCCATCGACCGGAAATTTTGGGTCCGGCCTTGATAGCGAATTCAACTCTTCAATGTGGCCTGACGAATCTATCTTCAGCCTTATCCCCTGCACAGATAAGAACATCGACTTTTTAGTGTCCAAATGTAAGCAAATAACTTCCTTAATCGAATACCACTACGGGAGCGTAAAAATAAAGAATAATACCAAACATTACCACAGTATGATCATGGTTGGTACACTCTCAGCCGTCTGTAGAGCACATAGCTAACATGCGGGAGGTCCGAAGGGGTTTGAAATTTATTGATAATCTAAGAACCGTTATAGCCTCAAAGACTGCAGTAGTATATTTTTCAGCCTACATTACGGCATCGTAATTCTGCCTGCCTCTTTCTCAAACAATATTTGTATCTTTCACTTCGGGCTCTGTAACACGACGCTGTTGATTCGGCACGTCACAACACTATTGCTCACCGACGCGCTGACGCTTGAAATAGCAATTCTCTGGCGCCTTAGTACACCAGCTAGTAACCGTTTCTAAGGCTGTCTGGTACTACTTAGTCCTTACTCCATCATTCGGGGCACAATGCTGCTTGGTGCAGAAGTTTGGTGTGACTTACGATGACCGCGTTACTGAACGTCAGCGATCCAGAATCCCAAGAAATCCCATCCAGCTCTATTGCGAAGATTGCCTGGTTGAAGGATTTGCTGGCTGCTCCCCATTAGATTTACCCTATAACCCCTTCGCTCCATCTCCCCGGCTAAAGCCACTTACTTGACGCAAAATCATTACTAAAACTCCCCCCCGTACCGCCCTTCTTTAACGTACTCGTCCAAAAACCATTCCCTTTCATATTATTGAATACCACCGTATCGCCTACATTTACATTAAATTCGCTTCCCCAAGACAAGTGCGGGTTCGAGTAGCACCATCCACCAGGTCTCAGATTGGCCATCGGGCACGTTTTGACAGACGCCGCTATTGTCGGTCGGTTACAGTCCCGGCCAAAGGTAGTAGGTCCTGGCTTTCTTGAGAGTGGGAATTAACAACGTACTGGAGAAAGAGAGGGGTTGGGATCTGGACGGGGTGTTGTAGCGGAGGAAATACTATGCTGCGGCACAAGTAAGGCGGAAGTGGAAGATCAGGTAAAGGGTGAGGATAAGTATGGAACGCATGGCATAGGTTAGTTCACGGGTGCATAAATATGAAAGAGCGAAGGTATTCAGCGAGTCGGCGCAGACGCGAAGCTCAAAGCCCGTCGCCAAGATTAAGCAGGCCACAACGCATCTTCCACTGGGAGACCTTCCCTTTCATTTGGCAATTAGGCACTGAGGCGACGCCTAAACACGATCCTCAGACCCATATTTCTTTCCTGGGACCGTCCGCAAAACCTCGACCCAGATGCAAATTTTGCAGACGATGACATCCAGGCGTGACTAACCAAGGTAGGCTTAGATAACAAGATTCAAGAACTTGGACGCTTGGACGCACATCTAGTTCTTAGCATGTTTTCCGCTGGTCAGCTGCAGTTGCTATCCCTTGCTCGAGCGATGCTGCAACCAAAGGGCATTCTCTTGCTTGATGAAGCAACAAGCAAGTGGGTTCATCTCGCAAATACCCGACTTACGAGCGTGAAGCTAATTACTTGGCTTGCAGTGTTGATAACAACACCGATAGGAAGATGCACGATATCATCTTTGATGAGTTTGCTGAGCAAACAGTTGTTGCGATTCTCCATCGCAGGGAGCAGCTACATCGTTTTGATCGTGTTGCAGTCATTGAAAACGGGAAGCTTGTTAGCATTGGGAAACCTTCTAATGTAAACCTCGAGACGTGAAGACTATGTCATATTATGCTTAGGTAGTAGAGTAAATGCTTTCAAATAAATAGCTGATGAGATCAACTGAACAGGCTATCAAAAGACAAGCTCTTGCTTGGATAACGTCTTAGTGCCATTCACAAATAAGCTAGTCAGACGTCATGTTAAATAGATGTGGCGCGAAGTTTCGGGTGACGCCTACTCCGCGGCCGAGATAACCAATTTTTAAGTTCAAAGTCTAAAACTCACATGTTTGTATGTACTGTGCTCAATGTATGTCTCCCCGGTACTATAAAGGGCCTGTGGGATGGGGAGGAAACGTTGGTTTTCAGTTGTGATTGCTCAAGCAGCAATAAATTCAGGCTAACAAGATAGGGTAATTGACAGAGCACTAGACTTGGGTTAGAGGTAGAATGCATAATGCAGACGTTTCAATCAACTTCGAATTTGTTTAAACTTTGACCTGATCGTAGCAATGGTATCAACCTTGCTATATATGGCTCACAATTTGGCAAGGAAATAGTAATAATACAACATGGGTGCGCTCATTCAAAAATAAAAATAAAAAAGCAGTAATGACACTTGCACATTAATTGGGCAAAGAAGGGAAGCAGGGTATCGGAAAGGCCGTAAGGTATAATAAGACATTGATGAAGGAATAGAGGTTCGTAAACAATTGGACGAGGTGTGGGCAAAAGAAATCGTGACGGGGGAAACAGGGTCGATGATAGAGAGAAAATTGGGCAGGAATACATAGACTGAAGAAGATACAGATAGAACCACACTTCAAGAAAATTCTGGATTCCCGCCATTATATTTTATAACGCCTAAAAATGGGTTGAAACCATTCATCATGGCTTGTAGATGCCATCGTCGATATCCGTGACTTCTTCGTTGTGATTTCCAGGATAGAAGCTGCTGGTAACCGAGTTAAATCCCAACGCGGCCGTTCTGGAATACATCGGAAGGGGATGCATGTGTTGCTCCTGGTTTGAATACACTGGGAAATCGTTCTGCTGGTACTGAAATTGAGAATCTAAATTGGATTCAGCTTGGGTCTGGCTAGGCTGGCAAAAGGAGCCCTCGATGAGCATGGGACCCATGTTTAGATATCCAAACCCGGACTGAGTTCGACCAAAGCTGCCAGGGTCATGCTCATAATTAGAACTATGCGAGATCGGAAAGCCCATATTATGAGGTGATAGCAACTGTAGTTGAGAAGCTAGTGGTGAAAGATCGAACTGAGTAGAACCACCGAAATCCGTGGAGTCAGCGATGGGAAAATCCTGGATTTGTGGTATATTCGGAGTATCAGCGGGTTGGACTGAGTCTTGGCTCGGTGTTGTAAGTCGATTCGATAAAGCAATCGCTTGATTTGGGGATTTCAAGGCGCCAAGCGATAGCTTTATTGCCTTCTGTACAAATACCTCACCGTTAGGGTAGAAAATACCACACTCAAGGCTTTGCCGCAGCTCCTTAGTGTTACTAGGGAGCCAGGATAGGCGAGACCGATCGATTTTCTTTTGTTGAGAGAATTGGTCTAACACCCTTTTCGAGATTTCTTGGATGTTCCGTTGACGAAGCAAATTCCGAATGACGTTAGAATAGCACCAATCCGAAGGCGTCTTGTTCTCCTTTTGCATGTGGCCTGCAACGTGATCGCAACGTTCGTTCCATGAGTAACATACTATTTTACAGTGGTTGAAACCGCATCCAAACGCGTTCTTCTGGGACAACTCTCTCATCATTTTTCTTGCAGGTAAAGCGTTGAGGTTTTTATGGCGCTTGCAATGCTGAAAGTAGTCACGCTTGCGACTGAAAGTCTGAGAACAACTCGGACCAGGACATCGATACTCTTTGCCCGTCTCATGGAAGTTCTTTTCATGTTTCTTCCAGTCGGATTTCGCTCCAAAGCGTTTCGTCTTTCCTTGCTCAGCTTCATAAGTGCAGAAAAACGATTTTCCGGAGGCATTCGGAATAGGAGGTGCCTTGGCCGCCGGGAAGCTAAGCTTCATTTGGTCTGGACGAGCATTGTAATCTAGAGCTTGCTCAGCTCCCGGCGGACCTGCGAAGATTGGAGCTAAAGTTGGGGCTAAAGTTGGTGAATATGTTGCATAATCGGAATTGAGGAAGTCACAGCGGTATCCGAGGGAGTTTCCGGACAAAGTCGGTAAGTTTGCTGAAAAATTCAAATTGGGATCAGAGAAGGACGTGCAACTTGACCCGCCAGGGGTCTGGTATTGCGAAAGGCCAGAGTCTGGCCTTGAAAAGGGATGGTGGTTTGAAGGGGAAGCACTTGACCGTGTGGAGACGGATGATGGAGACGCGCGGCAAATAGCTGGTACCAAGTATTTTTGGTACAATGGGTCGATCATCCACTGGTCTTGGGGTTGTATCGTCGCCATTGTCGAAGATCAGCCCGGCGTGTAAACTGTATCAGGGCGGTGGGAGGAAAGCTTGAGACGGGGGTGGAGAATGAGAGAAACCGGACAGAGGTAATGAATGTGAAGCCCTGATGGTAACCTAGTAGTGACTGAATAGGAAAATGAATGAAAAGCCACTGAAAGAGTGAGAGTTGGAAGCGGTACAGGAAGGGACTGGAGGGATATAAGAATAACCTGAAGTGACGAAGCCTGACGAGAAAAATTCGGAGCCATATTGCGGTATAGTCGTCAGAGCAAGATCTCAGACTTATTTTGGTGCCCGACGATAAATGGAGGATGGAAGAAAACTGAGGGCTCAGATGATCTCGACTATGCGAGTTGAAACATCACCGATGCTGAAACTGGCGCTTGACGAAGTCTCCTGCGTCTAGTAAACGGTTGCCTTACGGCAAGGTGTGCAAGACAGGCACACATACAACAGCTTTGTCGTCGTTGCACTCCCATACAAAAATGGTGGCGCTCTTGTTCTAGCGAGTCGGATCGTGAGGACGACATCAAGTCAAAGCAACTCCTTATCCGTGCATGCTGCATTTTGCGGGGGTGGTGTCCCTGAGCACGGTAATTTGCGCCCTACCGGTATCGATAAGAACTAGCCAACTAGAAGAGCTGAATTTGATACGCTCTGATGTTCGCGCACGGACCATTTGCTCGTGGGAAGTCATCGCCCTCGCTTGATAAAGAACTCCATGGGCTCAACAGTGCGCCGGTGAGACTGGTAGAAAGCAAATCACATTCAGGCCCGCCTTTCTGCAACATGCGTCCCCAACCGGTGACAAGAAATTGGCGGTCAAGATGCAGGTCCGAACTCAATTTCCAGCAGAGCCCCGAGGAATGTATTTACAATTGCCTGAGGATTTTATTTTCTTTTGGTCGGTTGGTTTTTGCGTGCGGAGAAGACTGCGAGATACTGGTGTTTGCCAATGTCTAGCCTTTCCAGGTAGAGGTGACTTCTGGTCCCCGCCATCATTGCTCCCAAACCCGAGTCAAATCCTTTCCCTAAAGGCCCTTACCGGATGCCAATTTTTGAATGACGTTGACGAATATCCGATATAAGATTACGAAGAGAGCTGCACACTCAGGCCGGATGCAACGGTAGCGTCCTACCAGCAAGTGATCCGTGCACTCTATTGGGCTGGATCTTATCGATAACCATAGGACGAATTGTACCGTTGCAAGGGGTAATTTCCTAGCACCTGAAACGCCATCTGTGGGGCTCTCAGCAAGCCTGAAACCGCGAACCGGGGCGTTTGAAGCCCTCCGATCATGGCTGCAAATGCGGGCGTGACGGGTGTGGTTGTAGTGGTGGTCAGCACGGTCAAAGCCAGACGCCACCTTTCTATTGCGCGTCGTGGCCTTATCCCTTCGTGTGGCATTTAACACTTTTCGTATTGGGCGCTTTGGGCGCTTCTGCTTGGGTTAGCATGCTGCAGGCATCCCAGCTAGCGTGATTTTATTAGCAAGCCCCACCAAAACACCTCGATATTGCGATGCCAACGAAATGCTGCCCGAGGCCACCACTGCAAAAACACTGAATATATTTTTTTAAGGAAGTTGGGCAAGAAGCCGTGATATATGACGTTATGGCCGTACGTTCCTCTCCTTCCTCCGTTAACTAGCTACTAATTATATAGGAAAAGCCTTTATTAGAGTCCTCCCCCGAATCCTTACTACCTATACGCTTTATACGCGTTTTTAATGTTAATAAGGATAAACCAGTAGAGGATTAGCTTAAGGTTATAAGGGAGGATGTATTATATACGTTAAATAAGGTAAATTAGATGCTATAGGTGATTAAACGGTTTAATTAGCGATTATTTAATATGGAGGCGCGTTTAAAGGCAGTAGAGGAGGGCTTAAGGATAAACGCTGTAGTAAAAGGTTAATTAGCTCTAGAGTCTCAATATTAGAGGCATAAGGAAGTAAAGGATTAAAAATAGTTACCTAATTGTTACCTACTAAATAAAAGTCGTTAAAGCACCGTAGGTATAAAGGAAGCCTATAAACCTCGCATTTATATACTATTCGCTTTATCTTTACTATAAGCTTCTTTATATACTTCTATCTACATATCCAGCACGTTAGTAAGCTCTTATGGCCTTGCTTCTTTGTATAGTACTTAATATAGCGGTAAGTTCGCGTTTTACACCGTTAAATTATAGGTAGTGGGGTTTTGGTAGTAACGTAGGTGCTTTTTTAATTTATTCTAATATTCCTATAACTAGGCCCAATACTAGGTTTATATTGCCCGTGATTTAGTAATATTAAATAAAGAAGACGCTTAGTATCTTCCTTATTTATACCTATTTGCCAACTGCCTATAATAACGAGGTTCTATACTAATCGTATATAGAAGCGGCGATAGGTTTAAAGGAAGGGCTTATTTAACGTCCGGAAGATCTTCTTACTAATAATATAGGCGTTAATTATAGCTATATTAAGCGCCTAGAAGAATAAGGGCATCTAGGTACGCATAGTAGTAATTTAGGTAGTGTAGTAGCTTCGAAGTTAATTATGGATATTAACACCGCCTATTTAGTTATTATAGTCAATAGAGAGCCTAGGTAGCGTTAACTTCTTAATTAAATTATTGCCCTAAACGTTAGCTACTAGCTTCTTAAGAAAGGAATTATATGCTTATAGCCGGCGCTAATTAACTTTACTAATATCCTCATTACCGTATAAGTGAGCTATCGTTAAAAACCGTACTAAATTCTTATCCTGCCATATAATTAAAAGCACTAAATTAGCTATACTAACAACTATTCCTGTAATAAAGTTAAACGGCAGCCTTATCTTCCTTTTATTAGCCCTTTTATGCACCTTTAGATAGTCCTTTAAGTTTAATTAAACCGTACTAGCTATAGCAATTCTAAGTCGTTAAAGCACCTAGAGCAACGGAATATTTATAAAGTAGTTATCCAAAAATAAGCAGAATTGACGGGCCTAAAGAGGAAGTTGCTAGGTAAGGTAGAGGACGCACTTAAAGGTCTTTAAGAGGACGATATTTTAGTAATCTATTTAAAAAGGAAGCCTAAAAAAGTAGCTAGGTAAGGTAAATATAAAGCTATAGCAATATCTATATTAACAAAGACTTATTATTTTAAAGCCTTTAGGTACTAGCTTACTAGGTAATTTAACTATAACTATAGATCGTCTAGTAAACCTTACTATTATCTTATTAAAACTAA
>Ga0307515_10002119_pt1 | contig 43507 bp, 6 predicted proteins | sample 17_EM_MG_FD_194513 | JGI IMG/M metagenome (GOLD analysis project Ga0307515, IMG submission 194513) | Populus trichocarpa ectomycorrhiza microbial communities from riparian zone in the Pacific Northwest, United States - 17_EM | ecosystem: Host-associated > Plants > Roots > Unclassified | place... | reverse complement strand
GTTTGCCATGTTCGTCCATAGCGGCGGCCCTGCGGGCCTACGGCTACGTCCTGTCCTCCTTAGATGTTTGAACTCCTTGGGAACCACTGCTTCCTTCTCTAGCTTATCCCAGCTAGGGTTCACTACGTCCTAGCTAGGCCTTGCCGTTCGATTGCTGTACACTTGTGGTTGTATTCCGTATTTTAACCACCCCCCGTATGCTATCTCTTGTTACCCATTGCTATATACGCCATGCCTCCCCCCCCCTAAGGCCTATCGAAGGCGTAAGGGGGATTTATCTATAAACTACTATACCAAAAGGCGAGTGGGACGTGTGTGCCTGAGTATCTTTTGTGCCTAGGCCCTAGTCACTAGGCCCTCGCCAAGGGTCACTACTCCTTAAGAGGAGATAGGAAAACCGTACGGTGTTGTCTAGGCTGCCAGGTAGTATTTAATAGTTAATGGTGAGTGACCGCATGCTCCGCGGGCGATTGCCCTAGGGGTTAGGAGGGGCCGTATATTTACTCGTTGCTCGTTCGCAATTGCTCATTCGTCAACGTAAGAGGTCGTTGATGCTCTCTACTGGGGGTTAGGGGATATTATCAAATGCCGCGCATCTATGTTGGATCGTATAGGTGCCTTAATAGGAGAATAGTGTTATTGTTATTGCTATAAGGGGCACTCAGTGGTTGTTTTCGAGATCTCACCATCCCATATAAAAACTTTTCACCACCGCCCACAATACCTATAACCACCACCACTAGGTTATATCGCACGCTATGCGACGTCTCTGCGTTGGCTCTAAGTCTGAACTTCAAAGACTTAGGTTCGTAGCCGTCACCACGTACAGGTGCAGAGTCCGTTTTTGACGGCCTCCGTTATATAATAAGCTAAGGCTATCTATAAGGCAATTTAAGGTTATAATAGCTTAAGATTTACCACTTGGTTAACCACCATTTCTTTGGCAAATTTTAGGACAGCGAGACTTATATTACAATAGTAATAGTAAGTAAGGAGGATTAATATCCGTTACGCTAGTTAAGCGGTATTTATATATAGATAGCAACCATAAAAGAAGAGTTGCTAGTGTTGGGAATAATATTGTATGTAGTCACGTGGTCGTCATATGACGCCGCGGCACTAGCGTGGCGAGGAGCCCTAAGCTCCTCGCCCTTCCTCACCTTCCTTATCAATCAAGAAGAACAACAATCATCATACTATCTACGAACCGTAGCTACGTGATATCACCTTGTGTAACCAACAAGTAGAGAGCAGTAATAGGTAGTAAAGGGCAGTAATGGGCAGTAAAGGGCAGTTAAAGCTTTAATGCTCTAATATATTTTTTATTTCTACTTTATATAAATATATATAAAAATATTAAGAGCGTTTATAATAGTGATTATAATAAGTTTATAAATAGTCCTTATAGTAGGGTCTTTAGTATATATAAGTATCTTATATAACGTTTTTAAAAAAAAGAATTTAATTTTAAATATAAAATGTATTCTATAATATAAAGTACTCTTTATAATAGTAAAATTAGTACTATATAAATAAATAAAAAAGTAAAAAAAAAAGGTATAGCTATAGCTAAAATAGTAAAGTTAGTAATAAAAAAAAGTAATAATAATAGTATTAAAAATGGAGATAAGTATAAAGATAAAAAGAAAAACAGTTATAATATAGTATTAAAATTAGTAAATTAGAATAATAATTAATATAAAAGATAAAAATAATAATAATAATAATAATAATAACGGTATAAATAGTAGTAATAATAAATAGTAATAAAAGTAAGAATAATAATTAAGTAGCTAAAGTAGTGGTAGGAAATTAGTAGATAAAGTAATAGTATTAGGGTAGTAATAGGCAGTAGTAGGCAGTAGTATAGCAGCACTTAGTTTAAAAGGACGAAGGCCTGCAGGCGCGAGAAATAGGCTAAATTTCTCTAAGGACCCGAATTGCCGGCTATAAGTTAGCAAGGAGGGAATTTTCCTTAGAGAATTTGGCCTATTTCTCGTCTATAGTACTAAATTAACTTTTTTTAAGAGTTTTGATTGGTTTAGAATTGGTAATAGTCACGTAGTAAGGACCGTGCTACCCTATTAAATTCGTAACCAAGTAACGACTCTTCTACACTTGCGATGCACCCCCTAATATTGCATAAATAAAATTTCTATTTAGATAGATTTATAGAGCTTATAAGGCGCTTTAAAATAGTACCACTTTTATTTAAATATTCTAAAGTTAGGTAGATATAGAGCTTATAATAGCTTTGTGGAATAAGGGGGGGCCGTATATTATATTTGTGACCTCGCAACCTTGCGACCTCTTGACCTTTTTCCTACCTCTACCCCTTCTTCTTCTACTATATTACCACCCTAGTTACTACTCCCTACCTACTACCTAAATGCCTTCTAATTGTATATTTTGTACCACCTATAGGCAGTATTACTCTTTTACTAACTTTGTAATAAACTGTTATAGAGCTCTATATAAGACCTATAACTCTTATAAAGTTAATCCTTTACTTACTCCTTTTTAACCTACTACCTTTCTAACTCTATATATAGGAGAAAAGAAAAGAACGGTCCTATTAACGGCCTTTAGCGGACCTTCCGCAGCCTATAAATTAAACTATAGCCGCTACTACTTCCGCCGCTGCTTCCGCCGCTACTTCTACCGCTACTTCTCCCCTTATACCGCCCGTATCGATCTAGCCGCAACTACCTATATTAATCCAGCCGCGACTACTAGTATTAATCTAGTCGTAACCTACTACTATCTGCCCTATCGCGGAGCAGCTAGATTATAATCCTACTACTATCCGCCCTATTATAGAGCAGCTAGATCTTAGTTCTATAGACATCGCCTATAACTTTTACGCCGCCCTATATTAGATAGATAAACGTATTAGTATATTACTGCCTAGTAATCTACGGTTTAAAGCTTACTATAAGTACGGCGATATAAACCTCCCTTTATTCCAGCCTCCGCTAGACTATCTACGCAACCTTTTAAAGTCCCGTAGTACTTCCGCTAGGTAGTTTAAGAAGTAGCTCCGCCTATATAATGTAGCATTAGCTTTTATATCTATAAACTATACCGTTACTAACTATAGTATAGCCTATAGCGGCCCAAATTACTTCTAGATATGTAGTGAGCTTTACTATCTATAAGGCCCGCTAAAGGCTACTACTAATATTGCTCTATAGTATATGCAGCTATACTTTTACAACCCTAGTTATACTATAGATATCTGGCTATAGGCCAATCCTAACACTTAGCTAGATACGGCTATTTTATAGTATCTTACTATTATACTATCTAAGGTACGGAACCCTTTTATTGCCCTTTATTAAACCATAAAGAAACGGCATTAGGCTTAGCCTATAACAACCCTATTATAGATTATTTTAAACCTATAAATGCGGCTTATTTTAGAGGCTAGTATTAATTAGCGCTGTAAGAACCTCCTAATAAGCAATATGGTAGCTGTTATTATACTAGATAAGTATAGTAATGCTAGCTTTTGTAATATTATACTTATAGAGCGTTATATACCAAATAAACCCCGTAATACTGCTGTATTAGCTTAGCATACGCCGCAAATATACCGCTCCACTACGTATTGCTCTTCCCCTATAGTAATACTAGCTGGCACTAGGGTCTCTAACTATATAACTCTAATTAAGTCCGCTAGTAAGACTGTTTAACGTAGTAGGCATACTTTTAGTTCTACCTATACGTCTATAGCGACTCTAAGTTAGTCCCTTTTACCTATTACCGGCTATTTTAATAGCATATTGTAGATATATAGACGCTATATAATTAGAATAAGCTTAACTAAATCCGCTTCTATTAAACTAACCTTTATACGGAGCTATATAACGGCATTATAGATACTCTTACCCGCGCTAATCTGGACCCCAAATTATTAGGCCGCCGTATAGTCCTTCCATTAAGCTTTTTTGGAGGAGCTCGCTTTATCAGCTAGTACTTTTAGAATTTAATAGCTATTGTCCGTAAGTACAGCCGTCTCAGCCTATTTATTACGTTTACTGCCAACCTTAAGTAGGACAAGATTACCTATAAGCTGCCACCCGGCTAAACCGCTATAAATAGGCCCGATCTAATTATACGCGTCTTCTACTTAAAGCTAAACTACTTTATACACGACCTAAAAGGGGTGTAGATTTTCGGCCAATTCCGTAGCTACGTTTAAACTATTAAGTACTCAAAACGGGGCCTACCTTATCTATACCTACTACTTTTCCTATATCCGTATAACCGCGATAGGCTACTAAACCTAGCTGTAATTAACTATTTTATATTCGCGGAGCTTCTATAGCCAGAGGACAATCCTATTAGTCGTCTTACTAAGATTATAAAGTTAATAATAATTTACGTCCCTTGCGGCTCCTAAAATCCGCGAGCTCCCTATATAGTTATACTAAGGCTAGGCCTTTTACTAACCTACTTTAAGCAGTACCCTAAGCCTTTTAACCCTACTACTATTATATATATAGACGGCTATCTAAAATACCGCCGTTATAATAATTTGCGGTTATAGTCTGTCCGCTTACTAGGGCCTATTAGAGCTATATTTAAAATAAATAACCACTAGGTTATTCCATACTGCCTATATCTAACCGCAAAGTATTATACCTATATAAATATTAAGGTCTGCGCCTCTATGCGGTCCGTTAAGTATATCTATAAGTATATATATAAGGGGAACGACTGTACTACTTTACGGCTTACAGATGGTAATAAGGTAAGCTAGTATTTATAGGGCCATTATATTAGCCCCTCTAAGGCTATCTAGTGGCTATTTAAGCTTTCTATTTATAAGGAGTTCCCCCCTATAACCTAGCTTATGGTATGCCTTCTAAGTAAGCAAGCTGTATACTTTTAGCCTAATTAGTCCGCCAACAAGATCTAGCAGCGCCTTAAGCTCTCTTACTCTACACTAACGGCCTTCTTTAAGTATAATGCGGAGTATAAGGATGGCCGTAATCGCCTATATTAAGACTTCTCTAAGTAATATACCTTTCTTTTAAAGTAACGGGAGTGGTATCTACGCCAGAGAGGCTTTATAATAGGCCGTATATATTACTATAGTCCCGTTATAGGCGAGATGTTTTATTTACAGCTGCTACTAATATCCGTTCCTAGCCCTACCTCCTTTAAAAACCTCCGTACTATTATTAGTATAGTTTATCTAACCTTCTAGGCCGCCTATATCGCCCTAGAGCTACTAGAGGATAATTATAAGTGGATTAATTACTTAATAGAGGCCGCTATTTTTGCTATTAGCGCCTAGCTATGCTCCTTATTTATAACCGCTTTATTTTACAGCCCTATTATAAAGCTAGTTACTTTATAGGACCGCTTTATATTACGGACGCTTTAAGTACAATGTTACGACTACTAGGAAGGGAGTTGGAAGAAGCTAGTTAGTTAATCTAGGCATAGTCTAGGATAGAGCTAATAGAGCTATATAATGAGGAATAGTAACTAAGGTTATATAACGTTATACGCAGTATATATAGTATATAAAGGGAACGTACGTATTATATATATAATACGTATCTCACGTATAAAGGGGATTTCTTAGGAGTACGGTTATATATTTAAAGGACCACAGTCCCTACCTAGATAGTTCTCTCCTTTGTAGTAAATCTCAGAATATAATTAGAGTTAATTTATTGGGCAACTACTCTACTAGTTATATTTATGTTATTAACTAATCTATACCTATATACCCGGCCCATTAATAAGTCCACTATAGTTCCTACTATAAGGCTTTATTATATATTTACTACCAAGGTTATAGTAAAAGAAGTTAAATAATATACTACTAAAAGCAGCAGCCACAACGGCGTTCACAGCGGCGACTACCTTAGGATTAGGTAATAACACTAGTATAGCAGATACTAACTCGCAACTAGTTACTGTTAGATAGCTATAAGAAATAGTTAATTAATTAATAGATAATAATAGGATATTTAAAGAAAGGATTAATAGGATCGGAGCAGCTAAGGTTAAGTTACCCTTAATTAAGCAATTCTTAGGAGAAAAGTTAAAGCTTAAAGGATTCCTTATATAAATACACTTTAAGGTTATATAGGAAGGAGTTAAACTAGAAACGCTTATGGATTAAGTTACTTACGTAGGATTATTCTTAATAGGAAGGGCACTTAAGTAGTTTAAGCCTTACTTTACGGAGGTATAGGAGTATAGTATAATGACTACTAACTAGGAGGTACGGTATATATTCTTAAGTTAAAATGGGTTCGCGGAATAATTAACGCAAATATTTAAAGACCTAGAGGTAACTACTATGGTAAGAAAAAAGCTTTAAAACCTAGTATAAAGAACTTTAGCAATTAAATATATAATATAGTTTTAAACGTTAGTAATTGTCACAGTGCTACAATAAAGTAGACTAAATAACTACGTTGTAGTATAAAGAGGGGAAGAAGGTAGAAAGGGGGTATTATATATAAATAGTAGGGCCAGCCGCTAAGTCGCTAGTAGTGGGCTAGCTAATAGTAGGAAACAGTACAAGACAGTATAAAACAGTATGCGTTAGGTTAGTGCCGTAACAGTACTTCTCTCTCCTAGATAGTTTGGTCCCTAAATTAAATAAATAACTTAAAAATAGGCAGTATATGGGGTTGCCTATTTTTTACCGCGAAGATATTAGTTCCGCTTACCGCCCTTAACCAAGCTAATAGCGATTTTCTATACCAGGCATAGAAAATCCTAATTGGTTAGTTTAGTACGTAAGGTCGGTAGAACTCTATACCGCCACCTAAATTAATCCATATAGCATTTCTTAGCAAGAATTTAGCTAATTAGACAACTTTAACCGCCGGTTAAAGTTCTATAACATCTTAACTACTATAAATTTTAATACGGTGGTCAGCCGCGACCTTAGCGTAACTTTTTTTTATCTTATACTTAGTCTAGGGGTCCTAGCTTCTTAGGGTGTTGCTTATAAAAGCGCTATACAGCTTATTTATAACCGTTTAGGTTTTCCTCTAGCTACTAGGTTATATCCTTATAATATTTCTATTTAATCTTATAAGTTAGGCCTTAGGGGTCTTTATTATATATATTAAGGATTTTCTTAAACTTCTATTTATCTTCTATATTACCATTATTATCTCTCTCTACTACTTATCCTTGTATATTACGGCGCTCTACGGTATTAATATTTGCTTAGCTAGGGATCTCTTTAGCAGCCTAGAGGCGGACCTTAGATATATAAAAGGATTTATTTACTTAGATATAGTCTAGGAGGTCTACTATAACTACCCCTTAGTATACTGCGAGTACGGGGTATAGGCCATCCTATTTATCGTCCTATTTCTTCTTAGGTTTATTTATCTTTATATTTTCTAAGCTAACTATAACTATATTGCCTTTATAGAATAACGTGCTCTTATCTCTACAGGTATTAGCATTATCTTTATAGCGTTACTATAAAATCCGGGCTAGGGCCTTAAGCTATATTAATATCCGCTTAAAGCAGTTAGCTATAGAGTTTGCGCGGAAGAACTCTTTCTTTACTTATACTAATAGTATTAGTAGGTAGGGGCTAGTAGGCTTAATTCTAAGGCGAGGGTTAAAGCTATAGTTTGCAAAAAACGGGGAAATGCCTATGCTCTTATTAACTTGGTTATTTATAGCAAACTTAGCAAGCGGTAAGTAGTTTACCTAGTTATCCTATATAAAGCTAATAAAAGTATAAAGGTATTTATTTACGGCAGCGTTAATAATTTTAGTTTAGCTATCTATTTCTAGGTATTAGGCTAAGCTTAATTATAAGGTTGTCTTAAGGCGTTTACTTAGTTATTGCTAAAAGTTACTAACAAATTGTGTGCTATAATTAGAGATAATTATACTTAGTACACTATAGAGCTTATATACGTTATTAATAAAGCTATTAACTAGCTCCTTTATTAAGAGTCCTATTACTAGAACAAGGTATTACATTTTAATTAGGCGGTCCACAATAATAAGGATATATTTATATGCCTTACCATAGCGTTGGTATACCGGCAGCGTTATAATATAGTTAATTAAGATATTAGTCCATGGGTAAGCGGGTAATTCTAGTAGCTTTAGGAAACCAGGCGGGGCAAAATAGGGGGTTTTAGTGCGAAAGTATAGGGCACAGTCTTTAATAAAGGTAGCCGTAAACTAGGAGATTTCTAGCCACTAGTATATTCGGTTTAAGAGGTTAAAAATCTTAACCTAGCCAGGGTAACTAGCGGGGCTACTGCTATAAGAGCGATAGGTAACTTCTAGGCGGAGGTCTAGGGCGTTAGGGACGAAGAGATATTAGTAGAAGTAGATCTATCCGTTAATAATACTATATTCTAACTTATCGCAGCAAAGTAATTTCCTAATCTTCTTTAGCTAATGGCGAGCTTTTTAATTACGTAGGGCTGCTATTATATCTCTTACAAGTTCGTTCTCCTAGTATCCTAACTAGATTAACTTATCTAGTAACTTTTCAGCTATTTTAGGGTCTAGAGCAGCTATAAACTTCGCGTCATTAGAGTTACGGGACTCGTATAGTAATTCTTCTAAGATTATAGGGTTAACTTTCTAGGGCGGTATAACGACTTAGGCTTGGTAGCGGAGGCGTTTATTATTAGCGTCCTTAGGCCTTATTCCTAGTAGCCAGCTTAGGGTATTAGGGAGCGTGGCTTTGCTATTAAGTCTATATATAATTATAAAGTTAAACTATAAAAGGAACTCTGCCTACTAGACTTAGCGCTAGTTTAGCTACTTAATAGTTATAAACGTCTATAGGTTTTTATAGTCGGTAATAATTTTAAACGGCTCCTTAGTCCCTTATAGCTTAGGACACTATTTCTCTAAAGCCTTAATAATAGCTAAGAGTTCTTTATTATAAATCTTATAGTTATACTCTAGCGCAGAGTGCTTTATAGAGAAGAATGTAACCAGTCTTAATTTTCCATTATTATTATATTAGGAAAGGACTCTACCAAAAGCCTAATTTAATACGTCTATCTCTACTACTGTTTTCTTTATATAGTTATAGTCTACTAGTATTAGTGCTAAAGTAAAGGCTCCCTTAAGGGCCTTAAATAATTTAGCTTATTTTAGTCCCTATAGCTATCTAATATCCTTCTTTAGGAGTTTTATTATAGGTATAGTAATAGTAGAGTAGCCTTAGATAAATTGTTAGTAGAAGTTCGCAAAGCTAAGAAATTATTATAGTTCTTTAATTAATATTGGGTCCTTCTATTTCTATAAGGCCTATACCTTCTTAAGGTCTATAGTTATACTATTAGTCAAAATAATTAAGCTAAGGTATTTTGTTTTAGTAGAGTAGAACTTAAACTTATTAATATTAATCTAAAGTCCAGCATTATTAAGTCTTTAGATAATTTTATTTATATACTTAGTATGCTTAGCGCGTATTTTAGAAAAGACAAGGACGTTATTAAGGTAGGTAGTATAGTAGTTGTTAAAGGCGTTATATAAAATATAGTTAATATAGTTCTAAAACATAGCGGGTGCGTTATAAAGGCTAAATAATATAACTAGTATCTTATAGAGTCCAAACCGGGTAATAAATACTATAAGCTACTTATAGCCCTCTATAATCCGGATCTAGTTAAACATAACAATTATATTAAGTTTAGTAAAGTACTTAGCACTATAAAGTGCGTCAAGTATCTTATGGATTAGTGGCAGTGGGTATCAATTCTTAATAGTAACTGTATTTAGGCCTTAGTAGTTATAGTAGATTTATATACCGCCGCCAGGCTTAGCAGTAAGGAGAAGTGGTGTAGTAGCTAGTATGGTTAATTCGCGGATAAAACCCTTATTTAGCATCTTATTAATCCACTTCTTTATATACCTAAGTTTAGCAGGTAAAAGTAGTCTATTTTTATAGTACGGGGCCTAGTTTCTGGGGGTAATCTTAATTTTATAGTCCTATAGTTAGTAAGGGGGCAGCTTATCTGCGTTTTTAGAGAGGAAGTGCTTAATATTATATACTAAACTCCTTTAGTAGGCGTTATAGAATATCTTCGCGGGTTAATCCTGGTTTGCCTTTTAGAAATTTTTTAACATTAGTGTCGACTATCTTTTAACGTAAAAGCTTAGGTTTAGTTTTTAGATTTATTTTAAGGAAGTTATAAAAATAGGGGGGGAGCACTTTATAGGCTTCCTTTATTATATAGTCGCCTTTTACTAGCTAGCGGAAAGACCTTTTTAATAGGTTTAGTACTTCTATTAGGCCTATAGGCAGCTCTTTAAGCAGCTATTGGTGCTTATCTTATTTAACTAGTTCTACTATCTCCGCTATATAGATCCTTATCACCTTTACATCTTTTTATTTATAGAACTGGGTAAAATTAATAGTATAAGTGTATTTAATATTGTCTAGGTTAGGGCGTATCTAGTTTTCCGGTGCTATGGCTAGGCTAATACGGCTTAGTTAGCCTAGGGGGGCAGAAACGAGGCGGCGGCCCTATATAGTACGCGCAGGAGATAGGTGTAAGGTTAGGCGTTACAGTGGCGCGGTTTCTATTATCTGGGTCTTAGTAGTTCTATAGCTAGTCCTTACTATAACGTAAGCTGTAGTATATATATATATAGTATATAGCTTAGTTCCGGGTATTAGGTTAGGCGGCTAGGGTTTAAATAGTGCCTAGGTTAGAGTTAGATTCTTAATAGTAGCGGCGTAAAGTAGACCTTCTTCCTTAGTCTCAGTAGGGCTAGCTAGCCTATTATTTTAGTCTTAAGTACTAGGGTAGTCTAGTCTTCTACTATCTCGTTTCTTTACAGCTATATAGGCTCCCCTTTATTAGAAATATCTTTTACTATTAAGGCTTTATATATAGTCTTAGGCACTAGGCTTAGTAGTGCTAAGTATCTATATAGGGCGTCCCTACTAACGTTAGTTATCCCCTACGGGAGGTAGTACCTAGAGTAGTAGTCTAAGTTAAAGCGGATCTTAAGTTTCCTAAAGCTAGGACAGGGCTTATACTTTTAAAGCCAGGGCATACTTAGGATAATTAGGGTAGTAGGCGAGAGTTTAGTAACAAAAAAGAGTATAGCTTTAGTATAGAGGCTAATTAATATTTAGATGGTAAAGTAGTCCGTAATAAACAAAGTTAAGATACTATCTATAAGGCGCAGTAGCCTAGGTGCTAGCAGCTTCTTAATTAATAATATTATACTTTTTTATAATAGACTCTGCATTAGTAAATGCCATTATAGTACTACCGGAGTCTACTAGGCTTACTATATTAATATAAACTTAGGGGTATAGGTTACGTAATAAGGAGAGTTGGGTTTAAATAAGGATTAATTTCTTATTACTATTTGCTAATTTAAGATTAAGTAGCAGTTTACTAATAAAAAGGACTAATTAATCTAGTAATAAGGACCTAATCTTCTCGTCTTCCTCCTTATATAGTTTGGACCCTTAAACGCAACTTAGTCTAAGAGTCTGCCTTTTAATAACTAGGGTATAGAGCTGTCTTAGTAGTGTAGTCCAGTGTCCGTCTAGCTAGCGGTATTAGTTTTAGTTTTAGTTGGGGTATAGGAAAATAATACCTCACCAATAATATAGCCGTGTTTATATTCGCTAGCGCAAAGTTATTAATACTAGGCGTTGTTAACGGGTTAGGCTCCTATATAGGGTATAGTTTAGAGTAACTAAGCTATAGGGTTAAAGGGGGGGGGTTATCCGCCGCGGCTATAATAGGCTCTATGGTCGCCGCGTCCATAATAAACTCCACGGTCGCCGCATCCGCGGTTATTAGTTCGCGTTATTTAACGGGGTAGTATTAGGACTAGGTTTGCTATCTTAGCGGGGTTATAGGCATCCTTTTAGTAGCCAGGCAGGCTATAGGCAAGGTATAGTCTATTATTAACGCAGCACTTACGCTCCGTGTCTAAGATTTTATTAAAATCTATAGGTTCTCTAGTTACTACTAGGGTTAAGGTTAACATAGGGGCAGGGGCTTAAGTAGGTAGGTAGTAGTTAGCGTTCTTTTTAAGGTTGGCTTAGTATATATAGTTCGTAAGGTTCTTAGTAAATATATCTATCTACTTACTCTAACCTATATAGTCACTATTATTAATTTTATAGGCAAGTCTAAGTACTAGCTCTTCTATCTTTAGAAAGATAAACTTCTAGAGTAGGTCTACCTTCTATTTATCTATCTTCTTAGCGCGGACTATTAGCTTATTAAGCTCTCCCTTCTAAGACCAATAATTACGCTCGCCCTAGGGGAAATAGTTAAGCTTATTCTTTATAACCTGGGTTATATTAAGGACCTTATAGTAAGCAGTAAGGTCTTTAAGCATATCTTCCTTAGTAGGCCATTTCTATATAGATATGTTATTTAGGTTCTTATGTATAAGCTCTAGGCCCTACTTAATAAACTTATAGGCCTTATCCTCTAGTATATCTAAGATATAAAGGATCTAGAACTAAACTGTGTTAAAGTAGTCCTAGTCCCAGTTAAAGACTCCCTTAATCTTAATATGCCAGGTCTTAAAATTAGCTTATTATTCTAGTAGGGTGCCTTTTCCGCTAAATATTAGCGAGTCTTTAGATCTCCGTTTTTTCTACTAGGTTACTACCGTTATTATAGGGGTTAATTATTTTAGAACGGTAATAGTCTCTACCTAGGAGTTAATAGTTCCTATCTAGAAAGTAATAAGGGCACTAAGGTTTTCGTTAGCTTTCTTATTAGCGGTGTTTGTGTTATATATACACTATAGTCCTACTTTAATATTGCTAAGGAACTCGTTGGTATAGTTAATAAGGGTAAAGTAAGCTTTAGTAGGCTCGAAGGTCTTAAGGTATAGTAGGAAGCGGCGGATTATCCACGCGATATTAGGGTATATCTCTATAAAGAGGTCTATAAAAACGTTACGGGGGTTCTAGGTTTTGGCTATTTCGGCGTTATTAATATCGCCTATTTAGGCGCTAGGTAAAAACTAAGGATTATTCTAGGACTATACTGGGGACGTATCGGTTTTAACAGAGGTGCGTATAGGTCGCGATTGCTCTAAGGTAAAGGTCAATTAGCTAGGGTACGGGGAATTAGTAATCGCGATAGGGCGCAAATTAAAGATACTATAAACTGTCACAGTGCTGCAATAAAGTAGACTAAATAACTACGTTGTGGTATAAAGAGGGGAAGAAGGTGGAAAGGGGGTATTATATATAAATAGTAGGGCCGGCCGCTAAGTCGCTAATAGTGGGCCAACTAATAGTAGGAAATAGTACGAGACAGTATAAAACAGTATACGTCAGGTCAGTGCCGTAATAGTAATATAGGTTAAATAAAATAATAAAGCGCTTATAATATAGTATAAGTAAGGACTTAAGGCAAAAGTCTAGGATATAATTATCCTAATAGAAGATACGGATACTCTTAGGGATTTAATTAATTAAGTAATTAAGATTAATAATACGATCTACTAAAGAGAGTAGGCTAAGAAGAGTTAGGATAAAGTTCTATAGTTATATAAGGCGTAGAATACGCAATAATAAAGTTAAAGTTAAAAACTATAGTATAGCGCAGAGCTAATAGACCTAAGTGGTACTAAAAAATCTAAAAGATAAAATAAGAAATTATGGAAACCTAGAGGATAAGGATTAAGTAATTAAAGGTTTAAGGAGTAGAGGCAAAACTAGGGGTTTTAGTAGTAGAAGACGTTTAGGCGGACTCTATAATAGAAAAAATAGTTTAAAGAAGGAGCTTATATAAATTACAGAAAATAGGATTATTACGTTAAAGACTATAGAAGTAGTTATAATTACTATATAGTAAAAGGAATAAGACTAGTAGACAATATATACGTATAGAGGGACGATAATATACTATAAGGAACAAAAGAATATTTAATTAAAAGTTTTACGTTTTGTTATAATAACGCATACTAAATTTATAAGGACGCTAAGTACGGCGTAAGCTATTGGCCATAAAAGCTAAAATTATTAAAGTTTAGAGGAACTAATAAACTAGTTCGCAGATCGGACATTAAGGATAATAAATTTAACGTAGGCGAAATATTTAGTAATAATAAGGCAATAAAAGCAGCTTACTAGGAGCGTATAGACCTTAGAGATGTTATATAAGAGGTAAAAAATAATTCTACTATAGAATAGGGAATATTAGTAGGGATTAAGACCCTATTAGATATAATATCTATCGCTTTATAAGATATAAAAGAAGTAGAATAGTGAACTACTTTGGCACTTAATAAAGGCAAAAGGCTAAAGGCTTAAGATTCTTAAGAAGAGATAAAAGACAACTAAGATTCTTAAGAAGAGATAAGGTAAGCTTAAGGACCTATAATAGACAATAACCGATAGAGTAGAGTAATGGCTTAGTTTAGTAATATACGAATAAGCTTAAAATGAAGTTTCCTAAAGATATAAGACTCTTAAGACAAGATAAGTGAGATTTAAGACTTTTAAGACAAGATAAGAACACTAAGAAATCTTAGTTAAACTAAGGCTAAAGTAAAGCTTAAGATAGAAGCAGGCTTAGGATTAAGAATCTTATAGGACTAAGATTTTAGCAATAAAATAAGGACTATTAAAGAAATTGCGAGTAAGGCTTAGTAATAGGATTAAAATATTAATACTAAGATTAAGAAGTAAGAAGACTTTAAGGATCTATATATAAGACGTAAATAAAAAAAAACTATAGAAGAATTTAGACGAAGAATTATTGTATAGTAAGAACAGAAACTAGATAAGAGATCTAGCACACTAGGGCGTATAAGGGACAGAGCACCTATATAAAGAATTACTAATAGGCCTAGGGCAGGCATATTAAGAGCTAAGTGGCTTACTAAACTAGAAAATAAAGAGGATCTAGGGATTCCTACTAGGTTTAAAGAATAATATATAAAAGGCTATTATAACGTAATAATAAGAAGATACTTCCTTACGGACAAGCCGTATATACTCTAACAGCTATACTAAAAGTAGTATAGGCAACGACATAACGATAAGTAGGAAGATTTCTATATATAGTTAGATAAATGAGTTATTTAAAACCACCCAATTATAGAAAAGGCTATAACTTATATTAAAGGAGCCTTAATTATAACGTTAAAGGATTTAGAGGAATAATTAGAGGACTAGAGAAGCAAGAGATATATTTTAGTACGTATAAATAAAGTTATAACATTTAGATTAATATAATAGAGGTTTAATCTTAAAGATAAAGATAAGTTAAGAGTTAACCTAAAGCACCTAGTATACTATACGCTATTATAGATTATATACGTAGATAATATATATAAAATGTATAAAAATCTAAAGGAAAAGAATTAGAAATACCCTATAAGGATATATTAGGCGCTAGATAAGCAATAGCATAAAAATACTAAGTATATATATAGATAGTATTTAACGGAAGTTTAAGAGTTAGGAGACTTAATACTTTAACTAAAAAGATTCCTTATAGAAGAATGCTTAGACGGATAATAGTAGTAGGAATGCCTAGAGAATATATATCTATAGTATATTAAAGATAAAAAGCAAACTAGGTATTAGCTAAAGAATAAGCTAAGTATAATAGGATTAAGTAGCTAATAGTTAGGAAAAGTAGAAGCCTATAGAACTAGAGGGAGCTAGTAGTAGAGTCTTAGACCCTTAAAGGAATTTAAGAATAATACTTAAATTTATAAGTAAATTAGTAAGATTAGTAGTTTAAAGCGTTAATAGATAATAGAGTAATATAAAACTATATTTTACTAGTAGTAGTTAAGAGAATAGGATTACCTTATAGATAGAAGGAATAATCTTACCTATTAGTTATAATTTTAGGAGATCTAATAGCCTATAGAGGAGGGATTATTAATCTTAAAATAGGACCTATTTAGATAACTATTAAAGGAAGACGAATTAAGATATCTTTTAATATCCTACCATTAGGACGGAATAAGGCAGTATTAGAAATGCCTTAGTTATAGGAATATAACCTAAAGATTAATTAGATTATAAGATAGGTTAATATTAGAGATACTTAACAACGTAAGATATAACAGCAAACTAAGTTAGTATAGTACTAAGTTAGAGTAATATATAAGGAGACTGAGCGAGGCTTAAGTTATATACTAAAGAGATACTATAAGTATAGTAAGAAACTATAGAGCCTAAAAAGTAAAAAGCTAGTAGATTATATAGTATAGGACTATAAGATAAAGTTAGAACTAGAAATAAGTCTAAGGTTCTTTTTAACCTATAAGCTTACCAAAGAAAAGTTTAAAGCACTTAAAGAGTTTGTCTAAGAGAACTTATAAAAGGGATATATTAGACTATTATAGTTATTAGTAGGTTACCCAGTACTATTCGTACTAAAGAAGAATAGAAAACTTAGGTTATGTATTAACTATAGGCAGTTAAATAGCATTACTTAAAAGGATAGGTATCCTTTACCCTTAATTAGCGAAATCTAGAATTAGATAGGTAATGCGTAAATCTTTATAAAGATAGATCTAAGATAGGTATACTATTAGATTAGGATTAAGGAAGGTAATAAATAGAAGGCAGCCTTTAGATTAAGAGAAGGACTATATAAACTATTAGTTATACAATTCGGATTAATAAATACACTAGTAATGTTTTAGAAAAGAATTAATAGTGTATTAGAAGAATACCTTAATGAGTTTATTATGGTATACCTTAATAATAATATTATCTACTTAATGACTAAGGAAGAACACGGGGAATATATTAAATGGGTCTTAAAGAGACTATAAGAAGAATAAATATTAGTAGTAATTAAGAAATGCAAGTTCTTTATAAGGAAGACCGATTTTGTTGGATTTATTATTAAACTAGGTTATATTAGTATGGACCTAAAGAAGATTAAAGCTATAGTAAGCTGGTAAGAACTAGAGAATATAATATAGTTAAGGTTATTCTTAAGGTTTTATAACTACTATAGGAGGTTTATAGTATAGTGATTAAAGAATATTAAACCATTTACTAGGCTTATAAAGAAAGAGAAACTATAGATATAGAGAGACGAATAAAAGAAGTTGTTTAAAGAACTTAAGAAGCTGTTTACCTAGGAGCCAATCCTTAAAATCTATTAACTAGGACTAAATATGGTTGTGGAAATAGATATATTAGACTATATATTAGGAGTATATTTGCTATAGAAGTATAAGGACGTATAGCATCCAGTATTATATTATAGTAAAAAGATAACACTACTAGAGTTAAACTATAACGTTTATAATAAGGAGTTATTAGATATAGTTACAGTATTAAAGAAATAAAAAGCATTCTTATAAGGCGCAGAAAAACTATTTATAGTTAAGACGGATTATAAGAACCTAATAGGGTTCCTAATAATAAAAGAACTTAATTAGAGATAGGTTAGATAGGCAGAAATGCTTATAAAATACTATTTTAAGATTTAGTATATAAAAGGAACTAAGAATATAAGAGCAGATATACTTAGTAGAAAAGCTAAACTATAGAATAATAAAAAGCTATTAGGAGCAATGCTATGCAGAGATAAGGATAGATAGATTAGATATAATTACCCTAAGCTAATAGTAACTTAAGAGGATAATAAACTAGAAAGAGTCTATAAGATACTAGAGAGCTTTTAGGTATAAAGAATTCTAGAGGTATAACTAGAAGATCTATAGATAGATATATACGAAAATTAAAAAGCGAAGTATATTCTAAAGAGCATAGTAGAGTATTTTATGGAAGATTTTTATAAGGGAATGACTTAAGGATATAATGGAGTAACAGGCTTAGTGTTAAGACTTTAGGAAGAATATATTATTAACGGAATCTAGAATATTATAAGAAAAGTAATAAAAGAGTGTCTAAATTGCTAAAGGAATAAACTAATAAGGTATAGGCTATATAGAGGGCTATAACCTATTAAAATACTAGAGAGACTATGGGAGGTTATATTATAGGACTTTATTGTTAAGTTATTAAAGTTAAGAGATCCTATTACCGGATAAGAGCACGACGCGATTTTAATAATAATGGATAAGCTAACTAAATAGGGCTACTTTATAGCATGTATAGAAGAAATCTTAGTAGAAAATGTCGCTAGAATCTATATTAAAGAAGTGTTTATAAGATATAGAGCACTAAGTAAGATTATATTAAATAGAGATCTAAGATTTATAGCAGTATTCTAGGAGGTATTCTTAGCAGAGTAAGGAGTTAGAGTAGTAACTTCTACTATATATTATCCGCAGACGGACAGTTAAATAGAAAGATTAAATTAGACGCTAGAATAGTATCTAAGATATTATATTAATTATACACAGAATAATTGGGTATTATTACTACTAGTTACACAGTTTATATATAATGTAACACTATAGGAAGGAATAGGCATATTACTATTTAAGGCAAATTATAGATATGAGCTAAGAATATCGTTATCGCTATAATAAGCGAAAAAGACGAGTAGCATAGCTAAAGAAAGAATAAAAAAGTACTATAACGCTAAGATATCTAAGGGACTAGATCTTAAGGAGGGAGATAAAGTATAGCTACTATATAAAAATTTTAAGAGTTAATAATTAAGTAAGAAGTTGGACTACGTTAGACTAAGACCTTTTAAAATTATATAGAGGATTTTATCGGTTATATTTAAGTTAAACCTACTAGCTAAGATAAAGATCTACCCTATATAGTATATCGCAATGCTAGAGCTAGTATACGGGAATATTAAGCCACTAACCTATAAAGCAGACATATATAGAGGATAAGAAGAAGATAAATAGTAAGGATTAAAGATCGTTAGTTATAAGGACGTTGACGATAAAATATAGTATAAGGTTAAGTAGATAGGCTATAATAAGACTACCTAGAAACCACTAGAGAATTTAAAGAATGCTATAAAAAAGGTATAGGAGTATTGGAAGAGATTAGGTTAGGCAGTATTAATAAAGAAAGATCGCTAAAGAATAAGTTACCTAAGGGGGACCTAAGAAGAGCAGTTGCTAAACTATTTAGATATATTTCCTTCTTAGCTAGAAGAAAATCTATTCTTTTATTACTAAGTTCCTGTAAACCTTATTTTATAAGTTTCTACTTTTTAGAACGGACCTTTTTACGAACCTTTTTAAAACGGAGTAGTTAAGTAGACGCCGCGATATAAGTATCTAGGGCTTTTTATTCCATATCCTAAGAATATTCTAATTTAATAAGGGCTTAAGATAACTCGCTATTAAGATAAGTAGTAATAAAATAAATACAAGACCTTAAAACAGATTAATTAAGGAACTAGAAAACTATTAAGAGTAATAAAGTACGTATATTTAGTATTAGATATAAAGCAAACGTTATAGGACAAATAAATATTTACTTTAGTGCACTCTAAGTAAGAGGACGGTTATTGCGAAGATAGACTTACTAATATAATATAAACCAATCCCTCTTTCAAGCAGTAAGAATATGGAGATAGTATAATTTTACTAAGCAATAATATTACAGCAATAGTGCGAGCACGACGTTGCGCTTACGAAGAAGAAGAAGCTTTAAGTATAATAAGTAATAATATTAACTAAATTAATTAGACGGATATTATACCTCTAGTAAATAACTTAAAGATATTTAGAATCTTTAAGGACGAAGATAAAGAGAAGGGAGATAGTGTTATGGACGCTTTAAGTATAATATTACAACTACTAAAAAGGGAGCTAAAAGAAGCTAGTTAGTTAATCTAGGCACGGTCTAAGATGGAGCCGATAGAGCTATATAACAAGAAATAGTAACTAAAGTTATATAACATTATACGTAGTATACGTAGTATATAAAGGGAATATATATATAATACGTATAATACGTATTTTACGTATAAAGGGGATTTTTTAAGAGCATGGTTGTGTATTTAAAGGACCATAGTTCCTACCCAGATAGTTCTCTTCTTTATAGTAAATCTTAAATATAATTAGAGTTAATCTGTTAGGTAACTACTTTACTAGTTATATTTACGTTGTTAACTAATCTATACCTATATACCCGGCCTATTAACAAGTCTACCGTAGTTCCTGCTATAAGGCTTCGTTATACTTTAAACAGTTTATCTATAATAATCTACCTCGCTTTCTAGCCCGCTAACCTAATACTCCTCCTACTATTACTAAGAACGATAACGCCTATTTTAATTATAGCCTATACCTTATCTATTAGATACTTATAAATTAGCAGAAAACGCTTATAGATTATAGCCTGCCCTAGTTTTAGCACTAATAGGGTATTATTACAGAGGGAAGTAACCCGCTTCTTATAGTAGAGCTGCAGCAATATAACTCTATAAAGAAAAAACGCTAGTTTACTAAGATACGCTAGCAGCTAAATACGGATTAAATAGCGTGCTTTAATACTATTGTTACTGCTATAGATACTAATCTATAGACGGCCTGCTTCTTCCTTTAAGGCCCTATAAGTACTAGTAAAACGTTTCTCTATCGCTGCCTCTACTACTACTACCGCTTATGTAATAAGATTGTTCTTTATATAGCTTCTTCTAGTATTATAGCCCTTCTACTACCCGGCGGCCGTACTACCCACTCCCGTTTTTAGATACCTATTAATTTATATAAAGAGTCTACTTGTAATATCTCTAAAGGCTTAAATCTAGCCGAGCTTCTACGCTATACCTCTTTATTTATTTAGAATAAGGTACTAATATAGCACCGCTACTACTTTAAAGCCGTGCACTGTATACTTACGGACGTCTATTTTAACAACTCTACCTTTAGCGGAATCCCTACTATTTTAGGCGGTAACTTTACTTAGATACTGCCTGTTATCCTATAGGGGAACCGCGCAGCTATTATAGGTGCCTGCCTATAGCGGTTATTTCTTTAGCCTACCTTTTGTATACTGTCCCTACGGTTAAATATACGTATCTACTAGGGCGAGGTTAATTAGTAGTTTGCAGCTTAAGTACGGAGCTTATCCTATAATGCGTCCCTATCTAATAGCGTTAGTATTCTACCTAGTATAGCCCAGTTCCGGTCTAAGGAACCCTTTTATGGGTATATATACCCTTTATAACTGCTTACGCAGGTATATACTACTCTTAATACCTTCCGCAATTACGCTATCCTAACTTTTCGCAATAATACTATAGCTGAGATTAATAAGGCTATCTTTATACGGCTTTACGGCTCCCTAAGGACCTTTTTTTCTATAAATACTATCGAGTAAAGTAGAGAAGAAGATAATAGCAATATTATATCACTGCCGCCAGAGCTTCTGCAAACACTTAATCCCAATAACTTACCTTTATTAAAGCTTTCCCTTAAGGTAGGCGCGCCCGTAATTCTTTTACGGAACCTCTACCCTAAGGAGGGCCTCTATAACGGCACCCGTATAGTTATTACGCGCCTAGGCCGCCACTATATTAAAGCTTAGATACTTAGTAGTAGCTTTTACAGGTAGCTATAGCTAATCCCTTATATTAGGCTTACCTCTACAGAGGGAGAACTGCCGTTTATTATTAGTAAAAGGCAGTTTCTAATCTAGTTATACTTTATTATAACTATAAACAACTTGTAGGGGCAGTCTTTTAACTTTATTAAGGTTAATTTACGTATACCGGTCTTTACGCATAGGCAGCTATATATTGCACTATTAAGAGTAACGGATATAGGTGGGCTTTTACTATTACTGCCGTAGAACGGGGATAGTATAACTGCTAATATTATATATCTAAAGGTATTGTTGCAGTTTTAGGGCTAAGACGTAGGGGGACGGTATAGTAGCAGTAGCAGTAATAGTAGTACTAGCAGTAGTAGGGCAGTAGTAGGGTAGTAGGGTAGTAGTGGGGTAGTATTAGGGCAGTAGTAGGGCAGTATTAGGGTAGTAATAGGGCAGAAGTAAGGCAGACTAAGTTTAAAAGGACAAAAGCCTGCCGCAGGCGTGAGAGATAAGTAAATTTCTCGTCTCTATAGCACTGTCTTAACGTTTGACCTAAGTTTTTAATTGGTTAAAAAGTTGTCCGGGTTACCTAATAGGGCACGTACTACTCTATTAAATTCGACCTCGCAACCTCCATACTTACACTTATAATATACCCCCTAATAATAGGTAAATAAGATTTCTATTTATATAGACTTATAGAGCTTATAAAGCGCTTTAAAATGGCACTACTTTTATCTATATATCTTAAGGCTAAGTAATGCTATACTAATATAAAGCTTTAGAGCTCTATGGGGAAAAATTTATAGAGGGTATATAGAGCTCTGCACGGAGTTCTGCACAAAGCTCCGCGAAAACTCTATATAATACTCCGTAAAAGCTTTACACGAAGCTCTACTTAAAGCCTATTTAGAGCTCTAAAGCTCTACTAATATGCAGCACTAATACTAGAATATCTTATCTTTACAAATAGCTCTACGACAGCTCTACAACGGCTCTATAATAGCTCTACACTATCTCTACAAACGGCTTTACAAGCGACCCTACGACGGCCCCGCAACGGCTCTATAATGGCTCTATAACGGCTCTATAACGGCTCTATAAACAGCTATATAAACAACTCTATAAACGGCTCTACTATTACCTATATAAACAGCTCTACTATTGCCTATATAATCGTCCGTATAAACGGCTCTCTAATAGCTTAGGGGGAGCCGTGCATAGAGCTCTGTCTAGAAACTGTTACGTATATATATAACTACGCGTATATAACTACCGCATATATAATTACCGCGTATACAACCCTTATTACTACCAATACTCTATAGATCTCCCCCTTAACCGCTTATTTTATACCCATTGTTATTGCCCTAGGTCTATTTCTAAATACCCCTTTAATTCTAACAGTCTCCATCTTACTATATATATTTACTACCAGTATAGGCGGAAAGAGAGGAAGGAGAAAAAATAGGCCTAACAGCCTCCGTAATAGTCTCCGCAACAGCCTCCGCAATAGCCTCCGAAATAGCCTCCGTAACAGCCTCCGTAATAGCCTCCGTAGTAGTCTTCGCAATAGCCTCCGCAGCGGTCTCCGTGGTAGCTTCCGCAGCAGTCTCCACAGTAACCTCTGTAGTAGTCTCCGTAATAGCCTCCGTAGTAGTCTCCGCAGCAGCCTTCGCAGTAGTCTCCGTAATAGCCTCTGTAGTAGCCTCCGTAGTAGTCTCTATGCTACTACTCTAGTTATAACCAGCTACGCTAACCTTTCCAATTTAGTTAGTTTAAAACTTGCGAGATCTACCTTATAAATAAAAAAGCTCTACATGAAAGGTCCAAGTAGACGCGATTATATGGCCTATAGAATTAACGCCGGCCTCTGTTATAGGAGTTAGCATAAATATATTTATAGTAATGGGTATAGTAGGCTAGTAAAGAGGAGGTTTATATTACCGCATAGATATCTAAGGGCTAGAAACCGCTCCTTAAACGGCGGCTATTAACTATAGATAATTACCTTTAGGAGATTAAGCCACAGGAGCAGCTATAATAAGAAGAGTAGTATAAACAGTATAAGTAATAATAGGTGTAGCGCTGGTAGCTTCGTTAGTAACGGGTATATAAGCATTAGTAGGTATAGGCTATATATTTAAGTACTATACTACCCTAAACTAAGTAGAAGCTTAAGCTTAGTATATAAAACTACTAAAAGAACTAGTATCCTATAATAAAAAGAATACTTAAAAAACCTAAACCCAAATCTAATACTAACTCTATACTTAATACTGAACCTAAAGGTAAATAGAAAACTATATAAGAAACTACAGATAACTTAAGCGAACTTAATACTTTAGATATCTATATAATTAGAGCTACTCTATTAGCGTAACTCGCTAAGAAACCCAAATATATAATCTTTGCTATTATAATGGCCGATATTAAGAATGCCTTAGCACTAAAGAAGCATACTAACCCTGCTACGAAGGTGCTAGTAGAGTATTATTACCGTCTAGATATGTTCTTATAAAAAGAAGCTAATAGGCTACTAAAATACCAACTATACGACTATAAGATTATATTTAAAAAGGAAAGTAGCCTAGATTTAAACCCTTATATAGGATGTCCTAAAATAAACTCTAAGTACTATAAAAGTATTTAGACAAAAACCTAAGTAAAGGATTTATTAGAGCAAGCTTATTGCCTATAGCCGTACTAGTAATCTTTATTAAGAAACCTAGCGGCAGTCTGCGCTTCTATATAGATTACTAAGCTCTTAACGCTATTACCGTTAAGAACTAATATCCGATTTTGTTAATATAGGAGATACTAAACCGACTAAGTAAGGCTCGCTACTATATAAAGCTTAATATTATCTCTATATTTAACCGCCTATATATAGTAAAAGGAGATAAATGACTTACTATATTTCGTACTTAGTATAGATTATTTAAATACTTAATAATGCTATTTGGCCTCACAAATGCTCTAAGCTTATTTTAATATTATATAAATAATACTTTATATCCCTACCTTGATATCTTCTATACTACTTATATTAACAACATTTTAATATATAGTAATAACCTAACCAAATATTAGAAATATGTTAATTTGTCCTATGGGCCCTATAAGAAGCTAGTCTATAATTAAATATAGATAAATACAAATTCTATAAAATAGAAGTTCTATACCTTAGGCTTTGTATTTCTATAAATAGCATATAAATAGACCTAAAGAAAGTTAAAGTAATTATAAACTAGTAAGAATCTAAGAACGTTAAGGATATAAAAGCCTTTATAGAATTTGCTAATTTCTACTAATAGTTTATTAATAACTTCTTCGCCCTAGTTTTACCCCTTATTACTTTAACCTAAAAGGATAAAGCTTTTATCTTTAATAAGGAATATAAGAAGGCCTTTACTTATCTAAAGGTTATATTTACTATATATCTATACTCTAATACTTTAACCTAGAATAAATAAGTATTGTAAAAGCCAACTTACCTAATTATATTACTAGAGGTATTCTATCTTAATATAACAAAGGAGTATTATACCCTATAGTATACTTCTTAAAGCAACTAAGTCCTACTAAATATAATTATAAGATTTACAATAAAGAATTGCTAGCTATTATTAAATGCTTTAAGTAATAGTAACCTAAATTAGAAGGCGCTGGATTTCTAATTAAGGTCTTTAGCGACTATAAAAACCTATAGTACTTTATACCACAAAACAGCTAAGTTATTATTAGGCCCGCTAGTTAGAACATTTATTTTATTTCCAATTCTTAATTATATACTACCTAGGCGTTTAAGGTTAGAAGCCTAATACTCTAACCTAATGTTTATAAGACGCACCAGCTCTAAAAAAAGCGCGCTTTTACCGAAATTAGACCCCACTTCGCCCTAAACTATTTAACCCTCCTACTAAAGATCTTACGGTATACGTCCTTAAAATAACTAATTAATTAATTAAATAGATTACAGCTAATAAATACCCAAATAACGAGTTTATTTAAGAGACGCTTAAGCTAATATAAGATAGCATTAGACGCTCTAAAAAGATTTCTCTAAGTAAATATAAAGCCTATGGAAACCGCTTATATTACTAAAACCGCCTAGTTATACCTAACTATAACGAACTTAAGCTTAAGCTCCTTAACTATATAAGCGGGATAGTAAAGGAAGGATTATATAATATAAGGTAAGATAGGTAGTAAAGGGTTATAAATAACAAGCTAGGGTTAACTTTAATAAGACCTTTAAGTTTATTATAAAACCCATAAGCTATAAAGCACTCTTTGCTATTATAGCTATATAGGACCTTAAGATTAAATAAATAGATATTAAGACTGCTTTCCTTTATAAAAGCATTAAGGAGGAAATCTACGTTAATTAACCTAAAGGTTTCGATAATAGAACTAGACGGATTTGTTGTCTAAATAAAGCACTTTATGGTCTTAAATAGTTGCCTTAAGTTTAGCATTAAACGCTCTTAGAGTTTCTTATAGATACTAGTTTTAAACCCCTTAACTTTAACTCTTTAGTCTTCGCTAAAGGTTCTATATATATATTATAGTCTATATTAATAACCTCCTACTTATTAGACCGGATATTATTAATATTAAGATTGTTAAAGCTTAACTTAGCAGACGCTTTAGCATAACCGATCTAGGCCCCATTACTTATTACTTTAGTATAAAAGTAACTTAAGATTAATAACTCTATAAACTACAGCTTAGCCAATTCTTTTACCTTAGGGGGGTTGTTTATAGCGCTGGTCTTTAGAACTATTCCCCTTACCTTACTCTAATAGAAACCTCTTGTCTTTAACTAGCGGCGGTAGATTATTAAGCTAACTCTACGTTTAAGACTTAATACTAATTGCTGGTTAGCACCCTAATATACGCTATACTTAGTACTTAACCTAATATCGTCTTCGCCGTCTCCCTTATTAGTCGCTTTGCTTTTAATCCTAACAAGTCTTATATATAAGCTGTTCTTTAAATACTTTCCTACTTACACGGTATACTTAACCTTTAACTTATCCTCTAAGGAGAGATATAAGCGCTTTAGGGGTTTACAGACTCTAGCTAGGCAGATAACTTAAAAACTTAAAAATTAACATTGGGATTTATATTTAATACTAGAAGTAGTGTAATTAGCTAGTCTTTAAAGCGTTAACCTACGGTAGCACTTTTAACCTACGAAGCAAAGTATATAGCATAGATAGTTATAGTAAAAGAAGCTATTTAGTTGCATTAACTCCTTTAAGAACTATCTTTAACTAACGAATCCCCCTTACGTAACGATTATTTACGCGGACAATTAAGGTGCTATTGCTCTTATAAAAAACCCTAAGTTTTATGCTTAAACTAAGCATATTACTCTCTAACATTACTTTATTTAGAAGAAGGTTATAAACGGAGATATTAAGCTAGAATATATATAAACAAGTTAATAAATAGTTGATGATTTCACTAAGGCGCTACTAAAAGATATATTCTATATATTTAGAGATACTTTAGGTCTAGAAAGATATTAATATCTCTTATAAACTTTATATTATTACCTATATTTAGCTTAAGGGGGGCTATTAAAGTAGGTTCTAGTTAGTATATATTGCTTCTTATTAGGTAAAACCTCCGACACTCTTCTATATAATTGTCGCTTCCCTACCCTTTTAGAAGGGTATACTTAATAAAAATGATCATTAAACTATACCTATTTCAATATTATAGACGTCCGTTTTGATACCTAGGCTCTTTTTAGCAGCGTTCCCGTTATTTTAGGTAGTAATTTTGCTTACATTCTACCTATTATAAAACGGGGGACCCGTACTAATGTTATTACGGCCTACTTACGGCAGTCCTTTTTATAGCCTTCCCTCTACATTTTATCGCCACGCTAGAATATACGCGTTTTAGAAGGCAGGCTAAATTAGCACTTTACTACCTAAGTCCGCAGTCTTTTTTATAACCTTACCCTTATTAGCCGCATCTAGCTGCCTACTAGTATCGCCTAGTTCACCAGTCTACAGCCTTTTTTTTATAACTTTATTTACCCTCCCGCTCTTTTATAGTAGGCGTATACTAATCTCCATACGTTTTACGGCCGTGCTATTTTAACTATTCGTAACGATACTGTTGCTACTATTAATAATACTATTCTCCATTCCCTTAGTGGCCCTAAGTCCGTCTTTTACTCTATAGATACTATAGAATAGGACAATCTAAATACTAAAAATACTCCCCCCCTAAAGCTTTTATAGAGCTTTAACTCTATAGGCCTTCCTCCCATACAGCTCTACCTTAAGGTTAGCGCTCTAATAATCCTTTTACGGAACCTATATCCTAAAGAGGGCATCTATAACGGTACCCGTATAGTACTTACCTAAATAGGCCGCCGCTGTCTTAAAGCCCATATTTTTAGCAGCTTCTTCGCTAACCAGCTACGGCTTATCCCGTAGATTAAGCTGTCTTCTATAAAAGGCAAGCTCCCGTTTATTATTAGTTAACGGCAATTTTCTATCCGTTTATCTTTTATAATAGCCGTAAATAAGTTATAGGGTTAGTCTTTTAACTTTATAGGCGTTAATTTATAAATACCGGTTTTTATACATAGTCAGCTCTATATTGCACTGTCTCGGGTTACTACCGTAAATAGTATTTTAGTACTACTTCCTCTAAATTAAACAGAAATAGACAATATTATATATTTAAAAGTATTACTTTTATAATATGGTAGTAGTAGTGATGGTAGTAGCGATAGTAGTAGTAGCGGGAGCAGAAGTAGGAGCGGCAGCAGCAGCAGCAGCGGTAGTAGTGGTAATGGTAGTAATAGTAGTGGTAGTACTATTACTTAAAGAAGAAGACGATGACGACAATAATATAAATAGCTATTGTTAATATATATTACGTAATAAATTATATAAATCTATAGTACGCGACTATTACGTAAAGGCCACCTAAGTTAAAATAGCGAAAGGCCACCTAAGTCGAGACAGCGAGACGCCACCTCGCGTAGCGAGGTAGTAGATTGGATTCCTTCCTAGTTTGAGGCTTACTACCTATAATACGCCACTATGTCTATATTATGCTCTAGCGAAACATTATAGAGCTTAAATAAGCCTAAAACTTAAATATTTAAGCGTTAGAATAAGGGCAAAGCGTTAGTACAGAAGGTGGTATAGCCTTTGCCCTCCTAGCGGCCTACCTAATATTACCTCTTATATTACTACGAAATAGCTTTTTAATACTGCTTTTGTTGCTAAAGGCTTTAATATAGAGTTATATAATACCTAGAGGCCTTAATTATACTTTATTATTTATATACTATTGCTTTAAAAAGAATAGTAAAAGTCGCCAAGCTATATAACATATATTACCCCCCTATACTCCCACCAATATAGCTTTATATTTTATAAAGAGAGGCCTATTTTATAGCTTTATTTTATGTCTATAAAATAAGCCCTTATTTATATAATTTAGGGCCATTTTAGTAGAGTAATAGGGGGTGCTTATTTTGGGTAAAAAGGTTAGATTAGTTAGCGCAGAGCCTTAATTTAACCTTTTAAGCCATTTTAAAGCACCCTATATAATTCCACTAATAGTAGTCTAATTTATATATATATGGGCTTGTTTTATAGCCCTAGAATAAAGCTATAAAATAGGCCTCTATTAATAAAATATAGAGCTGTATTAGTGGGGGTAACGTAATCTATAAGCTAGTGGCCCACACAAGTAAGTGGCCCACCCTACTAAACACGCGATCGCAAAATAAGGCAATTAGCCAACCACAAATAACTATATTTGGTGTAGCTATCTACTAGCTAGTTGCCTGCCGTCTAGGGCATGTACGTGCTGTATGTTCTATTAATCTGCACATGCTACACTTACGCACTGCCCGTTACGGTCGCTCAGCCGCTACCTTTGCTGCCCCCTTTACTGCCCCCTCTACTGCGCCCTTCTGGGCAGCTTGTGCACGAGATAGCCCTTCTGCTCCTAATAAAACACCCCCCCTAGCTATATACGTGCGCCTAGTTGCCCTCTTTTGTTTTTGGCGCTGATTTTCCATACGTAGCTTTTAATTTTCAGTTGTACGCAGGATAGCGCTTAATATTGCTATTTCGCAGCCCTTAATAAGTTAGGTAAAGGCTTATTCTATTAGACTTAGTAGGCTATATATACGCTATTTAAGATAGCGCTTTAGCAGGTTTGTCTACTTCTATAGCTTAGTAATATTATACGGTGTTTTAGCTGCCTAGAATACATTTAATTGCGGACGTTAGGGTAATAGTGTCTAATATTTGGTATATAGTAGTAATAGCATGCGATCTGGATTATATAGAACTAGGCTAGTAGCTGCAAATCCTGCCCGTATATTGTTCTGATATAGTGCCGCCCGCCTAGCCTGCCTATATATAGGTAGGAATTCGCGTTTATTAATATAGTTAACGCTATAGCTTATAATCGGTTTAATAAGGTATCTGTAGGCCTACTTTAGTACTAAGAAACAGCCTATGTCTAGTGGCTGTAGTAGATGCGATAAATGCGCTAGTATATAAAGGACAACTATCTAGTAATTCAGGCAGAACTGATTAAATTTGGGCGATATGTGGCTATTATAGCCATCTAGTACTAGCAGCCGATGCTTACCAATAGTGCGATCCTTTATATGCTTATAAAATACCTCTTTTAGCTAGGTTAGGCCAATCTTATTTATTGTCTAGCTATTATCGCTAATACTAATTAACTAGTTATATGGTATAATATTATTCTTATACTAGGCAGCCTAGTGCATTACTACCTTAAAAATAATAAGTGGTGGAATTGCGATCCCTAGGGCATTAATACATTTAATAATTATAACCTATTCTTAATTGCTTGGCTATACAGTTCTAGGCTAGCCAGCTCTATCAGTTTTAGTAACGACTTTTGCTATTACAATAATACCTATTTAGTAGCCAGTTTTATTAAAATTCTAAACATCGTTATCTAGAATCTTATACTGTATTTTTGTATCTTAAACGCGTTTAAACTAGGCTCGAATAAGTATAAAATCCTTACATTTTGCCCGTTAATAGTTATACTTATAATTATATTTAGATTTTAGATCGTTATAGTGGTTAACGAAATTTTATACCTAGTTCTAGCTAATAGTAATAGGGGTCTGTCTAGTGCATTGGGTAGCTAGAATACTAGCCATCTCCCATACGGTTGTAATCCTAGGCGGCATACTACATTAATCCATTGATAGAATCCACTACTTAAGACTCTCTTCTTGTATTGGTGTAAGACGGCGATTTAAGGTAGTAGAACTACGCTGTGGTCTAATACCGCTAATATATTGCTTAGCTATCTTTCAGGACACGTTATATGCCCTCTTAATACCTCACAAGGATGTAATTTGGCCTAGCTTATAGGCTCGAACACCTAGGTCGACTCTGCCCTCTTAAAAAAGGGCCTCTTGCTGTTATGGTGCTGCCATTTAGGTTGTTAAATAACGCGTCGCGTGTTTGGTGGGGTGGGCTACTTGCTTATATAGGCCACTAGCTTGTAAATCACGTTATAGGGGGTATATAATTTAACTTTTACTAATTATTTTAAAACAATAGTATATAAACAATAAGGTATAATTAAGGTCTATAGGTGTTATATAACTATATAGTAGAGCTTTTAACAATAAGGCTAGTATTAGGAAACTATTTAGTAGTAATATAAGAGGCAGTATTAGGTAGGCTGCTTAGGGGGGATCTAATCGGCTAAAGGCTGTACCACCTTCTAGACTAACGCTTTACCCTTATTCTAATAGATGGGTATTTAAGTTTTAAGCATATTTAAGCCCTATAACATTTTACTAAAGCGTAATATAGGCATAGTGGCTTATTATACGCGGTAAGCTTTAAATTCGTTAAACTTGCCCTTTTTTTGGGGCGCCAAGCCCCGGATTTGTCTAAACCCTTTTGTAAGCGAGAATTAGTCTATTATAAAATGAATTAGAATCCTTAGTATGCAGATCCCCGATTTTTAAACCTAACCCAACGTATAAAACCGTAAAATAGCCCATTTCCACGTTTAACGCGCCTTATTGTCAATATAACGTCTATTATTAGTTAGTAGGTTAAAGCCGATATCGCCTTACTATTTACCCTATCTTAATACGTTTCCTAGTATTATAGTACCTTATATTAACCCTACTTACTATATAAATATAGTCCGTCTACTTAAATTAAGCTAGCGGCTAAATACTATTATAGAATAGCTATATATTAGTTAAGCTACCATATAATACACTAAACGTAACCTTATTCGATATAGTTAGCCTATTAGGCCTTATATACGGAAGGCTGGCCAGCTAGCAGCGTTAACAAGATTTAATAGAGAGGCTCTCCTTAAACTCCTGCTCTATAATAGTTGGAAATATTTAGATAAAATTTAGTACTGGCTCTATTACGAATGTAATTTTAACATTACTTATATTATAATCCACTATATCTTAAAGAAGGAAGGGTAGTTAAAAGAGGCAATTAGGCGTATAGCGTAGGGCCGTAACTTATAACTAAGGGAGCTCTATTATAATAATATAAGGCGGTTTACGGTAGATATTATAGTATTCCTTAATAAGGCTATTTTTAATAAAAAAGACTAGCTAGTAGACGAGAGGGCGTACTCTAGTTAGCAAGGAGGCGTGCTATTAGGGCGATCTTTAAAGAGGAAATACTTAGAGTATCTACGCAGCTATAATAATTAATAGCTAGGTCTACCACTAAGCCCATAAGGGCTATTTTAATATTAATAACTTTATTAGGTGGCTATACGGCTGCCTATTTCCTGCACTTTATAAGCAATATCTAAATTAGACTATAGCAACTATAATAAATAACTTTAAGGTTTATATTAACGCGTAGATTCCGGCTGCTATTAAAGAGGAGGGCTATATTATTCGCTATTTACTACTATACTTACTAGACTTTAATCCAATTAAGCTTATATAGGCCGTCTTAAAGGCGTAAATCCGTCGCTAGTATCTGTATACTTAAGAATTCTACTATAATTGTAATAAGTTTCTTAAGCAAGCTATCCATAAGAGTAGGTGTAATTCTTTTACCTAATAGCAGTTTTAATACGCCGTAGGAGGAATATATATAGAATAGGCCGAGTTAGAGCGTTTACGGCATTAATTAGAGTAATTTAAGCGTGGTGTTAAGGTTTAAGGGCTAAAGGAGTTAACTGCGGCCTTTAATATCGCTATAGGCACTTACTAGGAAATCGTTTAATATTAAATTACTATAAAAAGCACCCCCTTTTACCTAGTTTATATATCCTTTACCTACCTATAAGGCATCCTACTAAGTCTATAAGGGCGTTTACCGCTATAGCGGCCTTTTACTGCCTATAGTATACTTTAAACTTACGGAGCTAGCTAGCTATATTACTAATAAAGCTATTAGCGGCACCTAACTCTAAAGCCCTATAAATTTTATATAATTTTTTATTTTTTATAGCACGTAGATTATCTAGACTCTACTATTGTTCTAATATAATATCCTTAAACTATTTTAGTTTCTCTTATATTACGGCGTTATATATCCTTTTTAGCTTCTAGATAAATAGACACCAAATAGCATCTATATCCTCTTTATTAACTAATATAGGGCTTAAGCATAGGTAATTGTTAATACCGCGTATAGGGGCAGGAGGAGGCAGTAGTGGTAGAGAGCTAACGGTAGGGGCGGTAGCTTAGATTTAAGGTTAAATAGGTAGTTAAGTAAGCGGCGGTATAGGTAGTTAAAGCTACTACGGTGGCAGGTAATAAGGCACTTAATTCTACGGATACTATATATAGAAAGGGCCGGCGTAGTATTAAGAATATATAGGCAGCTGCTAATTAAAGCTATACAGAAACGTCGCCATCTACTGCTGCTGCTGTCTCTATATAGCGACTAGACGGTAATATTTCTCTTATTCCTTACGCCGTTCTTTACAGCGCTTCTTCATCTCTTTCTTTTTATCCTCTAATTAACGTCTATAGGCCTCTATCTATAATTCTTAAAGCTTAGCACGCGGTTAGTTGCTATATAAAGCTTAGCTACAACCGAAGGTTTATAAGATCGTTAACCTAAGCGGCTAACTAAACTATCTGCTATAAGAGCGCGGAAAACCTTTATAGGCGGCTCCTTGTACTAAGCGTTACTAAAGGTAATAGCGTTTGCCTAAGCCTTATACTAAGCAGCGTTAATAGTATAGTATTAGCTATTAAATATATAGTAGAAGTTTTAATAGTTACTATAGCTTATATCTATATACTTAATCTATTTACCTAGATAAGCTTAGAAGCTAGTAATATCCTTATATACTACTTAACAGCTTAAATTCTGCTATAGTAACGGCTCTAGGCGTAATTTTATAGGCGCGCCTTTGCCTAATATAAGAGTAGGACTCTTAAACTATAGGGCAACTAGTAAAGAAGATAGGATCTTAATAGATTCCTTAACGTTCTTAATAACCTTCCTCTTTCTTTCTAACTTTATTAACGCCTTATAGTTAATCTTAAATTTAAAAATTAATTAAATATTGTTATTAAGGTTATACGCCCACTAAATATTAACGACTTTAAGTAGGCGATCGCTCTATTTAATAGAGAAGTCGTTAATAAAGTAGTTAGCTTATCCGCTGCGGCTAGAAACGTACTATATAACTATAAGACATTTAACCTAGGTATAGATTTTACCACTAAGTTAACAGTTAATCTTAATTATAATGGCGTCTTAGTAAGGCTTAGGTCGTATAGCTACTATTTTTACTTAACTAGGTAGTTTATAGCAACCTTAGAACTATTAATATAGAGCCTAAACTAACTATAGATAGGATAGTTAACGGTTACCTACTTAGTCTAACGCTTAAGACGAATACCTTAACTTTAAATTTAATGCCTTTAACGTAGATCTTCCGCCTACCCTTTTAACGTATCTTTAATATTAACGTCCTCGTTATTCTAATTAATAAGATCTGTCACGGCACTGACCTGACGCATACTGTTTTATACTGTCTCGTACTGTTTCCTACTATTGGCTAGCCTACTACTAGCGACTTAGCGGCCGGCCCTACTATTTGTATACAATACCCCCTTTCCACCTTCTTCCCCTCTTTATACTATAATGTAGTTATTTAGTCTACTTTATTACAGCACTGTGACAGTTTATGGTATCTTTAATTTGCGCCCCATCGCGATTACTAATTCCCCGTACCCTAGCCAATTAACCTCTACCCCAGAGCAATTGCGACCTACGCGCGCCCCTACTGAAACTAATATGTCCCTAGCACAGTCCTAGAATAATCCTTAGTTTTTACCTAGCGCTTAAATAGGCGATACTAATAACGCCAAAATGGCCGAAACCTAGAACCCCCGCGACGTTTTTGCAGACCTCTTTACAGAGATATACCCTAATATTGCGTGGACAATCTGCCGCTCCCTACTATACCCTAAGACCTTTAAGCCTAGTAAAGCTTACCTTACCCTTATTAACTATACCAACGAGTTCCTTAGTAATATTAAAGCAGGACTATAGTGTATATATAATATAAATACCGCCAACAAGAAAGCTAATAAAAACCTTAGTGCCCTTATCGCTTCCTAAATAGGAACTATTAACTCCTAGGTAGAGACTATCACCGTTCTAAAACAATTAACCCCTATAATAATGGTAGTAACCTAGCAGAAAAAACAGAGATCTAAAGACCCGCCAATATTTAGCGGAAAAGGTACCCCGCTAGAACGATAAGCTAATTTCAAAACCTAGCATATTAAGATTAAGGGAGTCTTTAACCAGGACTAGGACTACTTTAATATAATTCAGTCTTAGATCCTTTATATCTCGGACATGCTAAAGGATAAGGCCTATAAGTTTATTAAGTAGGGCCTAGAGCTTATATATAAGAACCCAAATAATATATCTACGTGGAAATGGCCTACTAAGGAAGATATACTTAAAGACCTTACTGCCTACTATAAGGTCCTTAACATGACCTAGGTTGTAAAGAATAAGCTTAACTATTTCCCCTAGGGCGAGCGTAATTACTAGTCTTGGAAGGGAGAGCTTAATAAGCTAATAGTCTGCGCTAAGAAGATAGACAAATAGAAGGTGGACCTACTCTAAAAGTTTATCTCTCCAAAGATGGAAGAGCTAGTACTTAGACTTATCTATAAAATTAACAATAGTGACTATATAGGTTAGAGTAAGTAGATAGATGTATTTACTAAGAACCTTACAAACCATATATACCGAGCCAACTTTAAGAAGAACGCTAACTACTGCCTACCTACCTAAGCCCCTGCCCCTATGTTAACCTTAACCCTAGTAGTAACTAGAGAACCTATAGACCTTAATAAAATCTTAGATATAGAGTGTAAGCGCCGCGTTAATAATAGACTATGCCTTACCTATAGCCTACCCGGCCACTAAAAGGATGCCTATAACCCTACTAAGACAGTAAACCTAGTCCTAATACCACTCCGTTAAATAACACAAACTAATAACCATAGACGCGGCAACCGTAGAGTCTATTATAGACGCGGCGACCGTAGAGCCTATTATAGCCGCAGTAGACGACCCCCCCCCTTTAACCCTACGGCTTAGTTACTCTAAACTATACCCTAGATAGGAGCCCAACCCGTTAATAACGCCGAGTATTAGTAACTTCGCGCTAGCGAATATGAATACGGCCACGTCGTTAGCGAGGTATTATCTTTCTATACCCCGACCAAAACTAAGACTAATACTACTAGCTAGACGGATACTAGACCGCCCTACTAAGACAGCCCTGTACCCTAGTCGTTAAAAGGCAGACCGTTAAACTAAGTTGCGTCTAAGGGTCTAAACCATATAAGGAGGAAGATGAGAAGATTAGGTCCCTGTTACTAGATTAATTAGTCCTTTTTATTAGTAAACTGCCACTTAATCTTAGATCAGCAAATAATAATAAGAAATTAATCCTTATTTAAACCTAACTCTCCTTATTATATAACCTATACCCCCAAGTTTATATTAATATAGTAAGCCTAGTGGACTCCGGTAGTACTATAATAGCATTTACCGACGCAGAGTCTATTATAAGAAAGTATAATATTATAACTAAGAAGCTACTAGCACCTAGGCTACTGCGCCTCGTAAATAGTATCCTAACTTCGCTTATTACGGACTACTTTACTACCTAAATATTAATTGGCCTCTATACTAAAGCCATGCTCTTTTTTATTACTAAACTCTCGCCTACTACCCTAATTATCCTTAGTATACCCTAGCTTTAGAAGTATAAGCCCCGTCCCAGCTTTAGGAAACTTAAGATCTGCTTTAACTTAGACTACTACTCTAGGCACTATCTTTTATGGGAAATAACCGACGTTAGTAGGGACGCCCTACGTGAATACTTAGCACTACTAAGCCTAGTGCCTAGAACTATATATAAAGCCGGCCGTCGAAAACGGACTCTGCACCTGTACGTAGTGACGGCTACGAACCTGAGTCTTCGAAGTTCAGACTCAGAGCCAACGCAGAGACGTCGCATAGCGTGCGATACGACCTAGTGGTGGTGGTTATAGGTATTATAGGCGGTGGTGAAAAGTTTTTATATAGGATGGTGAGATCTTAAAAATAACCACTAAGTGCCCCTTACAGCAATAACAACAACACTATTCTCCTATTAAGGCACCTGTACGATCCAACATAGATACACAGCATTTGATAACATCCCCTAACCCCCAGTAGAGAGCATCAACGACCTCTTATGTTAACGAATAAGCGATTACAAACAAGCAACGAGCAAATATACGGCCCCTCCTAACCCCTAGGGCAATCGCCCGCGGAGCATACAGTTACTCGCCATTAACTATTAAATACTACCTGGCAGCCTGGACAACACCGTACGGTTTTCCTGTCTCCTCTTAAGGAGTAGTAACCCTTAGCGAGGGCCTAGTGACTAGGGCCTAGGTATAAAAGATACTCAGGCACACACGTCCCGCTCGCCTTTTGGTATAGTGGTTTATGGATGAATCCCCCTTACGCCTTTAATAGGCCTTAGGGGGGGGGAGGTATGGCGTATATAGTAATGGGTAACAAGAGATGGTATATGGGGGGTAGTTAAAATACGGAATATAACCACAAGTGTACAGCAATCGAACGGCAAGGCCTAGCTAGGACGTAGTAAACCCTAGCTGGGATAAGCTAGAGAAGGAAGCAGTGGTTCCCAAGGAGTTCAAATATCTAAGGAGGACAGGACGTAGCCGTAGGCCCGCAGGGCCGCCGCTATGGACAAACATGGCAAACCGGGGTTTTTTATCCTACTGAGGTGGCTTATAGGGTTTTTCCTCCCCCAAACTGCAGGGTTTTCTTCCTGTAAATTATAAGTTTTCCCCCTATAACGGAGTAGTCTGCGTGGGCCTAGATAGGATCCGTATTAGACGTTAATTAAGAATTACTACTATATATAAAGCCCTAATAGTAGAAGACATTCCTAATAAAGGGGAGCCTATACAGCTGCAAAGAAACGAGATAGTGGAAGACTAGACTACCCTAGCACTTAAGACCAAAATGATGGGCCAGCCAGCCCCGCCAAGACTAAGGAAGAAGGTCCGCTTTGTGCCGCTACTACTAAGAATCTAACCCTAACCTAGGCACTATTTAAACCCCAGCCGCTTAGCCTAATACCTAGAACTAAGCTATATGCTATATACGCACACTATAGCTCGCGTTATAGCAAGGACTGGCTATAGAACTACTAAGACCCGGATAATAGAAACCGCGCCACCGTAACGCCTAACCTTATACCCGTCTCCCGCGCGTACCATATAGGGCCGCCGCCTCGTTTCCGCCCCCCTAGGCTAACTAAGCTGTATTAGCCCAGCCGTAGCACCGGAGAACTAGATACGCCCTAACCTAGACAATATTAAATGTACTTATGCTGTTAATTTTACCTAGTTCTGTAAATAAAAAGATGTAAAGGTAATAAGGATCTATATAGCGGAGCTAGTAGAACTAGTTAAATAAAATAAGCACTAATAGCTGCTTAAAGAGCTGCCTATAGGCCTAATAGAAGTACCGAACCTATTAGAAAGGTCTTTCTACTAGCTGGTGGAAGGCGACTATACGATAAAGAAAGCCCGTAAAGTGCTCCCCCCCTATTTCTATAACTTCTTTAAGATAAATCTAAAAACCAAACCCGAGCTTTTATATTAGAAGATAGTCGACACTAATATTAAAAAATTCTTAAAAAGTAAACCAGGATTAACCCGCGAAGACATTCTATAACGCCTATTAAAGGAGTTTAGTAAATATATTAAGCACTTCCTCCCTAAGAATATAGATAAGCTGCCCCCTTACTAACTATAGGACTATAAAATTAAGATTACCCCCAGAAACTAGGCCCTATACTATAAAAATAGACTACTCTTACCTGCTAAACTTAGGTGTATAAAGAAGTAGATTGATGAGATGCTAGATAAGGGTTTTATCCGCGAATCGACCTTACTAGCTACCGTACCACTCTTCCTTACTGCTAAGCCCGGCGGCGGTATATAAATCTACTATAACTACTAAGGCCTAAATATAGTTACTATTAAGAATTAATACCCACTGCTACTAATCCGCAAGACACTTGACGCACTTTGTGGTGCTAAGTACTTTACTAAACTTAATATAATTACTGCGTTTAACCGGATCTGGATTACGGAGGGCTATAAGTAGCTTATAGCATTTATTACCCGGTTTAAACTCTATAAGATACTAGTTATACTATTTGGCCTCTATAACATACCTACTACGTTCTAGAACTATATTAACTATATTCTATATAACGCCCTTAACAACTACTATACTATCTACCTTAATAACGTCCTTGTCTTTTTTAAAACACGCGCCGAGCATACTAAGTATATAAATGAAATTATCTAAAGACTTAGTAATACTGGACTTTAGATTAATATTAATAAGTTTAAGTTCTACTCTACTAAAACAAAATACCTTAGCTTAATTATTTTAACTAATGGCATAACTATGGACCTTAAGAAGGTATAGGCCTTATAAAAATGGAAGGACCCGATATTAATTAAAGAACTATAACAATTTCTCGGCTTTGCGAACTTCTACTAACAATTTATCTAAGGCTACTCTGCTATTGCTATACCTATAATAAAACTCTTAAAGAAGGATATTAGATAGCTATAGGGACTAGAACAAGCCAAATTATTTAAGGCCCTTAAGGGAGCCTTTACTTTAGTACTAGTACTAGTATACTATAACTATATAAAGAAAATAGTGGTAGAGATAGATATATTAAATTAGGCTTCTAGCGGAGTCCTTTCCTAGTATAATAATAACGGAAAATTAAGACTAGTCGTATTCTTCTCCGTAAAGCACTCTGCGCTAGAGTATAACTATAAGATCTATAATAAAGAACTCTTAGCTATTATTAAGGCTTTAAAGGAATAGCGCCCTAAGCTATAAGGGACTAAGGAGCTGTTTAAAATTATTACCGACTATAAGAACTTATAGACGTTTATAACTACTAAATAGCTAAACTAGCGCCAAGTCTAGTAGGCAGAGTTCCTTTTATAGTTTAACTTTATAATTATATATAGACCTAGTAGTAAAGCTATGCTCCCTAACGCCCTAAGCTGGCTACTAGAAATAAGGCCTAAGGACGCCAATAACGAACGCCTCCGCTACTAAGCCTAAGTCGTTATACCGCCCTAGAAAGTTAACCCTATAATCTTAGAAGAATTACTATATAAGTCCCGTAACTCTAACGACGCGGAGTTTATAGCCGCTCTAGACCCCAAAATAGCTAAAAAGTTACTAGATAAGTTAATCTGGCTAAAATACTAGGAGAACGAACTCACAAGAGATATAATAGCAGCCCTACGTAATTAGAAAGCTCGCTATTAGCCAAAGAAGATTAGGAAATTACTTTATTGTAATAAGTTAGAATATAGTATTATTAACGGACAGATCTACTTCTACTAACGTCTCTTTATCCCTAACGCCCTAGACCTCCACCTAGAAGTTACCTATCGCTCTTATAGCAGTGGCCCCACTAGTCACCCTAGCTAGGTTAAGACTCTTAACCTTTTAAACCAAATATACTAGTAGCTAGGAATCTCCTAGTTTACGGCTACCTTTGTTAAAGACTATGCCCTATACTTTCACACTAAGACCCCCTATTCTGCCCCGCCCGCTTTCCTAAAGCTACTAAAATTACCCACTCGCCCATAGATTAATATCTTAATTAACTATATTATAACGCTGCTAGTATGCTAACGCTACGGCAAGGCATATAAATATATTTTTGTTATTATAGACCGCCTAACTAAAATACAACACCTTATTCTAGTAATAGGACTCTTAACAGAGGAGCTAGTTAATGGCTTTATTAATAACGTATATAAGCTCCACGGTGCACTAAGTATAATTATCTCCAATTACGGTATATAATTTATTAGCGACTTCTAGTAACGACTAAGTAAACGCCTTAAGATAACCTTATAACTAAGCTTAGCCTAGTACCTAGAAACGGACGGCTAAACTAAAATTATTAACGCTGCCGTAAATAAATACCTCTGTACTTTTGTTAGCTTTATATAAAACGACTAGGTTAACTACCTACCGCTTACTAAGTTTACTACAAATAACTAAGTTAACAAGAGCATAGGCATCTCCCCATTTTTTACAAACTATAGCTTTAACCCTCGCCTTAGAATTAAGCCTGCTGGCCCCTGCCTACTAATACTATTAGTATAAGCAAAGAAGGAGTTCTTTCGCGTAGACTCTGTGGCCAACTACTTTAAGCGGATATTAATATAGCTTAAGGCCCTAGCCCGGATTTTATAGCAACGCTATAAAAATAATACTAATATCCGTAGGGATAAGAGCGCGTTATTCTACGAAGGCAATATAGTTATAGTTAGCTTAGAAAATATAAAGATAAATAGACTTAAGAAGAAATGGGACGATAAATAGGACGGCCTATACCCCGTACTCGTAGTATACTAAGGGGTAGTTATAGTAGACCTCCTAGACTACATCCGAGTAAATAAATCCTTTTATATATCTAAGGTCCGCCTCTAGGCTGCTAAAGAGATCCCTAGCTAAGTAAATATTAATACCGTAGAGCGCCGTAATATATAAGGACGAGTAGTAGAGAGAGATAATAACGGTAATATAGAAGACAAATAGGAGTTTAAGAAAATCCTTAATATACATAACAAAGACCCCTAGGGCCTAACTTATAAGATTAAATAGAAATATTATAAGGATATAACCTAGCAGCTAGAGGAAGACCTAAAGGGTTATAAATAAGCTATATAGCGTTTCTATAAGCAACACCCTAAGAAGCTAGGACCCCCAGACTGGGTATAAGATAAGGAAAAGTTATGCTAAGGTTACGGCCGACCACCGTATTAAAATTTATAGTAGTTAAGATATTATAGAACTTCGACCGGCGGTTAAAGTTGTCTAATTAGCTAAATTCTTACCAAGAAACGCCATACGGACCAATTTAGGTGGCGGTATAGAGTTCTGCTGACCTTACTTACTAAACTAACCAATTAGGATTTTCTATGCCCGGTATAGAAAATCGCCATTAGCTTAGTTAAGGGCGGTAAGCAGAACTAATATCTTCGCGGTAAAAAATAGGCAACCCTGTATACTACCTATTTTTAAGTTATCTATTTAGTTTGGGGACCAAACTATCTAGGGGAGAGGAGTACTGTTACGGCACTGACCTGACGTATACTGTTTTATACTATCTCGTACTGTTTCCTACTGTTAGCTAGCCTACCACTAGCGACTTAGCGGCTGGCCCTACTATTTGTATACAATACCCCCTTTCCACCTTCTTCCCCTCTTTATACCACAACGTAGTTATTTAGTCTACTTTATTGCAGTACTGTGACAAGATCTAAACTATAAGGGCCCTAATTAAGCTTCTTTAAATCTAACGGAACCTTTAAATTTAGGCCTTTAAGTCTCTTAATATTATACTCCTATCTAGCTTAAAGCTCGTCCCTTTTATACTTTTTCTTTACCTTAACCTCCTTCTTAGTTTTATTATAATAGTACTTATAATAACTATCGCCCTCTAAAGCCTAATATGGTATAGCCTCTTTAACTTCCTTAATAGCCTTATCCTAAAACCGTATATGCTAGCTATGGTCTATAGGCGGCTCTATATAAGTTATCCGAGTTACCTTTATTGGTTTAGCGCTCTAGCTAGGCTTAGGCGGCCCTAGAGGAGAAGGAGTAGACGGCTTTCTACGTTTATTCATAGTAGAAGCCTTAGGAGTAATACTAGTAGTATATAGGCAAGCGTAGGTATTGCTAATAGAGTGAGTACTACCAGCTAGAGGAGCTGCTGATGGCGTTAACGTTACTAGCGTTAATTTTGAGGCCTACTTTATGTCACGGGACTCACATGCTCTCACGTCTCTGCGCGTTTTGACGTTCTTGACCCGTGCTCACGTTCGTCCCGAGACACCTACGCACGTTCCCCTACAACCCCTATTTATACCCGTACCTGACCTGTTCTATTTTGTTCTACATCCAAATGTCTTTGTATCAACCACGCATAGTTACGCGTACGTAGCCTTCTTCAATTACTACCCCGTTTAGTACATTGTATTCCAGCTCGTGCCTACTTCCGTGACACTTTATAGCCTTCTTTACGGCCTTCTTTACGGGTACTATAATACTAGAAAACGTGTTAAGATAGGGCAAATAGCAGGGTAACGTCGGCTTTAACTTACTAACTAATAATGGACGTTATGTCGACAATAAGGCGCGTTAAATGTGGAAATGGGCTATCTCACGGTTTTACACGTTGGGTTGGGTGCAAAAATCGGGGATCTGCATGCCAAGGATTCTAATTCATTTCGTAACAGACTAGTACTAAAAGTGTGCGTGGCTTGCTTAATTTTGATTTTCGCAATACTTTCGAAAACCACAGTAAAGCCTCATACTTACCAACGGCCTACGTTCTCAGCATATGAAACTAGAATATTTCCCAATCTCATCAGCTACATTCGCCTCA
>Ga0307515_10002118_pt1 | contig 43514 bp, 33 predicted proteins | sample 17_EM_MG_FD_194513 | JGI IMG/M metagenome (GOLD analysis project Ga0307515, IMG submission 194513) | Populus trichocarpa ectomycorrhiza microbial communities from riparian zone in the Pacific Northwest, United States - 17_EM | ecosystem: Host-associated > Plants > Roots > Unclassified | place... | reverse complement strand
CTGCCGTTTTCAAAATAATTTCCATCTCTTTTTGGTAAATCGCTTTGAAACCAGCTCTGGCCCATACGTAACCACCGTCTTGCAGAGCGGCATGTACCATAATTTTGCTAATGCCAATTTGTTGGTATTGGTCAAAACATACTCCTAATACTTTTTTGCCTTTATTTTGTCCTCTTGCCGAAACAGGTAGCCTGAAATAATCATGGTTCACCATAAGATTTCCGGCAGGATCATTGGTGAATGTACGTGCAAACAACAGGCCCTCGTCCATATCCCTATGATTATCTGAATAAAAATAGATAGAAAAAGACAGCGGTGTGATAGTAAATTTTATTAGCCTGTTAATAGGTGATGTGGTCAATCCTCCTAATAATTGTTCTATTTGGTCCAAAAACACAAAGGGCTGGAAGCCGTTAAAGTATTGATTGATAAATTCCTCTGCTGGAGGAGGTGGTGTATGAACTACCGTATATCCCAAATCAATTACGCGGTTAATCTCGCTGGCGGTAACAAGGTATGTGGCAGACATAATGTAAATCTAAAAAAATCATTGATTTTTTATTGGTATCTATAATCACAATTTGAAATCGTTTGAAAAATAAGGATGTATTTCAAATAGTCGATACAACCATCTATAAAATACGGTCACGCTCTCAAAAAATTAAATCCCCTAAACCCTGCATAATGTCATAATCCTGTTATATTTGATTTTATATAAACCAAAACTCATTCCTGTAATTTGGGTTATTGTTACAAGCCCCTACAGGTTATCTATATCATGGCCAAAAAAACAAAGACAACCGACACCCCGCTACCGGAAGAAAAGCCTGTAAAAGAAAAGAAAGCAGCCAAAGTAAAGGCAGATAAAGTTGAACCTGAAGCTGTTGCAGATGCCCCCAAAAAAGCGGTAAAAGCAAAAACGGCGCCGGTAGAAAAAACTACCACGCCTAAGCCCAAAACGGTTAAAGCCAAAGTTGCCGAAGCTGTACAGGCCGCGCCCCCTGCAATATTAAAAGCAGTTGAGCCGTATAGCCGCTTCACTGATTTTGATATCAGTTTATTTAAGTCGGGCAAGCACTTTAAGCTTTACGAAAAGTTTGGCTCGCATGTGGTGGAATATCAGGGGGTGGTGGGTACATACTTTGCTGTTTGGGCGCCAAACGCGCAGTACGTGTCCGTTATAGCCAATTTTAATGGCTGGAACCGTGGTTCGCATAGCTTAAATGCCCGTTGGGATTCATCCGGCATATGGGAAGGTTTTATTCCCAATATAGGCGTAGGCGAAACCTATAAATATTACATCAAATCATCAACCGGCGAAGACCTGGAAAAGGCCGATCCTTTTGCCTTGCGTTGGGAAGTACCGCCAAGTACCGCATCCATAGTTGTTGATACCTTTTACGAATGGACCGACGGCGACTGGATGGCCAACCGCCACGAACATAACGGGCTTGATAAACCATACAGCGTTTACGAGGTGCACCTGGGCTCATGGGCCCGCAGCCCCGAAAGCCCCGACCAGTTTTTAACTTATACCGAACTGGCACACAAACTGGTACCTTATGTAAAGGAAATGGGCTTTACGCACATAGAGTTTATGCCGATAATGGAGCACCCGTATTACCCAAGCTGGGGTTACCAAATCTCGGGCTATTTCGCGGCCGCTTCGCGCTATGGTTCGCCGCAGGAATTGATGTATCTGATTGAGGAATTTCACAAGGCAGGTATCGGTGTGATACTGGATTGGGTGCCCTCGCATTTCCCGGGCGATATTCATGCCTTGTATAAATTTGATGGCACGCACCTGTACGAGCATGAAGATATGCGCAAAGGCTTCCACCCCGATTGGAAATCATATATATTTAACTATGGCCGTAACGAGGTTAGGGCATTCCTGATCAGTAACGCATTGTTTTGGTTGGATAGGTACCATGCCGATGGTTTACGGGTAGATGCCGTAGCATCTATGCTGTATCTTGATTACTCGCGCAAGCACGGCGAGTGGGAACCAAACATTTACGGCGGCAACGAAAACCTCGAAGCTGTCTCGTTCCTTAAGGAGTTTAACGAAGCCGTTTACAGCCATTTCCCATCAACTCAAACCATTGCCGAGGAATCTACATCGTTTACAGGTGTAAGCCGCCCGGTTTATTTGGGAGGCTTAGGTTTTGGCATGAAATGGATGATGGGCTGGATGCACGATACCATCGATTATTTTAAAGAAGATCCTATTCACCGTAAATATCACCATAACGAGATCACCTTTAGTACCATATACGCCTTTACCGAAAACTTCATGCTGCCTTTCTCGCACGATGAGGTAGTATACGGCAAAGGCAGCATGCTGCGCAAAATGCCGGGCGATGAGTGGCAACAATTTGCCAACCTGCGCCTAATGTACAGTTACATGTTTACGCACCCCGGTACCAAATTATTATTCATGGGTGCCGAGTTTGGGCAGGGCGATGAGTGGAATTATAGCCAGTCGTTACAATGGCATGTAATGCAATATCCTAATCACCAGGGCATGTCGGCAACGGTGAAGGCGCTCAATCAATTGTATAAAGATGAGCCGGCGCTATATGAAAAAGCCTTTGATTTTACCGGTTTTGAATGGATAGACGGTGGCAACGCCAATGACTCCATACTGGTTTATGGCCGCATGGGACACGAGAGGGCAGACGACCTGGTAATTATCCTGAACATGACACCGGTACCGCGCTACAACTACCGCATTGGTGTACCTGCACCCGGTCAATGGAAAGAGATCTTTAACTCCGATGCTCAAAACCTTTGGGGCAGCGGCATCATCAATTACGATCCTGTAAATACCGATGCCGAAAAATGGCATGGTAAAGGCCAGTCTATCAGCATAACTATACCACCATTGGCAGCTACCGTATTTAAAAGGCTGCCCGCAGCGCCTGCTAAATATGAATTGAAGCGATAATTTAAAAGGTAGTTATAAATATAATCAACCATTTGTTAAACATTTACGTTTAATAAGTGGTTGATTATTTAACTATATACTTTTCTGCCGATGAACCCCAAATTCCGTAACCTTTTTATTATTGGCGGCACCGTTGCCTTATTGCTGCTTATTGTGCAGGCCATTATAACCTACCCCGAAATAAGCATGTTAGGAATATTGTTAAACGCCCTGCCCGCCTTGTTCCTTTACTACCTGGCTTATAAAACCTATCATGAGCATAAGGACGGCGAATTGATGTAAATTGAAGATAGTTACATTGCTTTTGGTTATAATAATCTTTAATTTTGAATATGGATGCATTGATCGTATATCCCGAAAATAAAGAACAATTGGCGGCCATAAAGGCAGTTATGAAAGCGATGAAAATTACCTTTGAACAAAAGAGTGAGGTTTACCCTGATTATGTTGTACAAGGCGTAAAAGAATCTTTGAAACAAGCTAAGGAAGGGAAATTAACGCCCTACACCGGAGTAAGAGACATGCTTGGCCTTTCATGAGCCTTAAAGTTTATTATACCCAACCAGCAAAAGAAACGCTGTTAGTATTATACACATCTATTCAAATCTATAACTCTTTTGTTTTTTTGGGACACCCGCCAAGAGCCATTCTTTACCTATTTACCCGAATAAAATGTTAAACCTCTTTGTTTTTGGCGCTATAGCCCTGGTTATGCTATTATTTGGCTACCAGATAAAATATAAAAAGAAAGCCAGCCTCATATCCGGGTTCGACGAAAAACTGGTGAGCGATGTTAACGGCCTGTGCAACTGGGTAGGCAACCTCATGCTCATCAACGCCGCCATTGCCCTGGTAACCGGCATTCTTATGACTTATTTTCCTGCCCAAATGAACTTTGCATTAATCTTTTTTGTGGGCGGTATCCTGGCAACCTCTGTTTTTGCCATTGCAGGCAAGCGCAGGTTCAGAAGGGAATAACCGGCACAATACCTGCAACCCCGTGTATGCAAATGCCAAAAGTGTTGCGTTGCGCAACAGGTGAAACAGTCAAAAAAATCATTTTATTGATAATCAGACAATTATGAATTGTCATAAAATAGAAACCGCAACAAAACCGCAACAGTCAACGGTCAAAAGTGCTACCAATACCGTTATGGATATTGAGAATGGCTTTGCCATTTTGCCGGTTTTTGACTGAACCTTGATTGCGCGTTTGCATTGATTTAGCATCAACACCCTGCAAAAAAGTCTTGATACCTGATACTAACTACTTGATACTTTTCCAATCTACTGACAAACTACTGTCACCATTTGTTATTTGGGTAAGCCTTAAATTTGGGTATAAATCCCAACAATTTTATGGAACGTCACCCCTACATCGAATCTATCCGGCGCGAAACGGCCGCTTTTACTGATCGCAAGATTAAGGCCGGGCAATTTGGCAAAGTATTTATGGGCATCGAACTGCTCACCACCCGAAAGGTTAACGACTGGATGAAACAGGAATACGGCAAGCCCCCCGCCCGTATGCTGTTTGGCAGCTTTTGGTTCGAGCATGAGCTGTGCATCATGTTTGCCGATACCAACCTGGGCAAATCTATCCTGGCCGTACAAATGGGCGCCAACCTCACTATTGGCAATACGGTTGAACCATTTTACAACACAAGCACCGAGCCGCTGCCCGTGCTCTACGTTGATTTTGAACTGAGCGCCAAACAGTTCGAGTCGCGGTACCATCACCAGCAGTGGGGCAGCCACCTGTTTAGCGATATATTTTACCGCGCCGAGTTTAACCCCGAGGCCGACGACCCGGTAATGTACGCCAGCTACGAAAAATACGTGGAAGAATCGGTAAGCCGGGCTATCCAGCAAACCAAGGCCAAAGTGCTCATAATCGATAATATTACCTACATGCGCCGCGGTACCGAAAAGGCCAGCGAAGCCCAGCCGCTTATGAAAATGCTCAAGGCGCTTAAAATAAAATACAAGCTTAGCGTGTTGGTGCTGGCCCATACCCCCAAGCGCGACAACCGCAAACCCCTTACCGCCAATGATCTGCAGGGCAGCAAAATGCTCATCAACTTTGCCGACAGCGCCTTTGCCATTGGCCAAAGCCACCAGGACCCCTGCCTGCGTTACCTCAAACAAATTAAACAACGCAACCAGCAGGTACAATACGGCGAAGACAATGTAGTGCTCATCAGGGCCGAACACGACTATACCTTTTTAGAATACAAATTTGCAGGCTACGCCGCGGAGTACGAACACCTGCACCACCAAAATGCAAACCGCCAGGCCGATATCCAACAGATCCGCCAGTTGCACCGGCAAGGCCTGTCACTCCGGAAGATAGCTATTGAATTGGGGCTGCATTTTTCGGCCGTACACCGTGCGGTGAAAAAAATCAAGGCCGAAGCGAAGGATGACACGGCAGAACCGGGAGTTTAAATAATCTTTGTATTGCACTCACAGCAGATGTTCGGAAGGTTTTTTATTTCCTCCCAACGACTGCCGTGTGTACACATCTTTTTATCAATGCGGCGCATGCGTCCTTTAAGGAGTTGTGATTTGCTTTCAATCTTTAAACAACTGATATTTGGAACAACGTCTTCAAGGTCTACACGTGTCATGTCAATGTTGTGATTTGCTTTCAATCTTTAAACAACTGATATTTGGAACAACTATCAAAATATCTTAACCAGGACATTGCCGTTGTGATTTGCTTTCAATCTTTAAACAACTGATATTTGGAACAACCATTGCGCAAGTTACGAACGCGATTGTATTGTTGTGATTTGCTTTCAATCTTTAAACAACTGATATTTGGAACAACAACAGCAGAGGAAGCCGACGCGGCGTATAAGTTGTGATTTGCTTTCAATCTTTAAACAACTGATATTTGGAACAACTCATGAGCCCGACCTGGTTGATGGCCGCTTGTTGTGATTTGCTTTCAATCTTTAAACAACTGATATTTGGAACAACCGATCTCGTATTCGACACCGACGGCGAACTGTTGTGATTTGCTTTCAATCTTTAAACAACTGATATTTGGAACAACTCTCAATCTGCGTAACGGTTTCCAGTATATGTTGTGATTTGCTTTCAATCTTTAAACAACTGATATTTGGAACAACGGAACATTTATATTGCCGTTGGCGTCGGCTGTTGTGATTTGCTTTCAATCTTTAAACAACTGATATTTGGAACAACAACACAACAGTCGCATAGAGAAAGGTGTTTGTTGTGATTTGCTTTCAATCTTTAAACAACTGATATTTGGAACAACTTACTGCTTTGCCCGTCCGGTGTTTTGTTAGTTGTGATTTGCTTTCAATCTTTAAACAACTGATATTTGGAACAACCATCACGGTAAACGGATCTGCGGGTTATGAGTTGTGATTTGCTTTCAATCTTTAAACAACTGATATTTGGAACAACCTTAGCAGCTATGGCCGGGACTGTCTCCCCGTTGTGATTTGCTTTCAATCTTTAAACAACTGATATTTGGAACAACCAGGAAGGAGTGAAAGAGGTATGAGTCCTAGTTGTGATTTGCTTTCAATCTTTAAACAACTGATATTTGGAACAACTGAAACAAGCGTTTTACCTGAATTAACAAAGTTGTGATTTGCTTTCAATCTTTAAACAACTGATATTTGGAACAACTTCGCATGGGTCAAACACCATGTTCACATGTTGTGATTTGCTTTCAATCTTTAAACAACTGATATTTGGAACAACTAGGGTTTAGGTTGAATAAATAAACCTTATGTTGTGATTTGCTTTCAATCTTTAAACAACTGATATTTGGAACAACTCCTGATATAGCGGTTCTTTGCTTTGCAATGTTGTGATTTGCTTTCAATCTTTAAACAACTGATATTTGGAACAACTTAAGGCTAATTTTAACGAGACAGAAGTTAGTTGTGATTTGCTTTCAATCTTTAAACAACTGATATTTGGAACAACGTAGATTCTTAATTCTAACTACTGGTATTCGTTGTGATTTGCTTTCAATCTTTAAACAACTGATATTTGGAACAACGGCGTCCTGTAGCTGTACAATGGTGCCAGGTTGTGATTTGCTTTCAATCTTTAAACAACTGATATTTGGAACAACGAAATCTGCATAAATATTTACCCCAGTTTGTTGTGATTTGCTTTCAATCTTTAAACAACTGATATTTGGAACAACGAATGTAGTTTTAGAGTCAACCTCGTTATTGTTGTGATTTGCTTTCAATCTTTAAACAACTGATATTTGGAACAACAAAATCTTTCACATTTCCATCATCATCTTTGTTGTGATTTGCTTTCAATCTTTAAACAACTGATATTTGGAACAACGCTGGTTGGCATGTGGGTGAATGGGATTATGTTGTGATTTGCTTTCAATCTTTAAACAACTGATATTTGGAACAACATTAAGCGAGATGCCAACTTTTATGGAACTGTTGTGATTTGCTTTCAATCTTTAAACAACTGATATTTGGAACAACTTAAACAAATAGGCGACGCCGTTAAGGCTAGTTGTGATTTGCTTTCAATCTTTAAACAACTGATATTTGGAACAACTTTATACAGAACCTAAGAGCATGCGTAATTGTTGTGATTTGCTTTCAATCTTTAAACAACTGATATTTGGAACAACGTTTGGCCAAACGCTCATCCCCATAGTGATGTTGTGATTTGCTTTCAATCTTTAAACAACTGATATTTGGAACAACCTACCATGGTTTAATGACCTAAATATCAGTTGTTTAAATCAAAAATCAGGAATAAAAAATCCGGTTGCATGGGCTTCCGGATTTTTTATTTGTATCGGTTTTATTTTTCTGTGTCGCTTTTAAACGCGTTGTAGCGCTTGTTATATCTGAAATTAATACGATAAAATCTATGCGCCCCTTAGCTTTATGCTTTAAGCCTTCTGCTTTACGCTTCTTATTTCAAAATAATTCCAGCTGTTGCGGCGTGTCGGGGAGGGGTTTTTCTTCTTTGCCGTAAAACAGTTCCATCATACCAAATTGTTTATCGGTAATGGTCATGATGCCTACGTGGCCTTTGGGCGGCAGTATTTTTTTTACGCGTTTTATGTGTACATCGGCGTTTTCGCGGCTGCTGCAATGGCGCAGGTAAATGGAAAACTGGAACATGCCGAAGCCATCTTTCATAATATCCTTACGAAACCTGCTGTAAATTTGCCTGTCCTTCTTGGTTTCGGTAGGCAAATCAAAAAAAACTAATACCCACAAAATCCGGTATTCATTTAAGCGCATTTATCAAAAAGGTAATTCTTCTTCGTCCTCGTCATCATCGCCGGCTTTGTAATATTTTCCCTCTTCCTCGGCAGCCAGGCTTACAAAATCTTCTTCCAGGTCTTTATACACTACGCCCCGTTTAGCCGCAAAATCCTTCATCATGGGGTAGGTTATTTTTCTCAGTTTCCCCTCATAGCAGCGGGCCAGCGATGCGGTGGTGTTTTGCACGCCCACCATCAGCGGACTGCGGCTTTTTTCAAACTGCACATCAACCGTGGCAATGGCCAGCAATTGCGATTTGATGGAATTGCCCAGCTCCAAAAAATTCTCGCCATTATCAATGATGCGCAATACAATCAGGTCCACATATGGCCGGTAGGGTTCCATAATGTCATCGGCCAGGCAATAGGCATTATATTTATTGCGGTGATGGATGCCCAGCGTAGGGATAAGCCCCGAACATACCAGCCCCCGGGCAACAATGGCCCGCAATATGGCGTAGCCGTAATTGAGCAGGTTATTGGGCGGATCGCCCTCTCGACCGCGAAAAAACTCCACCTTTTTGGGGAACACGTTTTTCCAGTAATAAGCCGCCGCGCGGCCCTCGTAATTATCCGGGTCGCCGCTGCGGACGGATTTGGCCCAGTGCAGCATATTATCATGATCAATGCCCCGGCCGGCCAGCACTGCCGCCTGGTTCAGTATTTTGGCCTGCGTGGTTTGCTGCCATAATTGTTTCTTTAAGGGCAGCGAAGCGTCAATCTGGTAGCGGAAGCGTTCGCTTTGGGTATTGTGCCCATCAATAGGCAGCATCATGCCGGTAGGGTGGTGGGTATGGTCGCAGGTAATAATGGCGCTGTTATTGTTCAGTAGCGCGGCGATACAGCCGTGGGTAATGGTAATTTGCTGATGCTCCAGCACCACAATGCCCACATCCTCGATAGGTACCGATTTTTTGGATTCCTTTTCGCCTAATACTTTCAAATGCGGAAGATCGATAACCAACTGCCCCTGGTTCAGGCTCAGGTAAGCAGGGTTGCCGAAGTGAAGCGTTCTTTTAATCATATTAACCGGGTATGTAATATTTTAAGAAGCCCAATAGATTGGTGATATTGGTTGGGTTGTATAAATATGGGGTAAATTATCCTAAATTAAAAGAAATTAATTATGGAGGGGGAAAATAATCTATATTTATTGCTTTAACCAATTAAAGAAGCTTATTGACAATCCTATAAATCTGTCTAACCGCAACATAGTTCCGTGATAAATAGATTTGCTATGGTTTTACGATAAAAAATATGAATTGCAATTTGTGTTTTAAGAAAAGAAAAAAAGCCCTCAGCCGAACTGTTTAACCCGAAGGAGGGCAGGCTTAAATAAGCCCAAGGAATGATCCTTGTCTGTGATAAGCTTTCGTTGCAAACATATAAAAACATACTTGATTATGAAATTTATTTTAGGTCTTGATATTGGGACAAATTCATTGGGATGGTACTTGCTTAGATTAGAAAATAGAAAGTATGAAATTGTGGATCGCGGTGTATTGATATTCCCTATCGGGACGATAGTAGATGCGGTGAAAGGGCTAGAAAAAACGAAGCATACTCAGCGACGTTTATTTCGACTTACCGCGCGCAATCGTGATAGGAGAAAACTTCGTAAATGGAAATTAGCGGAGCTTTTAAAACGAATAGATTTTTTGCCTGAAAGGCTTGAGAAGAAAGACTTTCATTTTTTAGATACTCATAAAATTAAGAATCACTATCAAAGTTTCGAATTATACCAACTTCGCACAAAGGCATTAGATGAAGCTATCAAGAAGTCTGATTTAGGGAGATTGTTTTTTTTATTGAATAATTATCGCGGATTTAAAAGCAGCAGCAAATCACTTTCTGACGAAATAGATAACAAAAAAAATGATGATGAGGGGAAAGTAAAGGGTGGTATAGAAACCCTTAACGAGTTTATGATGGCCGCTGAAGCCAGAACTTACGGAGAGTATTTCTTCAAAATGCATTTAAAAGCAAAAGATTTATATGATAGGGGAGAATGGCACAATCCAAATGAGCCAATTGATGAAAGGGCATTGGACGAAAATGGCGCTCCTTTTTTAACAGAGAGTCATGGTATACGAAGAGAACATGGAAGGTATACGTCGCGAAAGATTTATGAAAATGAATTTGATTTGATCTGGGAAAGACAGAAGCAGTATTACCCAGATGCCTTAACTGGATCAAAAAAAGAGTATGAAGCACTCCAAGAAAAAATGTATGAGGTTCCAAAGGAGGAAAGACGTAGATTAATAAATGAGTTTAAGAAAACTTCTTATTGGAAAATAAAATACGCTTGTATTTATTATCAGCGTCCTTTAAAGTCTGCAAAAAAGTATATAGGCAAATGCCAATTTGAAAAAAATAAGCAAGGTGCTCCAATTAGCTCATACTCTTTTCAATCTTTTAGGATTTGGAAGCAGTTATCAGATATCCGGTATACTAATCAAATAGGGAATGTGTTCAATCAGCCTTTGGAAATAGAATGGAAAAAATTAATATTTCAATATTTACAAACACACGGAGTAGTTCATTTAAAGAGTGGAAAAAACAAAACAGGAATTTGTGGATTGTTAAATATGGACGAAAAAAATACCTCATTTAACTTTGATAATGAAAATGATGACAAATATATAAAAGGAAATACCACTTATACAGCAATATTTAAGATTTTAGGCAATGAAACTTTTGATAAACTAATAAAAGAGGTAGACAGAAATGGTGATAATAAGGTAGAGAAATTATGGCATCTATTATATATGAAAAAGGATGACGAATGGCTTAGAATAACCTTAAACGATAAAATTAGCTGGCCTGAATTGACTGCAGTTAATATAGATTTATTAGCAGATGTAACCTTGGAAGATGGTTATGCCGCATTTAGCTCTAAGGCAATAAATAAACTATTGCCAACTTTGGAGTTGGGATTTGATGAACATACAGCGTTTAAAAAAGCCGGATATAAAGATATCGATCAGACATTTGACGAGCAAAAGTGGCATCCGAATAGTAAAATTAGTAATATAAAAAATGGCGAGTTACGAAATCCCGTAGTTGAAAAAGCTGTTACAGAAACGATTCGGCTGGTAAATTCTATAACTGATCAATATTTTGAAATTGATAAATATACTTGGGAGATTCATGTGGAGACTACGAGAGATCTGAAAAAACCCAAGAAAGAAAGAGAAAGAATGCGACGGGAAAATTCTTCGAAAGATGAATTGAGGGAAGAATATGCAAGGTTTTTAAATGAACAGCGAAGCAAGGGTAGGTTGCAGGGTGTGTTGAAAGGGGAGATTTTTAAAAATAGCCCTATAATAAACAAGTTTGAACTATGGCTGGAAATGGGAGGCGATAAAAATGATGAAGAATTTGAACATTTTGTAAAAGTTGCAAAGCTTGATTCGGAACAAAGAATAAAACACAAATTATGGTTAGAATGTAACCGTGTTTGTCCATATACCGAGAAGGTTATTAGCCTCTCTCAATTATTTAGTTCCGACACCGAGATAGAACATATAATACCTTTGAGCAGAGGACTTGATAACTCATTTAATAACAAAACTCTGACTTTTCATAAAACTAATAAAGAAAAAGGCAATAAGACGGCATATGAATATTTAAAACATGATAAGTCCTATGAAAAAAGAATAAATTCAGGTTTTTTCTCAAAAGAAAAAAAAGAGAATTTTTTAAGACAAAATGTACCTGTCGATTTTACACACGCACAGTTAAGCAACACTTCTTATATCGCAAAATATGTTAGAGTCAAATTACAAGAAGTTTGTAAACCGCATCAGGTATATTTTACGAATGGAAAAGTTACCGCCGAGTTAAGAAATCATGATTGGCGTTTAGGCAATTTATTAGATAAGGTAAGATATGAAGAATCATCTGGTCATGATATTGATTTTTCGTTACAAAGATTCAACATTCTAAAAAAATACTTTTATGTTTTCTTAAAAACGAGGGAAGGGTATGACGTTAAATTGCCAAAAAGTGTGAAAGATTTTACCACGGACATCCAACCTTGTTTGGTTGAAGAATTTGATAAAAAAAACAATGAAAATCTAAATGAAATATTAAAGGAGATATCATTATTTGAAACTTATCGAAGTGCAAGCGGTAAGAAGGATAGAAGTGACCATCGTCATCATTCATTGGATGCACTAATTACGGCGCTTTGTTCACCCATTATTACAAAAGAATTAAGTACTATTAATGCCAGTAGAGAAAATTCAGGCGAGGGATTATATAATGAATATGGTGAATTAAGCAGAGAGAAAATAGAACTTCAATTGGACTATAATTCGATTAAACAATCGTTGAAAAATATTCTTGTTGTAAACAAAACCAATCAAAGACTAATTGTATCAAAAAAGAATAAGATAAAAACAGCGGTTGAAATACTTGTCCATCCATCAAAAAGTATTAGGACTTCCCTACATCAAGACACATATTATGGGAAATTAAAAAATCCTGCTTTACAAGACATTGACAGAGCTGAAGCCTACATGACGCGGTTTGATAGTTTTGTTTGGGACTTCACAGATACGGAAAAATTAGCAGTTATATATGATAAAGATTTGAGAGAAATTCTTAAAAGAAGAATAATATGGTTTAAACAAAAGAATATCATCATTAATGAACAAGCATACCAACAATATCCACTTTTTCGATATTCACCTTCAATATACCCTGATGTTGAGCCTGAATGCCCGGTTAGTCATAATGGAAAAGCGCTACCAGTTGTAAAAAAAGTAAGAACCCTTTACAAAAATTACAGAAATATAATTTCACTGCCAAAAGGCAAATACGCAGCTCCAGATGGTAATTATATTATGGCGCTTTATGAATTAAGGGAGAATACAAAAAATGATAAAATTAAAATAATTAGAGGATTTCGCCTTTTATCATCGTTTGATGCTGTACATAAAAAGATGAATGGGCAACAACTCTTTCCTGATGAGATAAAGAAAAATGAGAAACATTTGCCATTAATGGAAGGATGTAATTATTTACGACAAGGAGATTTGGTTATAATGTACGAAGATGAAATTGATAAGGAAGATTTGGATTGGAATAATCAAGAAGATTTGAAAAAAAGACTTTTTAAAGTTGTCATGTTATCATCCGAAGAAAATTATGGATTAATGGCATTTTTAAAGCATAATATATCTTCGCAGAAAATGTCATATCCAAAAGGAGCGTTTCAAAAGGGGAAGAAACAATTGTCGATGACAATGAGGCATACACAGATTAATGCGATCAAAGTTAAAATAGACAATTTGGGTAAAATATGGGTGTCTTAAAATTTAATTAAAAGCAACCAGCATACAATTATTAAAAAACTAAAGCCGGCCACCCGGCTTTATTCCAATTATGGACGCCCTGATCGGGGCATAGTACCTTTAAGGTCATAGTATGCCCCTGTTATCTGTACTCTTCCGCAGTTCGAATGTCTTCGGCCCCGAACGCCTATGCCCGTAGTTTAAAAAACAGTAATATAGCTTTTTAGTGCAATCAAGGCTCAATTATATCATCGGGGCTTTTGTTTTAGGGAATTTTCGCAATAGGGATGGAAATGGATACCGGCCAATGTGGCTAAGGCCCGCGCAGTATGAATGGACAGCCCGGGCCGCAGGCATTGCCATGAAGAAGAACCAGGAATTACCGGGAAAGCATAGCAAAATTCCTTCTGTTCTTAAGTTATTTTCTCCCCTAAAACCTCAACTCTGCAAATTTTCCATTTGCCGTTTACCCTTATCCATTCGTAAATTCCGTCTCTTTCAATTGTCCATTTTTTAGAAAAAAAAATAAAAACGCGGATTGAAACCTGGCTGTGTTGGATCAGCCTTTCTGTAATTTTGCCGGCGGCGGCATTAATTTCGTTTCTGTGATAACTGCCGGATAAGCTTTTAACCCTGTTGAAATAACTTTTAACATCGTTAGCCAATTGTTTTTTACCGATGGTTTTTCCGTTGAGCTGTTTGTATTGCAGGTCGTCGGTAAAAAAGGTCATGTATAAATCGAAATTTTTATCCTGTTGAGCATTATTTGCGGCCTTGTGTGCGCTGTCAATTTCTTTTATAAATGTTTCATCTATCATGTTTAAGCGGGGAATAATTGTCAACAATATACACATTAATCAAAAAGCTTTCGCTGTCGCAAGGGTCCGCCCTTGTGGCCCGCATGCAAGATATTGAATATGTAAATCCCGGATGTTTATTAATCCCGGATTTTGTATTTTTAAAAAATAAGGCTGCTGGTGTGCATTTATTGGCGTATACTTAGCATGTAGTGCTATAATTCATTGCACTTTTTATAATAAGGCAAAAACAGAGCGCTATGAGTAAATATTTAAGAGTTGGTGTCGTGTTGTTAATTGTTGTATGCACGGTGGTGGCGGTGGCTCTTCGGCAAGGCATGCATTCTTTTTTGTTTGCGTGGGTATTAAATTTTATGCTAATGATGGGTGTTTTAACCTTCACTCATACCTTCAAACTGCCATTAACATCAACTTATTACGATTCGAAAAAATGGGAGGCTGATGGAAGGATCTATAAATGGTTCGGGATTCATGGATTTAGAAAGGTTTTGGTATGGATTGGCTGGGAGAAATTCAACAAAGCTGCCAACCCTGTAAAAAAGAGTTTGGATGCGCTGAAACATTTGGAGTACACCACCCGGCAATCGGAATTTGGGCATTTAATTATCTTCTTTATAGTATTGGTCCCTACTCTTTTCGTAGGTTTTTATTATGGGTTTAAGCAATCATTGTGGCTGCTTATGCTAAATATTATATTAAATGCTTACCCGGTTGGCGTTCAACGTTATAATAGGCCAAGACTGCAAAAAGCTATAAAAAGAATCAGGGGTTTTCAACCGGTGCATGAAATTTAATACCAAAAGAAATCTATCTATCTGAGCAGATATAATGCGGAAAAAGGATGTTTATGTCGTATCTGCGGTGGCCATCATAGGCGATTTTGATTTAGTTCCTGGTCGACCAACTGGTGCAATACGGCATTTAAAAACCTAATCAGCGGCTTTCAAAATTATTTTTTCGTTTTCGCCTGTGTTAAAAGTAAATGTTTTGCCCGTAAGAGTCTCCGCATTTTTCCCGTTGCGAATCAGGAGCGCTTTTTGATTCGGCCATGGGTTTTCTATGGTGCAGGTTCTTCCTTTTTCGCTAAGCAGGCTAACATATTCCACACTTCCGTTTCTTAATTTGCTGCTGATTACAAATGCGCCATAAGCCCTGAGTTTATCAAAACTTGCATCTTTAGCATGGTTCCAATTGGGGAATACCCGTACTACGCCTTCATAGCTTTGCAACAGCATTTCATTAATGGTGAGCGGTACGGCGGCAAGAGTTTCGGTGCCGCCTCCGCTTTGAGTGATCCACAGGTTAGGTAATGATTGCGCGGCGATACGGGCTTTCAAATAATTTAAAATCTCATCCGGGTTATATCCTGCACGTACTGCTCCGGGGAAACAAGTTTCTATGCCGTTGCCCAGGGTATTACCCCAGTCTGCCGGGCTTTCTGCCTTGTCTTTCCAATGGGATATATCACTAATCAATATTTTATTAAACTTTGGCGTGCTAATTGGCCCCGCAACACCCCCGGGCAATATTAGCCCATGAATGGACACGCGTGACAATCCGTCCACACGGTTCACCCACGCTGAAGGGCTTTTCTCCGCGTTTTTCAGGGCAATTCTGCCATTCGTTTCTCCAAGGGGGAAATCGCTGATACGATTGCGGATATCCTGCCATTTAGCCTGCCGGTTTTCATCTATCTTTAAAAAGCTGCTCACATCCATCGCTCCCTTAAAAAGCATTTTCACCAGGCCTAATGAAAGTGTGGAGTTAAAATCGCCCAGTTGGTTACGCCATTGCCCTTTATTTTTAAGGTTAGGCATTACCTCGCCAAAATGATCATTATAGATCACATAACGGTTGTTTTCCAACTTCAAATAGTCTTCCCAAAAGTTAGCGCACTGCAACAGGTAAGGATATATACGCCGGGCATAATTGGCATCATAGGTACTGTAAAAGCGCATCAGCATGTTGCCTGCACCAAAAACCGCATTGATTTTTTGCCCCAGGAACTTATAGCCATGATCGATGGTATCTTCCCGCGAACCGTACCGTTTTTCCATTTCATCAGGAGTAAGTGGCCAGCGCGTGGTACACAATCCTTTTGGCCCGATACCAACCGGGTAATAGATGCCATTGATATGAAGCAGGTCCTGTGCATGGAATTTGCCCATCTTCATGTAATCCAGCAAGGGCTGGTCATAATTGTCAACCAGATCAATGTAATTGGATGAATAAGCCGCCCAGAACGGGGCTTCATAATTATAGTTCAGGTGATAGTCGCCACCCCATGAGGTTGAGTCTCGGGTAATGAATGGACCCCATATACCCGGGGCGAATTTATTCCCCCGCGTGGTACATGCAAACAGGTATTGAGAGGCATAATAATATTTTTCAAGCACCGGATCCCCAATTTTTATATTTGAACGGGCCCAAAAGCTTTTCCACCATTGCTCATGTACGGTGTGTATTTTCCCTATCTGCCCCGGTGTTAATAACCGGGCCTGGTTAATAGCGGCATCCTTCCAGTCCTTACGGTCATGGTTGGTGTACATGATAACTGAAATGGTTGCTTTTTTATTTGGCAGTAGCGTAACCGTTCCATCATTTTTTAGTTCAGCGCCTAATACTTTCATGGCCAATATTACATGCGAGGGCCACTCCAGCATGGGGGTATTTTCAAAAGAACGGCTTACCCAAATTACATCGCCGGTTTTACCGGCATGGTTAACAGCCGTATTACCTTTTGCCGACCATAAATTTAGCTTTAAGCGACAGGCTTTATTGGCCGAAAATTCGGCTATCATCATATTGTTTTCAGCTGCTATCCAGGTATTAAGCGTAACCGTGAGCCCGTTTTTTTTAAAAGATGCTTTAATAGCAGCCTTGTCCTGTATTTGCTCGGCGTAATAGGTAGCGCCTTTGAGCGCATCAATACCAATAGTTAATCCGCCCGGTAAAGCAATGCCACCGCCGGGGTATACCGGGTATGCCCGCCAAAAATCATTTTTACCTAAAAAGAAACATAAGTTTTCGGGATTGCCACCCATCGTCAGACCTATATCCCCGTTACCGGCAAGCGGTGCATCAGGTGTTTTTGAGGTGGGCGTTTGTGTGGGTGGCTGGGTAAATATTGCTTTATAACGCCCGGCGTAAACAGACTGGGCATAGCTTTGCGCGGGGCAAACCAACAGGAGGATAATTATTGTTTTTATTAATTTCATGCCCGGCGAGAAACAGGATTACTTTTCATATACTACAATTTTGGTATTAAACTAAAGCAGGCTACGGGGTTTATATTGACTGAAATTAATAAAAGCTTTATTCAATCAGCAGCTTTTATGCGGATATGACAAAATGGGTGATTAAATAGCTAATATTTTATCTGTTCAGCATCTGAATTAAGTTTTTTTAGATAAATCCACACCTTGCAAACAGCACCGGGTTTGCCGGCAGGCAAAAAGCAATAGTTTAATAGTATAAGAGGTAAGAAAGGCCCTGAGGGGGAGTGTTAAGTTGATTGATGAATGGCGGTGAGTTTGTCAGCTTTGTTTGTTATAACAGGGGTAGGAGTGGCGGGCAGACAAAACGCTTTTTCGCAATAGGGATGGAAATGGATACCGGCCAATGTGGCTAAGGCCTGTGCAGTATAAATGTACAGCCCGGGCCGCAGGCATTGCCATGGTTAAGTATCAAGTAGTAAGTATCAAGTATCAAGATTTTTTTATTTGCATTAACCGGGCCTTGTGGTTAATATGAGAAAAAAAGCGTGAGCATGTGCGAATCTCCTCTTGAGAGGGGAATAAAGGAATCTTACTACTTGCTACTTATTACTTACTACCTGATACTATTTTTATACCACAAAGCCCCGGCTATCGCCAGGGCTTTGTTAGTTTAAATTAATGTTGGGAAAAGGGATTAGAATTTACCTAATTCCTGAACAAGGTCGATCAGTTTGTTTGAGTAACCCCACTCGTTATCGTACCATGATACTACTTTAACAAAGTTATCATTAAGGCCGATACCTGCTTTTGCATCAAAAATTGATGTGCGTGCGTCGCCTTTAAAATCTTCAGATACTACTTCGTCTTCGGTGTAGCCTAAAATGCCTTTAAGTTCGCCTTCAGATGCTGCTTTCATAGCTGCTTTGATGGCCTCGTATGATGCACCTTTTTTCAAACGTACAGTTAAGTCAACAACAGATACATCGGCAACTGGTACGCGTAATGACATACCGGTTAATTTACCTTTTAACTGAGGTAACACCAAACCAACTGCTTTAGCAGCGCCGGTTGATGAAGGGATGATGTTTTGGTAAGCACCACGGCCACCTCTCCAGTCTTTAGCACTTGGGCCATCAACTGTTTTTTGAGTAGCTGTAACGGCGTGTACAGTGGTCATTAAGCCTTCTTCGATACCAAAGTTATCATCCAATACTTTAGCGATAGGCGCTAAACAGTTGGTGGTACATGAAGCGTTTGAAACGATAGTTTGATCGGCTTTCAACTCTTTATGGTTAACACCCATTACAAATGTAGGGGTATCATCTTTAGCTGGCGCGCTCATTACAACTTTTTTAGCACCGGCATCAATATGTTTTTGAGCAGTTTCAAGGGTAAGGAAAAGGCCTGTTGATTCGATGATCACTTCAGCGCCTATTTCGCCCCATTTAAGGTTAGCAGGGTCTTTCTCAGCAGTAACACGGATGGTTTTACCGTTTACAACCAAATGTCCGCCTTCAACAGCAATAGTGCCTTTGAATGGTCCGTGAGTTGAATCGTATTTTAACATGTAAGCCATGTAATCCGGCTCAACCAGGTCATTAATACCAACAACTTCAATGTCGGATCTTTCAATTGCGGCCCTGAATGCCAGGCGGCCAATACGGCCGAAACCGTTAATTCCTATTTTCATGATTTTTAATTTTTATTTGAATAGTAGGTTAATAAATTATTTATGGGTTCTTTTATAATGTTGGTTATCTGCAAATTGGCTTCGGCAGCGCTTTCATATAAAAGTTCCTGAAAATTGGCAGCAACCGTGCCCACAAAATAGATGGAGGCATCGGGATGTTGCTTATGTAAAGGTACTAAATATGTGGAAATTAGGCTGCTAAATCCTTTTTTTATGACGCTTTGGAGATGATTGTCGGTACGGTTCTCCAGGTAAAAATCAACAAACGAGCTCAGGAATAAGGCCGGTTGTTTTTGACGGTAAACCTTCTCCAAAAGCGTTTTGCGGTCGGCATCGTATTTATGGATAAACTTTTTGCGGATGTTTGCGGGCAGGGTTTCGTTCATGAAACCTTTAATAAGCTGCCTGCCCAGCCAGTTGCTACTGCCTTCATCGGCCAGGATATAACCCAGGCCGTAATTGTTGGGGGCAACCTTTTTGCCATCGTACCACGCCGCGTTTGAGCCGCTGCCGCAGATGCTGACAATGCCCGGCGAATTTTTGCAGCAGGCGATGGCAGCCGCGGTAATATCATGCTCAACCGTTACCTTGCCAAATTTAAAAAACGCCGAAAGCGCGTTGTACACAACGGCCTTGCGCTCATCTGACGATGCACCGGCGCCAAAAAAGTAAATACGTTTTATTTCTTCGGCGTGGTGAATGAGGTTGATGTTTTTATTGAGGAGCTGCAGGATATGTTTTTCGTCGTTAAAGTAGGGATTGATGCCATTGGTTTTAAAGGAAGCAATAGTTCTTCCTTTATCGGCCAGGCGCCAATGTGCAAAATACGAACCGCTATAAACTACTGCAATCATTAATTATTATATCGATAATATATCAACCATTTGTAAAAGATCTGCTTCCAGCTTAAACTCATGATGGTTAAGCGCATCCTCCAAACTGGTGAGCACAATATTATTGGCTTGCAAACCTACCATTTTTTGTGATTCCCCGGCTATCAAAGCGTTAACTGCTGCAAAGCCCAAACGGCTGCCCAAAATCCTGTCGAAACTGGATGGGCTGCCCCCTCTTTGCAAGTGGCCTAATATAGTTACTTTAATGTCGTAGTTTTTAACTTCTTTTTGTACCGCTTTCGCCACGTCATATACGCCGCCATTCTTATCACCCTCGGCCACAATCACTATGCTCGATGATTTTTTGTTCATGTGGCCTTCTTTAAGGTTTTTGATCAAATCCTCAATGGCAGTTTGTTTTTCGGGCAGTAAAATGGCTTCGGCGCCGCATGAAATGCCTGCGCGCAAGGCAATAGCGCCCGAATCGCGGCCCATTACTTCGATGAAGAAGAGGCGGTCGTGCGCATCGGCCGTATCACGAATTTTGTCGATAGCTTCAATAACGGTATTGGTGGCGGTATCAAACCCCAGTGTATAGGTTGAACCACAAAGGTCATTATCAATAGTACCCGGAACGCCCATAACAGCGATGTCGGGATATTTTTTTGAAAAACGCAGGGCGCCGGTAAAAGTGCCGTCGCCGCCAATTACTACCAGGGCGTCAATGCCATGCTCTTTTAAATGCTTGTAGGCGGTGGCCATGCCTTCGTCCTCTTTAAAGGGCAGGCAGCGGGCGGTTTTTAAAATGGTGCCGCCCAAATTCAATATATTACTTACCGAACGCTTGTTCATATCGTACATATCGTTTTCGATAAGCCCTTTATAGCCCTGGCGTATGCCTACAACCTCGAGACCATTATATAATGCTGTACGAACAACTGCGCGGATACACGGGTTCATGCCCGGTGCATCGCCGCCCGAAGTTAAAACAGCAATTTTTGAAATTTTCTGCATCTTTACACTACTAAATTTGTGCTACGAAGATACAGTGTGTAAATTACACCATTAAATTTATTTGTTTTTTTTTAGATTAGGAATTAACGTCATATATTTAAACTGTAAATTAAATCCCGATAAGTATTTTGGAACTAATGCTGCCTAAGTTTGATTCCGTATTCTCTATAGACTGCGTAATTTTTGGTTTTGAAGCCGGCGAACTTAAGATTTTATTAATTGAGCGTAACGAAGAACCATATAAAGATTGGTTTGCATTACCCGGCTACATTGTTGAGCAGGACGAAAGCATAGACGATGCCGCCGAGCGGATCCTGTATGAGCTTACCGGCCTGCGCGATTTGCATATGCAGCAGTTTCACACCTTTGGGGAGGTGAACAGGCACCCGCAGGGCCGTGTAATAACGGTTGCCTATTACGCGCTTATCCGCATTAACGGGCAAAAGGAGTTGCGGCCGGTAACCCAGTTTGCAAAAAAAGCCATCTGGCATTCGGTAAACGATTTACCTAAGCTGGCATTTGACCACAGCGAAATTTTTAATACCGGCTTTAATAAAATCCGCCGCAGGCTGCATTACCAGCCAATAGCATTTGAATTGTTGCCCGAGAAATTTACGCTTACCCAACTGCAATCGCTTTATGAAGCTGTGCTCAACAAAAAGCTCGACAAAAGGAACTTCCGCAAAAAAATGCTCAGCTACGGCTTTTTAAAAGAGCTGGACGAAAAGCAAAAAGGCGTATCATACCGTGCCGCCAAACTGTACAAGTTTGATAAACGGAAGTATGGGAAGATCTTCCAGGGAGAAATGAGCCTCGGGTAAAAAGAGTCAAGAATTAAGAGTCAAGAATCAAGAGAGCTGCACTTGGTAGCGTGATATAATAAAGCAAGCCGGAACTAAGTTTCGGCTTGCTTTTTTTGCGCCGATGCAATGTTTATTAATATAAAAGGGTTGAAGATATTTCACCTCCAACCCTTTTTTCTTCTGTCTTGATTCCTGACTCTTAATTCTTGAATCTTTTTCTACAAAGAGCTCGGCGATAACTCCAAATGGTATTTTACCAGGTTATCTATAGGCGAGCGGATGATGTTGCCTACAACCATTCCGTTTTCGGTAACTACTTCTTCCAGTACGTTACGGAAATTGTAACCTACCGAGCCTATGCAGTTAAAAGTATATTTTTGATAATCAGGGTAGTGGGTAACCAGGTTGCGGAAAAAATCTTCGAACGAGGTACGTACCAAATTGCGTGAGTACTCAATGTGTACATTGTTATCATACACAAACTTGCTAAAGCTTGCGCAAAAGCGGTTGGCGCGTGGCTGGGTATAAACCTGCTCGTTAATGTCATCGGGCGTAAGTTTAAAAGTTTCCCAAAACAGGTTACGTACCGGCTCGGGCATGTAGCCGCGCAAGTAATCAACCAATAGTTTTTTGCCGATGTAGCAGCCGCTGCCTTCGTCGCCCAGGATATAAGCGCCCGAATCGATGTTATGTACAACATCTTTACCATCGTAGATACAAGAGTTGGTACCTGTACCTAAAATAGCCGCAAAACCTTCTGTATTACCTAACAGGGCGCGTGCTGCTGCAAGCAAATCATGGCCTATGTACACCTTAGCTTTAGTAAAAACAGCTTCCATCGCAACTTTTACAAGGTTGCGCATATCATCTGTTGAGCAACCGGCGCCGTAATAATTAACCTCGGTTATCTCGTTTTTATCAAGGTCGGTAGGCAAGCTTTCGCCTAACGATTGGATGATGTACTCGGTGCTCGAGAAATAAGGGTTATAACCTTCGGTGTTGAAATACACTTTTTTACCTTCTTCGGTAACCAGACACCAGTTTGTTTTAGTTGAGCCACCGTCAGCAATTATGATCATAAATAAAGTTTTATTAGAAAAATTGGGTTAAAAGTATGATTAACTTATTGTAAAAAAAACACTTTGTAATCTAAATCATAAAAATTGCCATTTTTATGCTAATTACACTTTCTTTTTACACAAAATCTAACGTTACTGGCTTAAAGTATCATTATCAATAACACATTTTCATTACATCGGGGTATTATAATAAATGTAAAATCAACATGTAATTGAGGATTAGGCCATTGCAGTCATTTTTTTTGCAATTGTACGTAATGTTAAATTATTTAGCAACATCTATCAATAATACTTGTGTATAATTACACTAAGCCGGTTAAATATTACCTGAACGACAATGAATTGTTTGCCGGGACATGCACCGATTTAATTGCCGGAAAATGTTGTTTTAACCAACCCGCCATAAACTCCGATCCAGGCTCTTCGCTGGCGATGTGGCCTAATACAACCAGGGATAAGTTATCCCCCTTTGCCTGCGCGTCGCGAACGTATTCGGCAGTTTCCCATTCCTGTATTTCGCCAACAATTAATACATCGGGCTTTATTTTGCCGGCTTCGGTTATATGCCTTTTGCCGCCGGCAGCACCGGGTAAAAACAATACCTTTTGGCAGCTTTGCGCGGGGTTGCCAATATACCGCACTTTGTTAATGGATAGTTTGTTTTTCAGGTAATCAATTAAAGCACCTAAGCTGGTAGGAGGGAGCACCAGCACGTTACCCAGGTCGGGCCGGTAATAGGGCGCCCAGTTTAATTGCGTTAGCACGCCCATGCCTACGCCGTCGGGCTTAAGGCTGTGAATGTAATCGTGGTTACGCCATACGGTAATGTTGTTATCGTTAAGTAGTTTGGCTTTGTATTGGTATACATCATCATTGGCCAGCCAGCCGGTTTCGTCGGCATGATTATAAAAAGTGGGTTCGTGGGCTATAATAAAGTTGGCATTTAAGGCGATAGCCTGTTTTATTACCTCAACAGTAGCAAACATGGTGGTAACAATGCCCGTAACTTTAATATCCAAACTGCCCGATTTTAGCGTATCTACCGTTTTAGGGAACGGCGCACCTGCAATCTGGCTTATGAATTTATCAATGATCTGCCCAACGGTAACATCTTCCCTTGATTTAAAAAAACTGGCAGCATGCCCGGCTAAAGGTGTAGTTAATAATGCGGTGGCTGCTGCTACCTTGCTTAGGTTAAAAATGAATTTGCGGCGGGTATTGTACTCTCTTATCGGTAAGAAGTATTGGGATGTATTCATGGTGTTATTCATTGAGGTTGATCAAATATATATAATAGCAATTTTAGATTACTTAAAATATATAACTTAGCTAAACCTTTAACCCACAACAATGTACAAATATTTGTTTTTGATGCTATTGTTATTTTGCGGATGCAAACACGCAGGTGATGAATTGCGGGCAAAAAAATTACAGGATACACTTGCCAAACTAAAATTACGAATTGATTTTAGGCCATTAAGCCAAGCAGATGCTTACACGTTTTTGAATGATTATTACTTACCGCATCTGGATAGCTTGTCGACGAAACGCAGGTTATATATCCACCCTTTACTCGGCACTAATTATAAAAAAATGTTTATCTATGCGAAAAAAGAAATAGAAGCAAAATATTCAGATGATTCGCTGAAAATTATACCCCCCGAAGTTGTGTTAGTTCCGCCGCCGCCAGAGATATACAACAAAAGCTTCACTTGGGACGAACGGAAATTACATAATACTTTGTTGATAGCCGATGGCAAATCTTACCTGTTAAAAGCCGGGATTCCGAATTTTAAAACTAAAAAGCTCCGGCATAATGCATTTGACTATGGCTATATGTCTATATCTTATCCGCTTTATAATGCACATACTAATAAACTGACCATAACAGAACGATTAGAGATTATAACCGATTGTGGTACTGGTAGGGAAAGTATTTACTGGTTTGCAAAAACAACTACAGGATGGAAGAAACTATAATCTTTGTTTAATCCCATGCCCTTCACCTTTGCCCATCCCGCTATCATTTTACCTTTAAAGCACCTGCCCAAACGCTGGTACTCCTTAGCCGGTTTAATCATCGGCAGCATGACGCCCGACTTTGAATATTTTATCAGGATGCAGGTAAAAAGCATTTACAGTCATACCCTGCCCGGTTTGTTTTGGTTTGATGTGCCGTTGGGCATATTGCTTAGTTATATTTACATGTTGCTGATAAAGGATAGGGTTATAAGTAACCTGCCCAGGTTTCTCAACTGCCACTTTGTGAAGTACCAATACCTGCCCATAAAAGTTTCGGCAACGGCTATCGCTGTTATGACCTGTTCAGTTTTTATTGGCTCGGCGTCGCATCTGTTATGGGATAGCTTTACCCATCCCCACGGATATTTTGTCGGCCTTATCCCATTTTTGTCAACGGTTGCATGCCATATAGGTCATGAACCAATTTATGGTTATAAATTATTACAACATGGCAGTACGTTAATAGGGCTGGCGGTTATTGCCCGCGCCATATGGCTATTACCCAAAGAGGCGGGCAACACTACAGGGAATGTTTTTAAATACTGGTTTGTGGTCATTTTGATAGCCGCGTTAATCACAGGAACAAGGACGGTATTTACAGATAACCATTCGCATTCGCCAGGCAATTTATTGGTCACAGCCATAGCAGGAATTTTAATCGGATTAGTCATCGCATCGGCTACCTATCCCATCTTTCACAAAAAACTGTAATATTTCTGTTAATTTTATTTAATGCGTCATACTATTTATGTCCGGAATTTGGAACATATACATTAGAACCCTATATTTGCTACCTCATAAGGTAAGTGTTTCACACTTATTAATTGTGATAAGGTTTAGGTTTAAAGCCCCAAGCAGCGAGTGCAAGGGGCTTTTATTTTGCCTTGTTTTTTCTCCCCGCAATAATTCCATTTCAACCGCAATTTAAAAAATGTATAACCTTTACAATTTGTTTGCGTAATAACTATAAAATACTAATTAAGATGGACTTTGTAATTACCTTTGGAGCAATATTGCTCTCGCTTTGTTTGTTGTTGATGATAGGTGTGCTATTTGCCGGAGTTTTAAAATACATTAAAAAACAATATCATCCCAACCCGAAATTCTCCGATTACGTAAACGTGGATTCCGCCGAATACGCTTATAAAAGAATCGAAAAAAGGGCAGTTCGTTAATCAAATCACAAATTTGTGATTGATAATTCAGCATAATTTTGCATATTTGCACCGCGAAAAACACGATGGCATGATACTTTGCCGCAAAGTCGTTGATTTTATCGATGGTCCTATAGCTCAGCTGGATAGAGCAACAGATTTCTAATCTGTAGGTCTTTGGTTCGAATCCAAATGGGATCACAAAAAAGCCTCTCAACAAATGGAGAGGCTTTTTCTATTTTAAAGCAGTCTATCAATTGGCCTGTCTCACGAAATTAAATCAGGATCCAATACAGGCATTTCTATTGTAAATTTTGTGCCTTCGCCCAAGATGCTTTGCACACTTATGCGGCCGCCAAGACTTTCAACCTGTGTTTTTACCATAAAAAGCCCCATTCCCTTGCCTTCGGTATGCTTGTCAAATCTTTTGTACAGGCCAAATATTTGATGGCCGTGCTTTTCAAGGTCAATTCCCTTACCGTTGTCTTCAAAAGTTAACGTTACTATATTTTTTGTACGCGCGCTTTGTATGGTAATAACAGGATCATGGCCGTCGCGCCGGTATTTAATGCCATTGGTTATTAAATTCAAAAATATGTTATGTAAAAAGCTCTTTTGGCTCCATAACTTATCAGTTCCGCTAAAATGGTTTTTTAAAGTAACCTTATTTGGGGCTATCATACCGCAGATGTCTTCCCGGATATCTTCAATAACCGAAGCAAATGATACCCATTCAAATTTGTCATTAGCCCGCCTGGTAACCTGCAATATTTGGTTCATATCAATAACCACCTTATCCAGGTTATTTGCCGAGACTGAGAGGGCGTGTAGCGGTCCTTTTATATCGTCGATGTCGGGTTCGGCGGCGCTTAATATATTTGACAGCCCCACGATGTTTGCCACCGGCGCCCTTAAATTATGTGAAACAATATAAGCATATTCTTCCAGGTCCTTGTTGCGCTGTACAAGGTCGGCTGTTATCTTGCTGCGCTCTTTCTCGTACTGCTTCTTCGTGGTAATGTTTTTAAAAGTAAGTACCACACCCACGTTATCGCCTTTTTCGCCTACAACGCCTATCCATTTTACGTCAAACCACTCCATCGAGCCATCGTCCATACTATAAAAGGTCTCGTAAGTAACTATTTCGTTATTTTTAATAACGCGGCCTATGCTTTGTTCAATAACGGCCATGCGGTCTTTAGGTAAAAAGGCGCGGCCTTCGCGCCCGGTTTCCAGTTTTTTTCCAAAATGTTTTACGGCAAGGTTTTGAGCATTGCTGTTAAACGATACTATTTTAAGTGTAGTGTCCAGCAGCACAATCGAAAGGTCGGTGTTTTCAAATATGGACCGGAGGTTGGCTTCAGACTTGATCAACGCTTGTTCGGCAATTTTACGATTGGTGATATCCAAATGCATTATAATTGCATTGTTACTGCTTTTGTCTTGTAAGGGTGCTACCAGGAGCTTAAACCAGCGTTTTTTATCGGCCAAATTATTGGGGTGCTCCAGGCTAAACTCGGTTATACGGCCCCACAAAACGCTGTCAATTGCTTTTGCGGCTTTATCTATATAAATATCATCAAAGCCAAAGGTCTTTTCGCAAATAGCCAGGTAGCTGCAACCTACGCCATAGGCAGGAATATCAAGCTTGTTTTCCTGTATGAATTTTTTCCATGAATCATTTACGGTAATAATTTTGCCTTCATTATTAAGTAAAGCTATTAATGGCGGCAATGCATTCAGTATGGCCGCCTGCATTTCCCGGGCTTTCAGCAGTTCCTGTTGTTTTTCCAATACCTGCTGTTCGGCCTTTTTCTTTTCGCTTATATCTTTGATAAAAACAGACAGGCCTGCTTCCGATGGGTAAATAGTATCTTCATACCATATGTTTAACGGGGCATAATAATCTTCGCTTTGTATAAATACCTGTTCGTTAAAGGCTTTATAGAAAGATTTATAGGTTTCCGATCCTACCGAATCGGGAAACATATCCCACACACATTTGCCAAGGAGCAAATCGGCCGATAGCCCAACCGAATTGCAGAATGTTTTATTTACATAAGTGTAGCAAAAATTTCTATCCAACGATACAAATCCATCTGTAACGCGGTCCAAAAAAAGGTCAATCTGCGCGGTCCGTTCCTTTAATAGGTCTTCGGCGTTCTTCCTTTCGCTTATATCTCTGAAATTGCATACAATGGCATTAACATCAGGATCATTGAGCATATTGGTGTAAAGGCTTTCGAGCCAAACGTAATGCCCTTCCCTGTGCATGGCGCGTACGGTAATCAGCATAGATGTGCCGGGCGCTGATAAAATTTTTTGCAGGGTTTGTTCAATAACCGGCTTATCATCCGGGTGGATTATTGTTATAAACCCGTGTTTAAGCCTGTCTTCGTCGCTCCATCCGCTTATACGCCCAGTTGCGTTGCTTCTGTAAAATAATTTGAAATTACTATCCATCAGGGCAATGCCATCATGGCTGTTTTCAATAAGTTTCTGGAAATTTAGTTGAGGTATTGCTGTTTTTTCCTGTTTGTTGTTCGTGTTATTCAGGATGGCTGTACTTAACTGTTGGCTTTTACCATTCGGGTTTATAACTCTTGTGAACTTAGCAAATCCCAAGAGGCTTTGATAATCATCATACATCGCAGTTAAAACAACACTGGCCCAAAATTTTGTACCATCCTTTTTTACCTGCCAGCCTTCGTATTCGTGCTTATCATTTTTTTGCGCAAGGTTAAGATGGTTTTGCAGCTTCAGTGCATCTTCCGGCGTATAGAAAATAGAAATGTTTTTTCCCAATATTTCTTTTTGGGTATAACCTTTGAGGTTTTTTGCCCCTTTATTCCAGGTGAGGATATAGCCATCGGCATCCGTCATGAAGATGGCGCATTCAGCTACATTTGATACAAACAGATCGAAAAGTGTATTGCCGATTTGATTCGTCAATTTTAAATTGGTTGTGTCTTTACCGGGCATTTTATTTATTAATTAATCACAACCTGCGTTATAATCTGTTGATCCGGGACAAGTATATGATAATTGTTACAGCGGGTTACAAGTGATCTAAATATAGAAAGATACAAAATCGAAACGTACAAAAAATCAATTTACTATACGGTCAATACATCATGTGAGTTTCATTTTTTGAAAATACATTTATTATTGCATATATAAAATGCAGCGGATTTAATCTTATTTTATTGCAAGATAGCCGAAGGCTGGTAAGCGATAGCGAGATCATCGCCACTGCGGTAATGTTGTCTTTATATTTTGGCAGCCATGATATAATACCTTTAAAGTTGCCCGAAAAAAACAGACTTAATTGTAACGCCGGATTAATATTGTTTTAGTTAATTTAGCGGTATCTAAACATTCTGTTACTTATGAAAACAAACAAAAAAATTGCTACACTCATTACATTTATGTTTTGCATCACTGCCGCGCAGGCCCAATTCGGAGGGCTTGGTAAAAAATTATTGGATAAAGGCACTGATATAGCCTCGGGTGGTGGTTTAAACAAAATCCTGAAACAGCCGCAGGCCATTACAACCAGTTTTAAAGATGTAAACAAAACAGGCTCCAAACCACCATCATTTATTGAAGGACAGCAACCTGAGCCTTTGTACCTTTTGCCCAAAGCGCCAGGCGGCGGTTTTAAACTTTGTACCGGCTTTTTTGAAATGACCAATAAAAGTTATTGCCTGCATGCCGGTACGCGTGGCCCAAGCACCGGCGATGGCTATATGCTGGCGCCGGTATTAGGCCCCAAGGCCGATGTGGTGATACTGATACTTAAAAATGCCGAAAAACATCCCGAAGTAAAACAGCGCAGTATCCAGGTATTACTTTGGGCAATAGTAGCCCGTACCCGTTTTGCCGATTTTGGTACAGATATTAAACTAACAGCAACCACTTTATTGTCTCCGCAGGAACTGCTCATGCTGGAGGGCGGCGCATTGGGTGTACTCCCGGCAGGCCTTATTGCAAAGGCCAAAGACCAGCTACCAGCCGCTGCCCAAAGTGTTTTTGAGGCCGAAAATAACATCCGTCAGCTGGCCGCATCGGGCAATGCATCATATGAAGAAATGGAAAAATACGCCATGCTGGCCGGCATAGCTCCGCAACCTGATCCGGAAGTGCCATCGGGCATATGGTCTTTACACCCCGACGGTTATTATATCCGTTATTTTCCAAGTGGATATTCTGTTACCCGGGTACAGATATATATACCTAAAGAACTGATCAGCACTAAACCCGACCTGATATATGACGGCCCCAAAGGAATTGCCTGCCCTGCCAACGTAGGATCACAACGCCTTGCCCAAACCAACGAGCCGTTAAATGCCGATTATAGCAAAAAACTAAAAACGATTTGCAATTTATAAGGCCACAACTGTAAAAGGAATTATTTCTCAGAAGCTGTTTAAAATAAAGGGACCGGAGTTGCGAATGGTAAAAATCCGGTCCCTCTGCAGGATGAATGGCCTGAACTAACCAAAGCTACGAACCCAGGACAGCCCCTTTTTATTGTTTTTAAGTTTTAATAAGGATCAATTTCTTCAAGATTTTTTCGCGCAAAGGTCGCAGAGCCGCAAGGCGATTTGTTTGGTTTTTCTGTGCGTCCTGGCGTCTTCGTATGGAATTGGAAATTTAATATTACCTCTAATTAAATGATATTACAGGCATTATAACACGGTTTTTGTATTATAAAGTTCCTGTTAATATATAATACGTCAGTTTTCATAATTCAAACAACCTAATTCAAATTTTATCGTACAAGCTTGTAAGTGAAACCACCTAAGTTAAATTAATTTTAAATAATTATGAACAAACCTAATACCGCTGTATTGGTCATTGACGATGAAGAATTAGTGCGCGATAACATTGAAGATATATTGATGCCCAATTATAATGATGAAGAGCAGGAAAATATCGACCAGGCGTTTAATATTCTTTTTGATGTTCCAAAGCCGCTATTAGGAACGCGTGCCCGGGGCATTCCTGAATTTACCGTAGCAAAGGCCTCCAATGGTATGGAAGGCGCCAGGCTGGTAAAAAAAGCTGTTGAAAACGGCACGCCATACGCCGTTATATTTTTGGATATGCGTATGCCGGGATGGAGTGGCCTGGAAACTGCTATGGAAATCCGGAAGTATGACGTGAAGGCCGAAATTATTTTCATTACTGCTTTCAGCGATCGGTCTATCGATGAAATTGTTGAACAGGCCGGGCAAAACGTAGGCTACCATTGTAAGCCTTACGCCCCCGAAGAGATTATTCAATTGGCTACAAAAGCGGTAACCGATTATAATAAATTAAGGAACCTCGAAAAACTGATAGAATCTATCTCGTCTATCGGCCTAAACAAGATGCAGCTGACATCATTGCTGAAAAATATTCTTGATCAGCTGGCCGGCTCGTTAGATACCGACCTGGCTTTGATAGGTAAACTGGATGACGCTTTTGCCTACGAAAAAATAATTTCGATAGGCGCCATAGAGGAGAGAATAAATCTCCAGGAACTGATTGCCCGTGTTAAAAGTATACAGATAGAAAAAGATGAAGTGATCCAGGTAGATGAGCTTGTGCTTGCCCGCCTTGATACTTATTCGGTATTCGCGGTGCTTAAAAAGCAGGAAAGGCTTAAAACCGAAAAAATGTATATGTTAAAGCTTTTTGTGCAAAACGCTGCCCAGGCTATCAGAAACGCCGAATTAAATGAGCAGCTTATACAAAAAGAAAAATTATCGGCCGTAGGACAGGTAATTGGCATGGTGATGCATGACCTGCGCACGCCCATTAAAAATATCAAATTGATGACAGATATGATGCGCGAGGACGGCGTTGAAAGTGATTTGATTGATTTGATTGATAAATCGGCCGAGCAGGCATCGCTGATATTTGATGATTTTTTAGATTTTATCAAAAACACCCCTATTAAAAAAATACCAGTCAACATTAATAAAGTGGCATGGGAAGCGGTAAAGCAGGTAGATATAAGGGATGGGGCATCAGACATTATTATAAATGTTAACGTACCCGATCCGCTTTTTGTAGATGGCGACGAGAGTAAGCTACGCAGAACGTTAAGCAACCTGGTAAACAACGCGGTTGATGCGCTTCATGATCATAAAGTCCCCAATGCTACGCTCAACATCAGCGCAGATGTGCAGAACGGTTCTGTTATTATACGCGTTGCCGATAATGGGCCGGGTATCCCCGATGAAATAATGAGCACTCTTTTTGAGCCCTTTGTAACCCGGCAAAAGAAAAACGGTACCGGCCTGGGGCTTGCCATTGTAAAACAATTTATGACCGCGCACGGTGGCAATATCACCGTAAAAAACGACAATGGCGCCGTATTTTTGATAAGCCTGCCATTATAAACCTTAACAATATACTAAGATGATTGATATTGCATTGAACGATAGCCAGCCGGTTATTAATGTTTCCAATTCGCCGGAAGTTATTGAAGAGCTCACAAAAACAATTGAAACATACCGGGAGTTGATGGTGGCATCTGATATAGGCGCCTGGGAATATTTTACCGAAACAGGTTTTTTGAATTGTAATGAGGAGTACTTTATATTATTGGGCAGGTCAATCAAAGAATTTGACGATTCGGGCAAAAGCAATTTGAATGAAAGCTGGGTTAATTTGCTGCATCCCGAAGACAGGGAAAAGGCCGTAGCCCGTTTTGAAGAATATGTAAATAACCCCACCGATAATATATACGAAAGCTTTTTCAGGATGGCCCATGCCGATGGCAGCTGGGTGTGGATCTGGTCGCGCGGGCGTTACGTAAGTAGCAGGCAGGGAAATAATATAAAACGGATAATAGGTACCCATACCGACGTAACGGCATCAAAAAAAGTTGAAGAACAATTACAGCTTGAAAAAATACTGTTGCGCACACTGATTGATAATTTGCCCGATCCCATCTACATAAAAGATGCCGACGGCCGCAAAATAATAGCCAATATTGCCGATGTGGCCAATATTGGTGCACAATCAGAAGCTGAAGTTATAGGTAAAACCGACCTTGAATTATTTAACAACGAAATTGGGCTGCGCGGATACCATGATGATTTAAACGTAATTCAGGCGGGTAAAGCGATAGTAAATAAAGAAGAGTTATTTTTTGACAAAGCTGGTAATAAACACTGGTTGTTAACTTCAAAAGTACCTGTACGTAATGAAATGGGCCAGGTTGAAAGAATATTGGGCATTGGCCACAATATTACCGAGCGCAAAATGAACGAGGAAGCTTTAAATAAGCTTAACGAAGAATTAAACCTTCAATCAGAAGAGCTGCGCAGCCAGGCACAGGATTTAAAGCTTGCAAATGCGCAGCTGATATCACAAAAAGAGCAGGAGTTAGAAAAGGCGATAGCCCAGGGCAAATTTGAAATAGCATCAGAAGTATTGCATGATATTGGTAACGCGCTGGTAGGCTTTGGCTCATACCTTAACCGCATTAACCGGGTTATGGACAGGTATAATATTGATACCATTAAAAGCCTGGCGCTGTTTATAAAAAGCCAGCAAAGCGCGCTTGAACGCGCAATAGGCGCCGACAAGGCAAATGCATTGGTGTCGCTTACCGATAGTATTCATAAATCGCAGGCCGAAAATAAAGGCGAAATTTCGACCGCGGTTACCGAATTATTGAACATTCTTTCGCACATCCAGGATATTTTAAGCATTCAGCGCCAGTTTGTTAAAGGGCACGGAGGTTCGCATGATCGTAAAATGGTAAACCTGGTAAATATTATTGATGATTGTAAGGCCATGCTTTTGGCATCTGCAGAAAAAAAAGGCATCCAGTTAAAAATAACTATTGCACAGGGCGAATATGTTTTAAAAGGCGATCATACCAAATTAATGCAGGTTATTTTAAACGTGCTTAAAAACAGCATTGAAGCAATTGACCTTGAAAAAGCCGAAAAAACAATTGAGATTAACTTAAGCACTGCCAACGGGTTTTATGAGCTTAAGGTGGCCGACAATGGCAAGGGCTTTGATGCAGAAACAGGAAATAAATTCTTTAAAAGAGGGTTTACAACCAAAGAAAGTGGTACCGGCTTGGGCTTATATAACTGTAAATCAATTATTGACAGCCATGATGGTTCATTTCAAATACAAAGCGACGGCCCCGACCTTGGTGCTGTTACCATGATAAAGCTGCCTTGTAAGATATAAACATACGTAATAAACACTTTAACCGGTGATCCTGAAAAGTTGAGGGATGAACAAGATAAGTGAAGTGGCCCGCCCAAATGAAGGTTCGTTGACCCCGGCTGTCACAAAAATCCCACCTCAAAAAAATCTTTCTTAAAACATTTGCATTTATATAAGTACTTATATAAATTGCGTTATGAATTTATATCAAAGCCTGGGTTATTTGGTATTGGGTAGCAGGTTAAGGCGGTTAAGCGAAGCTTTTTTGGCCGAAATTAACCGTGTTTACCAAAATGAGGGGATAGATTTTGATGCCAGCTGGTTCCCGGTGTTTTATTTACTCTCTAAAAACGATGCTTTATCCATTAAGGAATTAAGCGAACAGATCGAGGTTTCGCATCCGGCGGCAAGCCAGCTGATAACCAATTTAAAAAGCCGCGGCCTGGTTACCAGTGCCACCTGTACCGACGACGGCCGCAGGCAACTGGTTACTTTAACCGATAGCGGCCGCGCATTACTAAAACAGATACTGCCCGTTTGGGATGCCATCAGCCAGGCCATGACCCAACTGGTGGATAATGATGCTGTATCGCAACAACTCCTGCCTGCCATTACGGCTGTTGAAAATACCTTCCGCTCAAGCAATTTATCTGCCGTTATAAGCGAAAAACTAAGCTCCAATTTAAAACCCGCCGATCATGAATAGCATTTTCAACTACGGCACAGATCATTTAACCATTGGCATTTGCCTTGATATTGCGGCAGGCAACACCAGGGGGATTATCAATGCAGATGCTGATAAAGCTATCCGTGCCTCCTGGGGCGAGGTAGCAAAAATTGTTCATGCGCAAAAGCCGGTTTATGGCATTAATACGGGCTTTGGCCCGCTATGTGATACCCATATATCCGAGGCTGATACCAGTTTGTTGCAAAGTAATATCCTTAAAAGCCATAGCGTAGGCGTGGGCAAACCTATCCCGCAGGAGATAGCCAAACTAATGCTGATAACCAAAGTACATGCATTGGCGCAAGGTTTCTCGGGTGTTGCGCCTGATACGTTAACGCGAATCATCTGGCACATAGATAATGATATTGTACCGATCGTTCCGGAAAAAGGATCTGTAGGTGCATCCGGCGATCTGGCCCCATTATCGCACCTGTTTTTACCTTTAATAGGTTTAGGCGAGGTTTATGAAAATGGCGAGCGCAAACCGGCAGCACAGGTATTACAAAAATATAACCTGGCCCCACTGGTTTTAGGGCCTAAAGAAGGGCTTGCCTTAATAAACGGCACTCAATTTATATTGGCCTTCGCGATAAAAGCTGTTGAACGTTTGGATGATGCCCTGAACCGTGCCGACCTGATTGGCGCGATGTCTTTAGAAGGGCTGATGGGTTCGGTAAGGCCTTTTGATGTGCGTATACATGCTTTACGCCCGTTTAAAGGCACTAAAATGGTTGCCGACCGCCTGTTTACTTTATTAAACGGATCAGAGATCAACTCGTCACACATCAATTGCGATAGGGTGCAGGACCCTTATTCGTTGCGTTGTATGCCGCAGGTGCACGGTGCATCGCGCAATGCCTGGCTGCATTTAAAAGAGCTTACCGAAATTGAACTAAACTCGGTTACCGATAACCCCGTTATTTTTAGTGCCGATGATACCATTAGCGGGGGCAACTTTCACGGTCAGCCGCTGGCTTTACCCTTGGACTATGCCACTGTGGCCGCTGCCGAACTGGGCAATATTGCCGATAGGCGCTGTTACCTCATGAGCGAAGGCCGCTATGGTCTGCCCAAACTGCTTACTCATGACGCCGGCTTAAATTCGGGCCTGATGATACCGCAATACACCACCGCTGCTTTGGTTACCGAAAACAAAACTCTGTGCTTCCCGGCCAGTGCCGATAGCGTGCCTACCTCATTAGGGCAGGAAGATCATGTATCCATGGGTTCCATCAGCGGGCGCAAGCTACACATGGTGTTAGATAATATCGAGTACATCCAGGCCATTGAGTTGCTTTATGCGGCGCAGGCGATGGATTTTCGCAGACCGTTAAAATCAACACCGGTGGTAGAGGCGATGCATGCACACGTACGTAACCATGTTCCGTTTATAAATGATGACCGTGTTTTTGCGGATGATATTAACCGTTTACATCAAATTATTACCGATGGCTCGTTTTTGGCAACTGCCGATAACGCGGCCATTTATCACCACATAAACCTCAGCCATGACGACTTCGGAATTTATTAATACCTACGCCAGTCACCCGGTGTACAAAGCGCCCCGGGGTATGCAGCTGCACGCCAAAAGCTGGCAAACCGAAGCCCCATTGCGGATGCTGCTCAATAACCTCGACAACGAGGTTGCCGAGAACCCTGCCGAGTTGGTGGTGTACGGTGGCATTGGCCAGGCTGCCCGCAACCCGGAATCGCTGCGGAAAATTATTGAGCTGTTGCTGGAGTTGGATGAGTATCACTCTTTACTGGTACAATCGGGCAAGCCTGTAGGCGTTATCCGCAGCCATCCCGAAGCACCCCGCGTTTTAATAGCCAACAGCAACCTGGTGCCCGCCTGGGCCAACTGGGAGCATTTTAATGATCTGCGTGCCAAAGGACTGATGATGTACGGCCAGATGACCGCCGGTAGTTGGATATATATAGGTACACAAGGCATTTTGCAGGGCACCTACGAAACCTTTGTAGAGTGCGGTAACCAGCACTTTAATGGCGATTTGGCTGGCAAGCTGATTGTTAGCGCTGGTTTAGGCGGCATGGGCGGCGCTCAGCCATTGGCAGCAACCATGGCAGGCGGCGTATTTTTAGGTGCCGATGTGGATGCTACACGTATACAAAAAAGGTTGGATTCGCAATATATCGACAGGATGACTTACTCTTACGAAGAAGCCATCAGTTGGGTAAAAGAAGCTCTTGGCAAAAAAGAAACCCTGTCTGTAGGCCTGGTAAGCGATGCCGGCGACCTGTTGCAAAGATTATTGAACGACAATATCATCCCCGATATTTTGACCGACCAGACATCGGCACATGATCCGTTGAACGGGTATATCCCTAATGGTTTATCTTTAGATAAAGCCGCCGCTTTGCGAAAAAGTGATGCTGCTGAATATAAGCGCCTATCGTTGAAAAGTATGGCCCGGCATGTGGGTTTGATGCTGGAATTACAAAAATGCGGTGCGATAACTTTTGACTACGGCAATAACCTGCGCGAATTTGCCAGGCAGGGTGGCGAAGCGGACGCCTTTAACTTTCCCGGATTTACGCCGGCCTATATTCGCCCCTTGTTTTGCGAGGGTAAAGGGCCGTTCAGGTGGGTAGCCCTTTCCGGCGATCCGGAGGATATTTATACTACCGATAAGGCTTTGATGAAACTGTTTCCGGACGATAAACCCCTGGCCAAATGGCTGACCAATGCAAGGGAAAAAATCTCGTTCCAAGGCTTGCCTGCCCGCATTTGCTGGCTGGGCATGGGCGATAGGGAGAAAGCAGGGCTGCTGTTTAACGAGTTGGTGGCAACAGGCAAAGTAAAAGGCCCGATAGTGATTGGCCGGGACCACCTGGATTGTGGCTCGGTGGCATCGCCCAACCGCGAAACCGAATCCATGAAAGATGGCTCGGATGCCGTATCCGACTGGCCGCTGCTCAACCTGATGGCCAATGCATCGGGCGGCGCCACCTGGATCTCGTTTCACCACGGCGGCGGGGTAGGGATGGGCTACTCACAACATGCCGGCATGGTAGTGCTGGCCGACGGCACCGAGAGGGCCGCCACCTGCCTCAAACGCGTTTTATATAATGACCCGGCTATGGGGATATTCAGGCATACCGATGCAGGATACGATAAGGCTGAAGAGTGGGCGGAGAAGTTTGGGTTGAAGGTGTGGTAGTAGTCAGAATCAGAATTTACAGAATTTATGAATTAGCAAGATGCAAGGCAACTAAAAAAGTCATTCTGAAAATTAATTAATTCTGTAAATTCTGATTCAGATAAATAATTGAAATGAAAAAACTAATAGGCCCATTCACCCAAATACTTCCCCTCACCGGGCTTCCCCTGAAAGGTGCCCTGGTGGACGAACAATTGCACATCATCCCCAACGGAGGTGTGTTGATTGAAGACGGCTTAATACTTGCAGTTGATGACTTTGAAAAACTCCGGTCGAATTATCCATCGGCACAAATCGAAGAAATTAACGGTGATCACGTACTATTGCCTGGTTTTGTAGACTGCCATACCCACATTTGTTTTGCCGGCAGCCGAGCAAAGGATTATGCCATGCGTAACAGTGGCAAAACCTATTTAGAAATAGCGCAATCCGGAGGGGGGATCTGGGATTCAGTCACCCAAACCCGCACTGCAGACGAGGCGACGCTCATCAGCCTGCTTTTGAAACGCATACAACGGCATGTAAGCGAAGGCGTCACCACTATCGAAATAAAAAGTGGCTACGGCTTAAGTGTCGAGGGGGAGTTAAAACAGTTAAACGCAATAAAAGCAGCGGCAGATAAAACGAATGCCAGTTTAATATCAACCTGCCTTGCCGCCCATATATTACCTAAAGACTTTAATGGCAACCACCAGGAGTATCTTAATCATGTTTTACACGACCTGTTACCCATTATTAAACAAAAAGGACTAAGCAACCGGGTTGATGTTTTCATTGAGCAAAGTGCCTTCAATACCAGCGACGCTTTAAATTACCTTGCCAAGACCAAGCAACTGGGCTTCGAGGTAACCGTACATGCCGATCAGTTTACAACAGGTGGCAGTGAAGTTGCCATTAAGGCCCGCGCAGCATCGGCCGATCACCTGGAAGCCAGTGGCGATTATGAAATAAAATTATTGGCCAATTCCGATACTGTAGCTGTAACTTTGCCCGGTGCATCCTTAGGTTTGGGAATGGCTTACGCGCCCGCCCGAAAGCTGCTGGATGCCGGCGCCTGCCTGGCCATAGCCAGCGACTGGAACCCCGGATCGGCCCCAATGGGCGACTTATTGATGCCGGCGGCCGTAATGGCCGCCACAGAAAAATTAAGCGCCGCAGAAGTATTTATGGGCCTGACAGCCCGCGCGGCCCAGACCCTGAAACTAAACGACCGTGGTGTTTTAGCCAAAGGTAAACTTGCCGATATGCAGGCCTACCCATGCGATGATTACCGCGAGATATTATACCAACAAGGAAAGTTAAAACCTGAGATGGTATGGACGGAAGGAAATGTTACCAGACGCATGTAATGCGTCTCTACATTGAACCTCGTCGCCATAACCAATGAACTAATGAACCAGTGAACCAATGAACAAAATAATCGAATGCGTACCCAATTTTAGCGAAGGTGTAAACCTTGATATCATTAAACAGATAACCAACGAAGTGGAATCGGTTGAGGGGGTAAGGTTACTGAATGTCGATCCCGGCAAGGCTACCAACCGCACCGTGGTGACTTTTGTGGGGGAACCTTCACGGGTTATTGAAGCGGCGTTCCTCGCCATAAAAAAAGCGGGGGAGCTGATTGATATGAGCAAACAGAAAGGCGAACACCCGAGGATGGGCGCAACGGATGTTTGCCCGCTGATACCCATTAGCAATATCAGTATGGAAGAAACCGCTGAGTATGCCCGGCAGTTGGCCAGACGGGTGGGTGAGGAGTTGCAGATCCCGGTTTATTTGTACGAGAATGCGCAGCCCAACAAAAGCAGGAGCAACCTGTCGGTGATTCGTGCGGGCGAATATGAAGGCTTTTTTAAGAAGATAAAATTGCCGGAGTGGGCACCCGATTTTGGCCCGGCCGAGAATGATATTAAGCGGGGCTCAACCGTAATAGGTGCCCGCGATTTCCTGGTAGCTTACAATGTGAACCTTAACACTACATCAACCAGGAGGGCAAATGCTATTGCTTTTGACGTGCGCGAGGCCGGTCGTACTTTGCGTGAAGGCGACCCGGTTACCGGCAAAATTATAACCGACGGGAATGGCAAACCTAAATCAATCCCTGGCTCATTAAAAGCGGTTAAAGCCATCGGGTGGTATATCGAGGAATATGGTGTCGCCCAAATTTCGATGAACCTGACCAATATTGAAATAACCCCGGTTCACGTGGCTTTTGACGAAGTTTGTACCAAAGCCAACGAGCGCGGCATTCGGGTAACTGGCAGCGAACTGGTGGGCTTAATCCCATTAAAAGCGATGTTGGATGCCGGTAAATATTTTTTGCGCAAGCAACAGCGTTCGGTTGGCGTAAGTGAGAAGGAACTGATCAAGATAGCCATCAAATCGATGGGGCTGGATGAGCTTGGTCCGTTTGTTCCCGAAGAACGGATTATTGAATATTTACTGAAAGATAAGGCAGGTAGTAAACTCATCAGCATGAGCCTGACCGATTTTGCCGATGAAACGGCAAGTGAAAGCCCGGCACCCGGCGGTGGCTCTATCTCGGCCTATGTAGGCTCATTAGGCGCTTCATTGGCTGGCATGGTGGCTAACCTCAGCTCGCACAAAAAAGGCTGGGACAGCCGCTGGGCGGAGTTCAGCGACTGGGCCGGGCAAGCGCAGCAGTATAAAAATGAGTTATTGACATTGGTCGATTTGGATACTGCGGCTTTTAATAAGATTATGGAATCTTTCAGCCTGCCCAAATCTACCGATGAAGAAAAGGCTGCCAGGGATCAGGCTATACAGGATGCTACCAGATACGCCATTGAAATCCCTTTTAAGGTGATGCAGGCCGCTTTGAACAGTATGGAAGTGATTAAGGCGATGGTGGAGATAGGTAACGCCAACTCCCTAACTGATGCCGGTGTGGCAGCCCTTTGCGCCCGTACTGCGGTATTGGGCGCGTTCATGAACGTAAAAATCAACGCGTCGGGCTATAAGGATAAAGATTATGTTTTGGATATCATTTACCGGGGCAACGAGATTGAACGGCAGGCTATTGCTTTGGAAGCAGAGATTATCGAGCTGGTGAATGGGAAGATAAGGTTGTAGAAATGTAAACCGTTAGCAGGACGCTATATAGTTCCACTGAAACGCCCGGAACATGCGGAGCGCTTTGGAACGCCTTGGTGTTGATAATCAGGGCTTTATGTTTTGTCGAAAATGAGGTGTGGAACACTATTTGTGTTGATAATCAAATACTTAGTATGTTTTGATATTGGTAAAAAAAACGGAGAATGGTACTTTATTTGGATGAAATTATTCTGCCAGCTGGTATTCTTTGATCAATGCCGAAGCAGGAATGTGCAGTAGTTCGCTAAACTTCCTGATCATCGTTAAAGACAAAGCCTGTTTGTAGTTTAACACTTTACTAACGGTGCCCTTATCACCATACTCCTTTGCCAGGTCTGCAGATTTATAACCAAAATCCTCCATGCGGATTTTTATTAGTTCGATAGGATCTACTTCGGGTAGATCGCTGTGCGCTTTCTCATACTCAGAAATAAGCAAAACAAGCAGTTGTTTTTCTTTATGCTCCTCAGAGCTTTTTTTTGAACGCTTAACTTTTTCATAGCGTTTAAGAGCCTGATTGTACTCTTCTTCAGTTTCTATTACGAACCGCTGCGGTCTTACATCATACATAAACCCCGGTTGGTTTTCTGCCTCCTCAAGTTTGCCATACACTTTCATGAGTTTGCCCTTTTTAGTTAAAATGCCGGCCTTGTTAAGGGAAAGAATAGCTTCTTTTTTTGACATGTGCTTAGCCTCTTCCAACTTTAATTTGGCGAGTTCAATTAGCATTTCTATGTCTTTATCGCTCATGATTGTTGTTGATTATAATCAAATATAATTAGATTAACTATAATATCGAAAAGGGGGCAAATCAAATTGTCGCTATTTGGGCTAAAGCCGTTAACAATCAATTTGTGCTTAGCCGCCCCTTAAAAGGGACGGCAATGAATTAAACCATTCATTGCCGTTGGCTTCAGCCAACGGGCCAATATCCGGCAGAAGTGAGGCTTTAGCCGAATTCGCAGAAATAAACCGGCAATTTTCAGCAATATTAGTTTAGCGACAATTTGATTTATGCCCTATCGAAAATGGACAATATAAAAAAAGCGATGAGGTAAAACTCATCGCTTTTCAATAATCTAATATAGCCATGAACCATCAACTATGATCCATGAACAAAAAACTAAAATCTATATCTCACAAATGCTTCCATAGCTTCGTATTCAGCCAAGCCTAAGCGGTCATATTTTTTAGCGGTATCAGTTGTCCTGTCTTCGGCCCGTACCCAGAATTCGCGTGCATCATCACCAGGGAATACCGGGCGATCCTTTTGTGATTGGTGTTTGAAGATAGCATTACGCTTACGGATCACCTCCTGTGGCGAAAGTGGTACGGCCATTTCAATTTCATGGGTTTCAAACTCGTGCCATGCGCCACGGTACATCCATAGCCAGCAATCTTTCACCCAATCTTCGGTAGCCTTCAGGCGGTCAAGGGCGGCAAGGATAATGTTAAAGCAAACCAGGTGGGTTCCGTTAGGATCAGCAAAGTCACCGGCGGCAAAAATCTGCTGTGGTTTTATTTTTTGTAACAGCTCTATAGTTAACAGGATATCTTCCTCGCCAACGGTGTTCTTTTTGATCTTACCTGTTTCATAAAAAGGCAAGGCCATAAAGTGGATATGATCGTCTTGCAAGCCGGCATAACGGGCACCCGAAATTGCTTCTGTTTTGCGGATAAACCCTTTTACATTCCTGATCTCGCGGGTATCAACCTGGTTGGGTTGTTTTTGCGGGAAGAAGGCACGCATTTCTTCGTATAATGAAGTCAGGTGTGCGCTGTCCTCACCAATGCTGTTGGTAAAGTCGATAGCGAACTCCATGTAGCGCAGCACATCATCATCCCAAACCGCGGTATTGCCCGATGTTTGGTAGGCCACGTGCACATCATGCCCCTGGTCAACCAAACGGATAAACGTACCACCCATTGAGATCACATCGTCATCCGGGTGCGGGGAAAAGATAACCGAGCGTTTTTTTGCCGGTAAAGCCCTTTCAGGCCTTTGGGAGTCATCTGCATTTGGTTTGCCACCCGGCCAGCCGGTAATGGTATGCTGTATCTGGTTAAAAATATCGATGTTGATGTTATAAACCGGGCCTTGCTCTACCGCAAGCTGTG
>Ga0307515_10002117_pt1 | contig 43516 bp, 5 predicted proteins | sample 17_EM_MG_FD_194513 | JGI IMG/M metagenome (GOLD analysis project Ga0307515, IMG submission 194513) | Populus trichocarpa ectomycorrhiza microbial communities from riparian zone in the Pacific Northwest, United States - 17_EM | ecosystem: Host-associated > Plants > Roots > Unclassified | place... | reverse complement strand
CTACTAGTACATATTAAGCTGCCCAAAAAAGGATTTATGTATATAGAACTATAGCGCCATAGCCCAGAGGCTGCATGCGCAGTATTGTACGTAGTATAATACAACGGATATAAAAAAAAAAATAAAAAAAAAATTTGCACGGTATATGTGCATTATAAATCTCCTTAGAGCCCCAGGGGCCCTAGGTTAATTAACAAACTCAATAATTAAGTTAAGATTAAGATTATTAATTAATCAACCCATTTTATTAATGAGTAGCTCTATTTAAATTATCTAACAGTTATAAGCCCGGTCCGCCAACTCAAGAAGCTATTTAGCTATTATTTAATCATTTAAAGAAATTCTACCTCATCGTCAGACTCTGACACCTTATCGTCCTCATCATCTTAGGACGCAGACTCTGACAGAAATCCTACCTTAATTGTCACAGGACGATTTATCCACGAGATTCCATAAGATTCTATAAGATTCCACCTTAACTATTATAGGACGATCCTAATAATAAGGACGATCCTAATAATAAGGACAATCCTAACAACAAAATACCATCTCAATTCCTTACTTGCCTATTAGTTAAATAACTCCACTAACATTAAGTTTGTTAATAACAATCATCCTTAATAAGCCAGAAGACTGGGAGTAATGGCTATAGTAACTCTAAGCCTTTATGGATCAGCAAACTTGGGCCTATATTAACCCAGATAATGCAGCACCTTAATAAGGTCTACTATAAGAACTAGCCTATCTAGAAGTTACAGATTTTAATAAGAATGTAACCTTATATATATAGCTCTTAACAAATTAATAGAGAGCGTATAAGAATAGTAGATAATACTACAACTAGAATATAAAGTATTTTTTAAAATAAGAAGAGAATCTACAATAAATACGCACCTAGATTACGTCCACAGTATCAATTTAGAAGAAGCTACTACTTGACCCTTCCTTAACAGTTAAAGAATAGTTATCTTAGCTAAAGGAGAACATAGAACCTACCTTATTATTTATTAGGAAGAAGGTATAATACCAGTATACAGATGCCCTTAAGGGGTTTAAACAGTTATTAAAATTAAATTAGTAGTTAGATTAATGGGAACATATAATATTACTAGGAGAGAAGTATAAAATCCCTTAAATATCTAATAGAATCTAGCTTTAAGATTTAGCAGAAGTTATTTAACCTTTTAGCAACGCCTTCTATATAAAGTACACTACCAAGTTAAATAACCTACAGAAGTTAAGATTTTCTAAATACCATAAAGTAGTAAAGGAGCTGTAAGAAGGACTTAGAACACCCTTAAAGAAAGCCAATACTACTATAAGAGGAAGTACCTTTAATACAGACTTCGTAGAACAAGCTATTAAGGATTACTCTAATACTACTAAAGGTTTATAAAGAGGAAGAGCCTTAATATATAATAGACGCTTAAAGAGAGCTAGGATACTAGTAGATAAGGAGACGTCCTATAAGAAGCTAATGCCTAAGTGCTTAGCGTGCGGAATATAAGGACACTCCCTATAGGACTATTGGTGTTTATTTAAAGATAAAAGACCTATAGGAGTTATAATAGGGGATGCGCGCATTAATAGGGCACTAAAGAAGGTAGAAAAGAATAAGAATCTTACTAACTAAGTTGCGAAGATCAGACTTAAAGAATAAAAAGATAAGGCCTAATAATAATAGGATAAGAGCTAAGAAGTTAAGATTAAGGGAGAAGCTAATGCAATATTCCTAGAATTATATTACACTGGTTAAACCTATCCACTAAAGCTATTAACTATTCTTAACTCAGGAACCACTCTCTATATCTTTAATAACCTTTCTTATTTTTATAATTTTAGGAAAGCTCTAAGAAATAAATATATTACCGCTAGCAGCTCAGAAGTGCCTATACTAGGCTATAGTAATGTCACTATCTAAGTTATAAAACTAGACAAGAGTAAGGGAACCCTACGTCTTAAGGACGTTGCCTTTTATACGGATTTTAATATAAATCTAGTGTTATTCCGTCTGCTTTAAAAATAAGGGTTTTACTAGGACAATAAAGAAGATAATAATCTTCTAGTTTAGAAGGATAACACAATCCTATATTAAATGTAAGAACGTTACGGATAATAGACTATTAAATACGTCTAACTAGGAAGTCTATTAGCGTTTAATATAAGCTAACTGCTACGCCACTAATGGAAGCGCAGAGCATCGTTAAGAGACGCTCGTCTAGACTTAAAAGGTAATGCGTATTTATAGCACCTGTGCCTAGGTTATCCAGAACCTATAAGCCTTTATTATTTAGGTCTTAACGCCTTAGGAATTAAGCTTTAAGGCCTAAAGACAACGGAATATTAATATTGCAGTCTCGCCAAAATTAAGCATTAGGTCTTAAGAAGGTTCTTAAAACAGAACATTAATAAACCTTATTTTAACCTCTATATTAACTAGACTAACCTTAAGGAAGCGTATACTGGATTTATATAAGTTATATTTATTTATAATACCTTCTTAGGAAGAACCTTCCCGTATTTTATAACAATATATAGTAAAGAGAAAGAGATACTATAAGTATTTAAAGATTTCACCTAATGGATTTATCTGAGGTATAACCTTAAGGTTAATACTATTAGATCAGACAACGAGCTAGGGAGAAGAAAAACCCTTAAATAGCTACGGACTTAAGGAATTATATTTAAGCCTTTAGCGCTATATACCTAAGCTTAAAACAGTACCGCCAAATGCTTAAGGGGTATAATTATTAAGAGATTATAAGTAATAAGAATTGCTGCTAATCTACTACATAACCTATAACATGAAATAGTTAACTATATAGTATACCTTTAAGATTAAACGCCACTAAAAAGTAATAGTTGGAAATTGCTATATAAGAAGTTCTATACCTTCCTAGCCAATGGGTTAAGAAAGCTGTAACTAGCGCACCTAAAAGCCTACGGCTATAGGGCGTACGTAATAACGTCGGACGCCTAGCTAAAGAAGAAAAGGCTAAGCAAGCTAGATCCGCAAGCCTATATTAGCTACCTTATTAGCTATAACTCTACTAATATCTATAGGATCTGGATCCTATATAAAGGTATTATTATCTCTATTAGGGACATTATCTTTAATAAGAAGATATTCTTTAATGGCAAGCGAACGGACATCTTAAAGGACCTACACGCTAAGTTAGACATGCTAATTAAGAAGATTTAACTCCCTAATACCCTAACCAAAAATAAGGTCCTTTTAGAAGACAATAAAGAAATATTTAAACTGTTAATTTAAGAGGAAGATAATAATGACGTTAATGAGCCAGTTTAAACCTTTAATAAGTTAGCAGATCTTAAGCTTATAAGAGTTCTTAAAAATATATACTATACACTACCTCTAACAGAAGAAGACGAAGAATCTCTATATGCCTTTTACGTTAAGTATCCTATAAAGTTAAATATATAAGGTACTAATTAAAACGTTGCTTATTAAGCAGGAGATGCATTTAACACTTAGGAGGTGTCTAACAACTTAGTTAAAGACTTATTTAAGGAAGCCAGTGATAATAGGTTTAAAGACTTATTTAAGGAAGCCAGTGATAATAGGTTTAAAGACTTTATTACTAAAAGGATCACATTAGCCTATTACGGCGCCTTCTTAGCAGGAAGGAAGTTTAACCTTAATAGTTAACTTAATAATAGCAAGCTGAAATTAGGTAGAATATGTAATGTTAGATTATATAGGAAGAACCTACCTCCGCCACCCTAGTTAATCTAGGACCTTAATACGCATCCTCTTTAAGATTAGTTCTAAGAGGCTTAACAAGCCTATCTCTAATCTTATTATTAAATAAGGTTATTTTAAGAAATAGATAAGAAGCACGCAAAGGGATAGTAGGTCCTTAGCTTAATATAGGTGTTTGTCTATAAGATGGACAAGTATAGATTTCTCCAGAAATGCAAAGCACGCTTAGTAGTCTGTAGAAATTAATAGGCCCTAGGAGACCTACCTATAAGAGCTATTATATTAGCTAGTACAACCTTCTAAACCCTTATGGCGATTACCACAAAATTTAACCTAGAGACAACACAGATAGATATAGTTAATGCGTTTGTCTATTGCGATCTTAACAAGGTTATCTATATAAAGCTACCACTAGGGTTTAATAAAGGAAAGATAGATAAAGTACTGCGCTTAAGAAAAGCCCTATACAGACTATAACGATTACCACTATTATAGCAGAAGAATCTCACGAGCTTATTAAACAAATTGGGTTTTAAAGAAGTACCTTATATTACGGACAGCTTAAGTAGGGGGTTACAACTACTTAGAGAGGAGTTAGAGGAAGCTAGTTAGTTAATATAAGCACGGTCCAGGATGGAGCCGGTGGAACTATGTAATAAAGACTGGTAGGTAAGTTACATAATATTATACGCAGTATACGCAGTATACGTAGTGTACGTTTACGTATAACACGTATAACACGTACTTTACGTATAAGAGAGGATTTCTTAGGAGTATAGTTATGTATTTAAAGGACCTCAGTCCCTACCGTAGATAGTTCTCTCCTTATAGTAAATCTCAGAATATAATTAGAGTTAATCTATTAGGCAACCACTCCACTAGTTATTATTATGTTGTTAACTTCTTGTTATTATCTATACACCTAGCCCAATAATAAAACCCACTGTAGTTACTGCTATAAGGTTCCGTTATACATTCACTACCATAATTACAGTATTAATAAAGTCAAATAATATACCACTTAAAGCACTAGTTATGACACCATTAATAGCAGCAATGACCTTAAGGGGAGACACCAGTATAGAGGATACTAATTTACAGTTAATTACGCAAGGTTAGTTATAGGAAATAATTAATTACTTATAAGATAATAATAGGATACTTAAAGAACGCATTAATAGAATTAGAGCAGTAAAGATTAAGTTACCATTAATTAAACAATTCTTAGGAGAGAAGTTAAAGCTTAAAGGATTTCTTATATAAATATACTTTAAGGTTATATAAGAAGAAGCGAAGCTAGCAATATTATTAGATTAAGTGGCGTATACAGGATTGTTCCTAATAGGAAGGGCACTTAAGTAGTTTAAACTATATCTTATGGAGATATAGACTAATGGCATAATAACTACTAATTAGGATATATGATATATCTTTACCAGTTAGAATAGGTTTATAGAACAGTTAACGCAGATATTTAAAGACCCTAAAGCAGCAACCATAGCGGAATAAAAGCTTTTTAACCTAGTATAGCGCGCTTTAGCAATTAAGTATATAATATAGTTTTAAACGCTAGCTATATAGGTTAAATGGAATAATAGGGCGCTTATAGCACAGTATAAATAAAGACTTAAGGCTAAAGTCTAGGATGTAATTATTCTAATAAAAGATGTGGACACCCTAAGGGAATTAATAGATTAAGTAATAAAAATTAATAATAGGATCAACTAAAGGGAGTAGGCTAAGAGAGGCTAGGATAGAGTTCTATAGTTATATAAGGCGCAGAGTACGTATTAACAGATATAGAGTTAAAAAGTATAGTATAGCGTAGAGCTAATAGACCTAAGTAGTACTAAAGAAACCTAAAGATAGGGAAAGAAATTATAGAAACCTAGAGGTTAAGGATTTAGTAATTAAAGGACTAAAGAGCAGAGGCCAAATTAGGGATCTTAATAGTAGATAATATTTAGGCGGACTCTATAGCAAAATTAATAGTTTAGAGATAAAGCTTATATAAATTATAGAAAATAGGGTTATTTCGCTAGAGACTATAGAGGTAGTTAGAGTAACTATATAGTAAAGGGAACTAAACTAGTAGACGGCATATATATATAGAGGGATAATAGTGCACTACAAGGAATAAAAGAGTATTTAATTAACAGTTTTGCGTATTATTATAACAACGCATACTAAATTTATAAAAATACTAAGTATGGCGCAAGCTATTAGCTATAGGAGCTATTATTATTTAAGTTTAAAGGAACTAAAAAACCAGCTTATAGAACGGATATTAAAGATAATAAATTTAATATAGGTAAAGCATTTACTAATAATAAGGTAATAAAGGCAGCTTACTAGGAGCTAGCAAACCTTAAAAAAGTTAATATAGAAGTGGAGACTAAGACCACCATAGAACGCGGTTTAGTAATAGGTATTATAACACTATTAAATATAGCATCTATCGCTTTATAAGACGGAAGGAATAATATCTAAAGATAATTAAGTAAGCAGATAACTGCTAGTGCTAGCTCACTACTTATAAAAGGTAAAAGGCTATAGGTCTAAGATTCTTATAAAGAGATAAGGAAGGCTCTAGACTTATAAGACGCGATAAGGACAGCTTAGGAACCCACAACGGATAAAAACCAATGGGAAAGAGTAGAGGCTTAGTTTGGAGACATATAAATAAGTATAAGACGTAAGTTTAAGGACTATAAGTTTAGGGAATAAATAAGAACGTTAATAGGAAACTAATATTTTAAAGAATAAATAAGGTGTTGGTTACACAAGGGGGATATCACGTAGCTACGGTTCGTAGATAGTATAATAATTGTTCTGTTGATTTTAATGTCGAAAGCAAAGGATCGTAAGGATTGCGGTGCCTAAGTAGGGGGCTAATAAGTTACTATAAGGGTGACTAATCAGAGACAAGATAACCTCTGTCTATACATTCCAACACTAGCAGTTCTTTCTTTATACTTATGGCGCTGCAGAAAGGCAGCAAAGTATTAGTTTAGCTGCAGGTAGAAGCAGCAAAAGTCTATTTAGGTAGTAGTACGGTACTAGCGGCGGTAGTGATAGTAGTCAGGCATAGAGCTTGTCTATTAGTCGGTCGGTTAATCATAGGCATATAGGCACGATCATTCGGTCGGTAGATCGCAGGTGTATTGGCGCGATTAGTATCGTAATAGCAGGCATAGCGGCGCTATTAGTTTGTCGATGGTATATAGCAGTACGGCGCGGTACTAATAGTCATTGTTATATGGCAGTACGGTGCCAGTATAGGGTCAGTTCCGTAGGCAATCGGCATGGAGTCTTATTATAGGGTTAGTTCGCAGGCGTTGCGGATATCATTACGGATATTACGGATATTGCTACAGATATTGCGGATATTGCAGATTGGATATTATAAATATTGCGGTGGAAACAGGTAGGCGCGTATAAGGTATTACGGGGTGTCCTATAATAACAATATAGGTATAAGCCTATCTGGGCCAGCGGAATCGTTAATAGCCCTAATAGCTATCTATAAGGTAAGCTCTCCAATAATACTTCTAGCAATTCTTCTTTATACTTTACCTGCATAACTATACCGTCCTAACCGCTTCCCCCCTATATCACTCTCTCTTTACCTATTCTTTACGGTACCCTCTATAAGAACTTCCTATCTAGATCACGCTGGTAGCCACCTTTATAGCTACCTTAGGAACCACAGAAATCTTAGAATCCTCTATACTAAATCTTTTAAAGCTTATTAAATGTTTATAGAGGAATAGATAACTGTTACTTCTAATTAAAGATACTGTTTGCAGATCTAGGTTATTGCGGAGGCTTTTACGGAAGCTTTTACGGAAGCTTTTATGGAAGTTACTACGGAGGTTACTGCGGATATTACTACGGATATTACTGCGGAGGTTGTTATTAAGCTTACTAGCAGAACGGAGCTTAATCTTAATTATGGTAGCAGTGATCCGTAAAGAAGGTAGTATATACTCTTTAACTAGGGTATTCCTTCTCCTGTATAGCAATTAAGGGCTACAACTTGTTAATTAACTAAGGCAAGTCTTCTCTAGGATTTAAAACAGTAATTCCACAGACGGGAACTCCCTGGCAAGCTATAAACGACTTATTATCTATATAGATCTTTATAATTATAGCTACCTCCTTACTATATCTAGGTCCTTACCTAGGTCCTTACTCTATACTTATTACGGCTGGTTTAGGTGGTGTATATATATATAGCTGCTGCAGTTACTGCGGCTGCTGTGGTTGCTGCGGAGATTCTTACAGTAGTTCTTGCGGAGGTTCTTGCGGAGATTGCTGCGGAGGTTGCTATAGAGGTTGCTGCAGAGGTTCTTACTATAGAGGTTACTTCGGAGCTTATTACAGAGCTTAATGCAGAGCTTATTACGGAGCTTAAGGCACGGGTTAAGGTACGGCAGCCTAAGGAACTTAAGGTGTTTAATGCCCTAAGGTTGTCTATAGAGGTTCTTACGGAGGTTCTTCCAGAAGTTCTTGCGGACGTTACTACGGACGTTATAGTTACTGCGGAGGCTGCTATGGACGTTACTGCTAGGCAGAAGGAGAACCAAGTAGGAGATTAGCGTTCTAGGGGTTTTAATACGAATTAAAGTTGCCTTCTAAAGAATATCGGTTAGTTCTTAGCTTCCGTAGTTAACGTATAATCTTAGCTTCCGTCTATACTAGTTCTTCTATACCAATAATAACGGCCTAAATATTGCTAGCAATTAAGTTACCATTCTCGGCAATATATACCCCATTCCTATAAAGAAAGTCCCAAAAATCCTAAATAATACTAGCGTTACTAAGTGCCCAGGTATTAGCGGTCCATCCTATAAAATCTTCCCTAAAATACTCCTACAGCTGTGAATTAGCCTAGTGTCTATTTTAGTAGAATATAATACAATATAGGAGAAAGCTATTAACTTATTTTGCGGTATAAGTTGTTATATTAATAGTAAATTCGTCCTAATCTTTATTGATAAGTTTCGCGTACATAGCTACCCCTAGTAGTAGGGAGTCTCTCCAGTTATTTAGAATAGCCATGTTTTCAAAGAAAGGGAAGTGTTATTAGTGTAGGGATTATCATTTGGTATAGGGGTTGTCGTTTAGTACGCGTTCGTGATATATATTTGTTGTTTAGTACGCGTTTATCGTTTATACGCGTTTGTCGTTTAGTACGCGTTTGGACGTGTATTTGCGATTATAGGGCTTAGGACTAGTTCTAGCCTTAAATCGCAAAGACTTGTAAAGCGTGTTATTCTGCGTAATGGACGCAAGAATCCGTAATCTTAGAAAGGCTTAGGACCAGTTCTGGCCTTTTAGATCCTTAGATTCGTGGAAGAGTTCTATTTAAGGTTTAGGACCAGTTCTAACCTTAAAAGACAGCTTCCTCTAGCACGAGTAGCACTGGTACAGTAGCTCGTCTCTTCTTAGTAGAATACCTAGCTGCTCTGTGGTATAATAGTAAAGTTAACTACTAATCAGTGTTGGTTACATAAGGGGGATATTACGTAGCTACGGTTCGTAGATAGTATAATAATTGTTCTGTTGATTTTAATGTCGAAAGCAAAGGATCGTAAGGATCGCGGTGCCTAAGTAGGGGGCTGATAAGTCACTATAAGGGTGACTAATCAGAGACAAGATAACCTCTGTCCATACATTCCAACATAAGGTCTATAGCAATTCTAGATAAACGCAGTATTTAGCCTAAAAATTAAAAAGTTAATACTAAGATTAAGAAGTAAGATAACTTTAAGGATCTAGCTATAAGACACAGAAAATAAAAAACTATAGATAAATTTAAAGTAAGAATTATTGTATAGCAAAAATAGAAGCTAGATAAAAGGTTTATAATAGGTTATATAAGGGACAGAGCACCTATATAAAAAATCATTAATAGGCCTAAAATAGGCATGCTAAAAGCAAAATAGCTAGATAAACTGGAGTAAGAAGAGGATCTAGATATCCTAATTAGATTTAAAGAAAGATATACCAAAGGATGTTATAATGTAGTAATAACAAGGTACTTTCTTATAGATAGACTATACACACTAAACCAGTTATATGGAAAGTAGTATATAAAACGACACAATAATAAATAGAAAGATTTCTATATATGGCTAGACGAAAAAGTTATCTAAGACTAACCTATTATAGAGAAACGTATAAGTCATATTAAAGGAGCATTAATTATAATATTAAGGAACCTAGAAGAGGGATCTAGGGACTAGAGAAATAATTAATAAATCTTAGTACCCACAACAGGGATACTAGTAGTTAGATTAACTAGGTATAAGTTTAAACTTAAAAGCAAAGATAAGCTAAGAGTTAACCTAAGTTACCTAGCGCATTATACATTATTATAAATAGCTTATATAGATAATATATACGGAATGTATAGAGCACTAAAAGAGAAGAACTAGAAATACCTAGTAAGGATATATTAGGCACTAGATAAGAAATAGTTTAGAAATACTAAGTATATATAGATAGCACCTAATAGAAGTATAGAGTTAAGGGGACCTTATACTTTAACCAGGAAGATTCCTTATAGAAGAATACCTAGATAGATAATAGTAGTGGGACTACCTAAAGAGCACTTATCTATAGTATATAGAGGAAAAGAAATAAACTAAGTATTGGCCTAAATTAAACTAAGTACAAATAGGATCTAGTAGCCAATAGTTAAGAAAAGGGGAGGCGCATAGGACTAGAGGGAGCTAGTATTAGAGCCTTAGACCCTTAAAGGAATTTAAGGACAATACCTAAATTTATAAGTTAAGTGGCAAGATTAACAGTTTAAAGTATTAATAGATAGTGGAGTAATAAGGAACTATATATTACTAAAGGCAGTAAAAAGGATAGGGTTACTATATAGATAAAGGGAACACCTATATCCACTTATAACAATTTTAGGAGATTAAATAGCCTATAGAGAAGGCATTATTAATCTTAAAATAGGACCTATTTAGTTAACTATTAAAGGAAGATAAATTACGATATCTTTTAATATCCTACTATTAGGACAGGACAAGGCGATACTAGGAATGTATAGGAATATAATTTAAAGATTAATTGGGTTACAGGTTAGGTTAATATTAAAGATACTTAATAACGCAAGATGTAATAATAAACTAAGTTGGTATAGTACTAAGTCGGAGCAATATACAAAGAGACTAAGTAAGGCTTAAGTTATATACCAAAGAGATACCATAAGTATGGCAAAAAGTTATAGTTACTAGAAAGTAAGAAGCTGTTAAAGTATATAGCATAGGACTATAAGATAGAATTAAAACCAGGAATAAGTTTAAAGTTCTTTTTAATTATAAGCTTACTAAAACCAAGTTAGTAGCGCTTAAGGAGTTTATCCAGGAAAACTTATAAAAGGGATATATTAGACCATCGCAGTTATCAGCGGGATATCTAGTATTGTTTATACTAAAGAAAAATAGAAAACTTAGGATATATATAGACTATAGACAGTTAAACAGCATCACTAAAAAGGATAGGTATCCTTTACCCTTAATTAGCGAAATCTAAAATAGGATAGGTAATGCACAAATCTTTATAAAGATAGATCTGAGATAGGTATACTATTAGATTAGGATTAAGGAAGGCGATAAATAAAAGGCAGCCTTTAGGTTAAAGGAAGGACTATATAAGCTATTAGTTATGTAATTCGGACTTATAAACGCACCAGTAATGTTCTAGAAGCAAATTAATAGCATATTAGGAGAACACCTTAATAAGTTTGTTATAGTATACCTTAATAACATTATTATCTACTTAATAAGTGAGGAAGAATATAGAGAATACGTTAAATGGGTCTTAAAGAGACTATAGGAAGAACAGATGCTAATAGCAATTAAGAAATGCAAGTTCTTTATAAGGAAGACTAATTTTATAGAATTTATTATTAAACTAGGACGTATTAGCATAGACCTAAAGAAGATTAAAGCTATAGTAAGTTGGTAAGAACTAGAGAACGTTATACAGTTAAGATTATTTCTAGGGTTTTGCAATTACTATAGGAGGTTTATAGCATAATAGTTAAAGAATATTAAGCTATTTACTTAATTAATAAAGAAAGAGGAACTATAGGTATAGAAAGATAAGCATAAGAAGTTATTTAAGGAACTTAAGGAGTTATTTACCTAAGAACCAATCCTTAAGATCTATCAACTAAAGTTAAAAATAGTTATTAAGACAGATGTATTAGACTTTATACTAGAAGTATATTTACTATAGAAGCATTAGGACACATAGCATCTAGTAGCATACTATAGTTAAAAGATAACACTATTAAAATTAAACTATAACATCTATAATAAAGAGTTATTAGGTATAGTTACAGTATTAAAGAAATAGAGAGTATTCTTATAAGGTATAGAAAAACCATTTATAGTTAAAATGGACCATAAAAACCTTATAGGATTCCTAATAATAAAGGAACTTAACTAAAGATAGGTTAAATGGGCGGAAATGCTTACAGAATACCATTTTAAGATTTAGTATACTAAGGGTATGGACAATATATAAGCAGACGCTCTAAGTAGAAAGGCTAAACTATAAAATAATAAAAAGCCATTAGGAGCTTTATTACAAATAGATTAAAACAGATTAATTAGATATAATTATCTAAAGATTATAACAACTAAAGAAAATTAGATCTATAAATTACTAGAGAGTAATTAAACATAGAAGATCTAAGAAGTATAGGTAGAGGATCTAGACTTAGAGCAATATAAAAACTAAGAAACTATATATATACCAAGGTCTATTATAGAAGAATTTATTAGTAAATTTTATAAGGGAATAATATAGGGACATAATAGAGCTATAGGCTTAGTATTAAGACTTTAAGAGGAGTATATTATTTAAGGAATTTAGGAACTAGCAAGATAAGTTATAAAGGAATATTTAGATTGCTAAAGAAATAAACCAATAAGGCATAAGCTATATAGAGGGTTACAACCTATTAAAATACCAGAGAGACTATAGGAGGTTATATTATAGGACTTTATTATTAAGTTGCTAAAGTTAAAAGATTCTATTATAGGACAAGATTATAATATAATCTTAGTAATAGTGGATAAGCAAATAAAGTAGGGATACTTTATAGCATATACAGAAGAGATATTAGCAAAGGATGTTACTAGAATCTATATTAAGGAAGTATTTGCAAGATATAGAGTATTAGGCAAAATTATATTAGATAGAAATCTAAGATTTATAGCAGTATTTTAGGAAGTATTTTTAGCAGAATAAGGGGTTTACGCAGCAATATTAATAGCATATTATCCATAGACAGACGGATAAATAGAAAGATTGAACTAGACGCTAGAACAGTATCTAAGGTATTATATTAATTATATATAAAACAATTAGGTATTATTATTACCAGTTATATAGTTTATATATAATGCAACACCATAGAAAGAAATAGGTATATTACTATTTAAGGCGAATTACGGATATAAGCCAAGAATATTATTATTGCTATATTAAGTAAAGAAAATAAGTAACATAGCTAAGCAAAGAATAGAGATATTAATAAATCTTTATATAAACCTTATAGACATAGCTAAACTAGTATAAGAAAGAATAAAAAAGTACTATAACGCTAAGAGATCTAAGGGACTAGATCTTAAGGAGGGAGATAAAGTGTGGCTACTATATAAAATTTTTAAGAGTTAACAACTAAGCAAAAAATTAAACTATATTAAACTAGGACCTTTTAAAATTATATAAAGGATTTTATTAGTTATATTTAAGTTAAAACTACTAGCCAAAATAAAGATCTACCCTATATAGCATATTGCAATGCTAAAGCCAGCATATAGGAATATTAAGCCACTAGTTTATAAAGCAGACACGTATAAAGGATAAGAAGAAGACAAATAGTAAGTTTTAAAGATTATTAGTTATAAGGACGTAGATAACAAAATATAGTATAAAGTAAAGTGGATAGGCTATAATAAGACTACTTAGGAACTACTAAGCAACCTAGAGAACGCTATAGGAAAGGTATAGGAGTATTAAAAGAGAAAGGGTTAGGTAGTATTAATAAAGAAGGATTACTAAAGAATAAGTCACCTAAGGGGGACCTAAGAAGAGCACCTGCCAAGCTACTTAGAGTTATTTCCTTCTTAGTTAGAAGAAAATCTGTTCTTTTATCGCCAAGTTCCTATAAACCTTATTCTATAAGTTTCTACTCCTTAAAACGAACCTTTTTATAAACCTTCTTAAAACGGGTTAACTAAGTAAACGTAACCTATTAAGTCTTAAAGGAACGACATTAAGCTTTAAGGGCATGAGCGGTCTCCTTAGCAGAACGGTGGAGTTTAGTACGCGCTGCGGCCAGCTTAAACTCAAGCTTTACAGCGGTAAATTAAACATAAAACCCTATAACAAATTACTTGGGGAACTTAAAGACTATTAAAAGTTATAGGACGCGCACACTTAGTATTGGAAATGGATTGGATATTATAGGACAATTAAACATTTACTTTAATGCACTTTAAATAGGAAGAGGGTTATTGGGACAAGGGGCTTACTATTATAATATAAACCAACCCCGCCTTTAAACAACAAGAATATAGAGACGGCATTATTTTACTAAGTAATAGTATCGCAGCAATAGTATAAGCACGACGTTGCGCTTGCGAAGAAGAAAGAGCTTTAGGTATAATAAGTAATAATATTAACTAAATTAATTAGATAGATATTACACCTCTAGTAAACAACTTAGAGATATTAGGAATCTTTAAGGACAAAGATAAAGAGGAGGGAGATGGTATTACAGACAGCTTAAGTAGGGGGTTATAACTACTTAGAGAGGAGTTAGAGGAAGCTAGTTAGTTAATATAAGCACAGTTTAGGATAGAGCCAGTAGAACCATATAATGAAGACTAGTAGGCAAATTATATAATATTATACGCGGTGTACGCAGTATATATAGTGTACGTTTACGTATAATACGTATAACATATACCTTATATACAAAAGAGGATTTCTTAAAAGTATAGTTGTGTATTTAAAGGACCTTAGTCCCTACTGTAGATAGTTCTCTTCTTATAGTAAATCTTAGAATATAATTGGAGTTAATCTGTTAGGCAACCACTCTACTAGTTATTATTACGTTGTTAACTTCTTGTTGTTATCTATACACCTAGCCCAATAATAAGACCTACTGTAGTTACTGCTATAAGGTTCCGTTACACCCTAGGAGCTATATATTATGCTAAAAGGTAGAATAGTCATCTTCTTCTATGTTAATAATATTATCTTCTGCTACCAAAAGACAGATAAAAAGAAAGCTTAAGAAGTAATTAAGGAGCTAAGCAAGGAATACTAGATAAGTACCCTTAGTGAGCTAAAATAGTTCCTAGGAATCTATATGCTATATAATTATAGCTAGAGGCTCCTATGGCTATCCTAGGAAGCCTATATTAAGAAGATAGCTAACTAGTATAAGATAGATCTTAGAGGGCATCTTCTAGACACTCCTATGGCAGAATTAAAACTCCTTTTTACTAATCACTGTATAATCTATCTAACGCGTCTGTCCCCTAATATAGACCTATTAGTCCGTCCTATATCCCTACTAGCTTCTATAATGCTATATTAGAGAAAGCTAGGTTTAGTACTTTATGCAGCCACTATAATATATCCAGATATTACCTTTGCAGTATTATAGCTAGTAAGGTTTAATTAGGACCTAAGCTAAGAGTACTATTAAGCGGTAGACAAAGTTATTTAGTACCTATATGGCACAAGGAGTAGAGTAATTTACTATAGAGGAGATAAGGAAGAAATAAACGGTAGAGGGAGAGATAAAGGAATATATAACCAAGGACGAGATAATAGAGACGGTAGAAGTAAAGCGCAATTATTTATCTATACTAGCAACGCATTATTTACAGATAACTTTATTAATAGAAAGAGCTTATAAGGATATATTATAAAGCTATTTAGGGGGCTGATTGCCTGGAGAGCAAATAAGCAAGGTATAGTTATAACGTTAAGTATAGAAGCTAAGTTGTTAGCCCTATTACAGATAGTAAAGGAAGCTATCTTTATTAGTAGGCTGTTTAAAGTAATAACGTTACAACTAAACGAGCCCTTAATTATTAACTGTGATAATACCTAAACGCTTTAATTAATTATAGAAGATACGGCAAAGCTAATCACGAAGCTCTAATTTATTAATATTTATTAATACTAGCTATATTAGGAATACGTAAAGAGATAAGTATAATTTTAATAGATAGTAATAAAGGAGATGATTGCTAATAGACTTACAAAGGCCCTACCTAAGTAGAGGTTTTAAAGCTTTATTAATATAATTAGAATAGTGGATATTAAGGAGCGGCTAAATAAGGAGAAGTAACTGGAGGACCTAAGGGAGAATATTAGAGCGAGATAGAAGGATTTAGATAAGATTATAGTTTAATTAACGCATTAACGGACATGAGAAGGTGGTTAGCTTTAACCTTAAAGAGCTTAAAGCTAAGGGGGTGTGTTAGATAATCTGTATTCTCTAAAGGCGTGGGTCACATGCACGAGTTACGTACATAGTGCATATGTATTATAAATCTCCTCAGAGCCCCAGGGGCCCTAGGTTAATTAATGAACTTAATAATTAAGTTAAGATCAAGATTATTAATTAATTAACCCATTTTATTAATAAGCAGCTCTATCTAAATTATCTAATAAAACCCCTTAAGGGCTTTTGTATATTAGTGTTGTACCTTCTTCCTAATAAATAATAAGGTAGGTTTTATATTCTTCTTTAACTAAAATAGCCATTCCCTAACTATAAGGGAAGGGTCGAGCAGTAGCTTCTTCTAAATCGATACTATAGATATAATTTAGGTGCGGATCTATTAAAGATAATCTTCCTATCTTAGGAAATACTTTATGTCCTAGTTATAGTATTATCCGCTATTTTTATACGCTTTCTGTTAATTTGTCAAGAGCTATATATATAAGGTTGCATTTTTATTAAAATCTATAGCTTCTGGATAGGCTAGTTCTTAAAGTAGACCTTATTTAGGTGCTGTATTATCTAGGTTAACGTAGGCCTAAATTCGCTAATCTATAAGGGCTCAGAGTTGCTATAGCCATTACTCCTAGTCTTCTAGTTTATTAAGGATAATCATAGTCAACGAACTTAATATTAGTAGAGTTATTTAACTAATAGGCAAAGGAGGAATTAAGATAGTATTTTATTATTAGGATTGTGCTTATTATTAGGATTGTCCTTATTATTAGGATCGTCCTTATTATTAGGATTGTCCTATAACAATTAAGATAGAATCTTGTGGAATCTTATGGGATCTTATAGAATCTTATAGAGTCTCCTGTTAAAATCATCCTGTGACAATTAAGGTAGGATTTCTGTTAGAGTCTGCATCCTTTAATAATAAGGTGTTAGAGTCTAACAATAAGGTAGAATTTCTTTAAATAATTGAGTAATAGCTAAATAGCTTCTCAAGTTAGCGGACCGGGCTTATAACTATTAGATAGTTTATATAGAGCAGTTCATTAATAAAATGGGTTGATTGATTGATAATCTTAACTTAATCGTTGATTGTATTGTCTTGAGCCCCTAGGGCTTTAGGCTATGAAGAGACTTTATAGTGCACGTAACCTACGCCTTTTAGAGAATATAGATTATCTAACAGGATCTAGTAGATATTATTAGTATATATATAGGCTATATCCTTTAAGTTATAGTCTTAAAGTAAGGAAGGGAAATGGCTTGCTTACTTAGTCAGTTAACTACTATAAAGGCTATATTATAGCCGTATTTATCCTTTAGGAATAATTTAAAGTCTATTATAATATATTGCTAAAGGCGTTTAGGAACTAGCAGTAGTTATAGCTATTTAGGAGTTTAATCTCTAGGGGTACCTACCCATATACAAGCATAACAGTTTTTAATAAATTGTTCTATATTAGATAGGAGTTGTCACGAAATGCATATAGAGCAGTTCATTGATAAAATGGGTTAATTAATTGATGATCTTGGTCTTGTCTTAATTGATGGTGACCTCGGGCCCCTAGGGCTCTATAAAGAGATTTACAATACACGTACCCCGTACACGTGACTCGTGCACGTGTCCCACGCCTTAGAGAATACAGATTATCTAATAGAAGTCCTCGCTAATAGTAATAAGGCGCTAGTAGTTAATAGGTCTTATCTTAGCTAGGGTGCACTATAGAGACTTAATAGTGGACTTTACGGATTAGCTCTATTTATAGGTTAATGGTATCTAAAACTATAAGCTGTTCTTAGTATAAGAGAAGTCCGTCTTCTATTTCTAAATTACGGTTATTTTCTATAGCTTAGTTACGGAGGGCTTTTAGGGATTTAGCTATATAGTTCGCGATTAGGATACAGTTAATTAGTCCTATTAGTTTATCTAGAATCTCTCCTTCTAATAGTGCTAGCTTATTCCGTTTAGAGCTTAGTTCCTTAAGAATATATAGGTTAAGCTATTCTGGACAGAGGAGGGCATATATCCAGTACTAAGCCTTTAGCTTATCTTATAGCTTCACGTCCTATTCTTTCTAGGTTAGGGCATTAACCTCAAAATTCTATTTACTAGGACGGTATATAATTATAAAGAAGAACTAGGAGAGTATTTTAGCCTACTAGGCCTATTAACTAATAAGCTGCTTTATTATTATAAAATACTTAAGGGCTTTATAATTAGTATAGACTTTAATCTAAAAGTCTGTACTACTAAGTTCTGCACGCTACTAGGATAATAATTATATAATAGCTAGCATTTCCTTATTATGCACCTTATATTTATACTTAGCTAAGGCTATTATTTTTAAGAAGAATATAATAGGATACTATTTACTATCTAGGTATAGCTGTAAGAGAACCCCCACTACTACTCCATTAGATATATCCATTTTTAGCATTAATTCTAGGTTTAGGTTATAGTAACGGAGAATTAAGGAGGAGATAAGTTGGTTCTTTAACTTCTTAAAGGCTTCTATATAGTTATTATTAAAAACAAAAGGCGTATTATTTTTAGTTGGTCGCATAAAAGGCTTAGCTACGACCCTATAGTTATAGATAAACTAATAGTAGAAATTATAAAAGCTAAAAAAGGACTAGATGCCCTTTACGGTATAAGGGGGTTTCTAATTATAGATCGCCTTAACCTTTTTAGGATTAACTTTAATTCCTTCCATAGTACTTTATGTGTTTTACTCCAAATTTATATTTAACTTATAGGCCTATATTCTGCAGTCTCTTTAGGACCTTCTTAATGTAAACTTAGTGCTTAAGTTTATTATCTAAGTATATAAGAATATCGTCTAGGTATACTATACAGAATTTATTAAGGTAATTAAAAGGAATATTATTTATATACCGTTGGTACGTAGCTAGTTTATTCATTAGCCTAAAATAAAGGATTTTATATTTATAGGAACTGTAACGGGTACGGAACGTTATTAGATCTTCTAATATAGGGTTTATCCTAATTTAGTAAAAAGCTTAGCGGATATTAAGCTTAGTAAAGATTTTGGCTTAGCTTAGGCGTATAAGGGTCTTATTAATTAGGGGGAGAGGGTAATAGTCTTTCTAGGTAATAGCGTTTAGTTTTTAATAGTTAATATAGAAATAAAGGCCTTTATTAGGCTTCTCTATAAATAAAATAGGGGAAGTAAAAGGGGCCTAACTTAGCTTAATAACCCCTTTATAGAGGTTATCAATTAGGTACTACTTTATTACTTTTAGTTCCTCTATAGTTTGCTAGTAAAGGAGGCTATAGCCTAGAGAGTTGTTGGCCTTTAATTAAATACTATAATTATAGGTCTAGTAGGGGGGCAGTATATCTAAAGCTACTTTTAAGAACGTGTCTTTATAGTCTAAGAGGTAAATAGGGAGGAGGCGCTTAACTAGCTCCTTATTAGTTTCCTCTACTAGCCCTTCTTCCTTCTTATTTATTACAGGACCACCCCCTAATACCTTGCATATAACTACCTATTCCTACCGACCCAGCAACTAAAGACTGATTAGTGGTTACAAGTTGGTCAGGCCACGCTAAAGGGTGGGTCTACCGTAAGCGCTAATGCACAATCCCTGTACGGGGCAGCCTCAGCTAAAAATATAAAATTACGTGGTCAACCGAGCGCAAATCGCTTATCCTACTACATAACTTACCTCTCGGCTCCAAAACAGAACCAACCATTATAGGTAACTAGTTGTAACGTGTTTGTAACGTGTTTGGAATATATTCTAATTTAAATAGATCTATCTAATAATTACTACCCAATGGATTTCTCTAGTAATGATAAAAATAAGTTTAAAATTAATTTAGAAGACAGTGTCCTTAGGTTAGAAGATTATATGCTAGAAGAGAGTCAAACATAGCCGCAAGATTAGATTAAGGTAAGTTTTTAACATATTTTTAATATATTCTAAATACGTTCTAATCTAGTTCTAAACGTATTTAGCCTAAAGTTCCTTATATTATATTTCTTACCAAGGCATCTACTAATCCTCTTACTACACTTGTAATTAAGGATTATTTAAGTCTTCTAGAGTACCTATAGACGCTGAATGAAGGCTATACTTACTATATTAACTTAAGAGGCATAGATGCACAAAAAGCCATATAGGTAAGTTAATGAAAATCTAAATTATACCCTAACTATATTTATAACTAGTTTATAATGCGTTTAGATCCAATATAGAACTAGATAAGTGTATGCTCCTAAGCCTGTAATATCCACTCTCTTAAATATAAGAGGTAAAAAATATATAATGTGTTGTTTAGGAGTAAAACATTGCAAATATCTTTAGGATTGGTTACAATCTTTAAGCCACACTATGGTTACTAAAGAGACGTGGGGTTAAATACAGAGAGAGCGGGCAGCCCTGGATAGAAGCGACCTAGATATTCGTAAACGTAATGCAAATAGGTACGGAACTAGTTCTAAATATATTTAGTACTTACGTTAATATATATAAGCTTGTTTTTAGCAGCTTAAAGACAATTTTAAGCTAAAAATACATACAGCTCTTAAATAGAGGCTTATACACTAACAATTAAGCAACAAAGATACTCAATATATAATTATCTTACCTAAATATATTTAGAACCTAACCAGATCACGTTTAGAACTAATTATATTAGGATGTTGCTAATATTTAGCATTTATTTCTTACCTGCATGCAGGCTACTATGGAAACACATTTAGAGTACTTCTAAAAAGCATTACCAGCAAATAAGAAACATAATACTGCATATTTAACATCTTTTATTTAACTAGGCAATATAGGTGCCAATACAATAGAGAAATGCGGAGTTATTAAATCAAATCTCTGTAGGAGGGTAGATTGCGGTAAGAAAAAATATAACCTGCTTAGAATGCATTCCGGTTACATTTATAATATATTTATAACATATTCCTAGGAATTAACCACCTCTAGGGACCAGGGAAACTTATCCATTAGGACTGCAAGGTTACTTTTCACGTTTTCATTCTAGACGACTTAGAAAAGACTCCTTATATTTATTTTACCTCGCATAGGGTACATAGTTATGCACCACCCCCCCTAAATAAGCCGCCTCTAGAGATACTAAATAAGGTAATTAAGTTGGTTTGTCGAATGCCTAATCTAGATCTTACTCTTAGTAAACATATTCTAAACCAATTGCGAATAAATACCTAATGTCTTTATAGGAAAGTTTCTTCGAAGTCCTGCCCTTAAATAGTTTTATATGCAGTATAGAAAGGCTTCTTTAGCATAGATCTATGCAAGCTTTGCTACCATAGATTGTATTACTAGAATAATTCAAAAAGAGAAGCTTACTCTATACCTAGAAGGGAAAGGACTAGTAGGGGTAGTATATAAGTTTGATTAAAAGCATTAAGATCCCAAAACGGTAATAAACACATTACAAACACGTTCTAATTGGCTTGCTAATACGTTATAGGCTTATATCTAACAGATCTATAATAATTAAAACGGGTTTATAATAATCTACTTTCTATAAGAGCAAGCCAAGATCTTCCTAGCCTAAAACACATTTAAAGTTAATATGTCTTTTAAACGTATTATTAAAAAATATATAAACAAGATTATATTCGCTGTTTGGCTTAAAGAGTATAGTAAAAGTATTAGAATATAATATAAACCCGTTTAGAACGCGATACTAATATATTCTAATAGTATTTACGCTTACATATGTTATTACTAACACGGAAACAAGGCGTACTTACTAGTTATGCTTTAAGTAAGTCTTTTAATTGCTTTCTAAATGTCTTTAGAAGCAGATTCATTGGAAACACATTTATAGTAGTGAGGAAGGCTTTAAAGCTATTACATCCGATATAGATGGCAAGTAAATAGCTAGTAGGATACCTAGAACGCAATTAAAACGCCTTCCTAATGTATTATAAAAGGGTTTGGGCGGTATCTACAGCATATTAATCCTTAGAGGCGCGATTAGAGGTAGTATCTTAGGAAAACACTAGTTTTTTGCCGAGTACACTTCCTATAAAGCATCTTAAGAGTTATAGGTAACTATAAAACGGCCTACTCTATATATAATTAGATGAAAGCTCTTTTTATATATAAGAGCCGGTCAGAATATGAAGAACTCTGTAATTTACTAATTAGTAAGCTATTCTAAACCCGTTTATAATGCGTTTAGAAGGTATTAACAGCATAGTACATAAATCTTAATTAGTTGCCAACTGGGCGAGATATAAGAGACTCTTAGTTATCGCCTTAGGCTTAAATAAGTATTGCTCTCTGATTAACCATAAGCTATTTAATAGATTAAGACACTATACAAATGTAGTAGAATAAACAGCAAATAAATTATATACATTTAGTATATGGCAGTTTCTTCTTCCTGCTGTTATAAGGTATTGATACGTTCCTAACCCGTTTATAACGTGCTTATATTATATTTAGTGTATAGAAACTAGATTAATAGGACGTTAATTAGTATTTTGCTAGGAACTAGTTTGGAATATAATATATATAAAGAAACACATTAATGCCGGCCTGATATGCAAACCATATGGGTAGAGAGAGTATGTATTTATTATAATCCTCTTCTAAACCGGTTCCTAATATATTTAGAACAAAAACATTAATAACTTTAAGAAGAATTAGAGCAGGCCGCTGCTAATAATAATAAGGATAATATTTTATTTTGTGCATTATTATTAGGTGTAGTAAGGTCACAATCTAGTTCTGCTTAGCGTTTAAGGGGGCCAAGATCTAGATCTGTATCGCGTTCTAGGTTATCCTCTATGGCATCTAAGGAATCGTAAGGCCTATTTATATTCTAACGTATATATAACCGGTTACTAACACGTTCTAGACGTATTAGCACCGGTCTCTCGCAGTCACTAAAGTATTAGGCCTTAAGCAATAACCAGGATATTTAAGAAAGACGTTAGAGACTTAAACTTTATAAAATGGAGATTGAATTAGAGGTAAGGGAGCTAGAGAATATAGAAGAAAAAATTTAATTAGAGGTAATAAAGGCTTATATACAATAACAAGTATACTAAATATGAAATACGTTCTAAATACGTTCTAAATATGTTCTTATTAAGTTCCTATTAAGTTCCTATTAAGATATACTTATATTTAGGCCTTTTTTTATAATTATTTTATTATATAATGTCTAATACTATATATAATACTATATATACAGTCTCTAGACTATAGAACTATAGTTCTATATATATAAATCCTTTTTAAGCAGCTTAATATATATTAGTAATTATATTTTAATAATATATAAATCTTTTAATTAGGGGTTTATAGTTACTTAATAAAATACTAAGGTACTAATAACTATTAAATAGTAAAAAATGTATTATTTTACTGCTTACTATCTATATATTTAAGCCTTATCTATATATATAAATATAGTTACTTATAAAAAGTTATTAGCTAATACTTAATTAAAAATATATTAAATAAAACAAGTTTTATATTAACTAATTTTATATATATATATATATATTATTTAAAGGTTTAATAAATTTTTATATTTAAATAAATACTTTAAAAAATAAAATATATACTATTATAATAGCTTAAAGTTAATATATTTAAATTTTTTATTTTTATTTAAAATTTTATTTATTATAAAATAATTTAATTTAAAAGGCTTTTTTTACTATATAATTATACTATTTTTAAAATTTAAGTAATAATTAATTTATAATTAAATTATTAGAATTATAAAATATATAAAGGGAGTTATTAGAAAGAGCTAAAGTTAGTAAATTTTAATAGATATTATAATTTAACTAATGACTTTTATTTTCGCTACCTAATATATTATAAACATATTCTAAAGTAGTATAGAACCCTATTAAAATTCAAGTCTAAACTCTATCTATAAGATTCCATTTATAATATGTTACAAATACGTTATAAATTAGATTCTAGGTTATCTATTAAAACATAGCCACTGTAATATCTTTCTCCGTAAGTCTAGTAGGTTTAGTAGTCTTTCTCTTTATAGCCTTTAAACCTTTTAAACCAGACTTCTTTAAACGCTTTTTAGAAGTCTTAATAGGAGCTAGAGTAGCAGGAGCCAGAGTAGTAGGAGCCTTGGTATTATCCAACCTATTATTAAGGAAGTAGCTCTAATTAAGACAATCCTTATATAAGTAAGCTGTAATAAATTTAGAATATATTCTTAACTGGTTTAAAACGGGTTCCAAATTAACTTATAAGTAGAAATTATATCCAAACACTCAGCACATAGAACCTTAGCACCCAATTCCTTAAGCAGAGTGACTATTCTTAGAAAGTTATACTAGGAACTTAATTAGAACATGTTATAAATATATTAGGAATATCTTATATTACCTTTTTAAGGCCTACTTTTAAATCTAATAGGCATAACCTTCTCTTAAATAGGAGCCGTTAATTATAGGGCTGTAGTCCTAGAAGGGCGGCTAGGGGGAGCCGGGGTGGGGGTATAGGGGGGTTAGGCAGTAGCAGAGCGGCCTAGACTAGAAGTATTATATTTAAAAGCAGTTCCTAACACATTCTAATTATATATAGCCATAATAGCGGAATAGAAAGCTGTAATAGGTTAGTAACTAGTTATAAACAGATTAAGAACAGGTTTAGAATATATACCCATTACTTCTTTCTGCTTCTTAATAGAAGGAGCCCCTTCTTTTCCAATATTCCTGGTTCTAAGGCTATACTTCTTTATATGGTTTCTAAGGGCGCCGCGATCTCTAACCTTCTTCTAAACGCGTTATAAATATGTTAGCAATGTATTACAAACCCAATATATTTATCTACTTACACTATACAGTACCGGATTCTCTAGATTAGGCGAGACATTATACTAATAGAAAACCTCCCCCATAGTCAAATCCACCTCATTACTACGCTAGTATTACGTTAGGAACGTATTCTAAATATATTTAGAACTACTTACTACAACAAAAGCATTAACACCCTTGGGAAGCCTTTCCATTTTTAGGTAGGCTTTTTAGGCGGCCTAAACTGTTAGAATACGTTTAGAACGGGTTTTAGATAGCTTACGCAGCTCTTCAATGTGCTAGACATTGTATTTTGAATTGGTTTGGAATAGATTTAATGAATTTGTAATGGAAGGTGAGGTGGAAGGTGAGGTCAAAGTTTGACAGGGAAAGTCAAATTTGGTGTAGTAGGCGGAGGTTTCGCCTATCGGGCCGACATTTTAGCGTGGTCCGACCCAACTGTACGCACTTAATTGATAATCTTAATCTTAACTTAATTGTTAAGTTCGTTGATTGACCTAGGGCCCCTAGGGCTCTAAAGAGATTTATAATGCACGTGACCTACGCCTTTAAAGAATACAGATTATCTAATATACCCCCTTAGCTTTAAGCTCTTTAAAGTTAAAGCTAACTACCTTCTCGTGTCCGTTAATGCGTTAATTAAACTATAATCTTATCTAAATCCTTCCGTCTCGCTCTGATATTCTCCCTTAGGTTCTTTAATTACTTCTCCTTATTTAGCCGCTCCTTAATATCTACTATCCTAATTATATTAACAAAGCTTTAAAACCTCTACTTAGGCAGGGCCTTTATAAGCCTATTAGCAATTATCTCCTTTATTACTGTTTATTAAAATTATACTTATCTCTTTACGTATTCCTAATATAGCTAGTATTAATAGATGTTAATATATTAAAGCTTTATAATTAGCTTTACTATATCTTCTATAATTAGTTAAAGTGTTTAGGTATTATTACAGTTAATAATTAAGGGCTTATTTAGTTATAATGTTATTGCTTTAAATAGCCTGCTAATAAAGATAGCTTTCTTTACTGTCTATAATAGGGCTAATAACTTAGCTTTTATGCTTAACGTTATAACTATACCCTGCTTATTTGCTCTTTAGGCAATTAGCCCCCTAAATAGCTTTATAATATATCCTTATAAGCTCTTTCTATTAATAGAGTTATCTACAAATAATGCGTTGCTAGTATAGATAAATAATTGCGCTTTACTTCTACTGTCTCCATTGTCTTATCCTTAGTCGCGTATTTCTTTATCTCTCCCTTTACAGTTTATTTCTTTCTTATTTCCTCTATAATAGATTGCTCTACTCCTTATACTATATAGGTACTAAATAACTCTATCTACCGCTTAATAGTGCTCTTAGCTTGGGTTCTAATTAAACCTTATTAGCTATAATACTATAAAGGCAATATCTAGACGCGTTATAGTGGCTATATAGAGTACTAAACCCAGTTTTCTCTAATATAGCATTATAGAAGCTGGTAGGGATATAGGACGGACTAATAGGTCTATATTAGGGGACGGACGCATTAGATGGATTATATAGTAATTAGTAAAGAGGAGTTCCAATTCTGCTATAGGAGTATCTAAAAGACGCCCTCTAAAATCTATCTTATACTAGTTAGCTATCTTCTTAATATAAGCTTCCTGGGATAGCTATAGGAGCCTCTGGCTATAATTATATAGCATATAAATTCCTAGGAACCATTTTAGCTCGCTAAAGGTACTTATCTAGTATTCCTTACTTAGCTCCTTAATTACTTCTTAAGCTTTCTTCTTATCTGTCTTTTAGTAGCAGAAGACAATATTATTAACATAGAAGAAGATAACTATTCCACCTTTTAGCATAATATATGGCTCCTAGGGTACTTCTTTAAAACCCAATTCGTTTAATAAGCTTATAATATTCTTCTGCTATAATAGTGGTGATTATTATAGTCTGTATAGGGCTTTTTTTAAACGTAGTACTTTATTTATCTTTCCTTTATTAAACCCTAGCGGTAGCTTTATATAGATAACCTTATTAAGATCGCAATAGATAAACACATTAACTATATCTATTTATATTGTCTCTAGGTTAAATTTTACGGTGATCGCCATAAAGGTTTAAAAGGTTATACTAGCTAATATAGTAGCTCTTATAGGTAGGTCTCCTAGGGCCTATTAATTTCCGCAGACTACTAAGCGTGCCTTACATTTCTAAAGAAATCCGTGCTTATCCGTCTTGTAGATAAACACCTATATTAAGCTAAGGACCTGCTATCCCTTTATATACTTCTTATCTGTTTCTTAAAATAACCTTATTTAATAATAAGATTAGAGATAGGCTTGTTAAGCCTTTTAGAACTAATTTTAAAGAGGATGCGTATTAAGGTCCTAGATTAACTGGGGTGGCGGAGGTAAGTTCTTCCTATATAATCTAACATTGTATATTCTGCCTGATTTTAGCTTACTATTATTAAGTTAACTATTAAGGTTAAACTTCCTTCCTACTAAGAAGGCGCCGTAATAGGCTAATGTGATCCTTTTGGTAATAAAGTCTTTAAACCTATTATTGCTAGCTTCCTTAAACAAGTCTTTAACTAAGTTATTAGATACCCCCTAAGTGTTAAATACATCTCCTACTTAATAAGCGATATCTTAATTAGTACCTTATATATCTAACTTTATAAAATACTTAACGTAAAAGGTATATGGAGATTCTTTATCTTTTTCTGTTAGAGGTAGTATATAGTATATATCCTTAAGAGCTCTTGCAAGCTTAAGATCTACTAACTTATTAAAGGTTTAAACTGGCTTATTAATGTTATTATTATCTTCCTCTTAAATTAACGGTTTAAATATTTCTTTATTATCTTCTAAAAGGACCTTATTTTTAGTTAGGGTATTAGGGAGTTAAATCTTCTTAATTAGCGTGTCTAACTTAGCGTATAGGTCCTTTAAGATGTCCGTTTGCTTACTATTAAAAAACGTTTTTTTATTAAAGGTAATATCCCTAGTAGAGATAATAATACCTTTATATAGGATCCAGATCCTATAAATATTAGTAGAGTTATAGCTAACGAGGTAGCCAATATAGGCTTATAGATCTAGCTTGCTCAGCCTTTTTTTCTTTAGCTGGGCGTTTAATATTATCGCGTACACCTTATAGCTATAGGCTTTTAGGTGCACTAGTTACAGCTTTCTTAACCTATTAGCTAGGAAGGTATAGAACTTCTTATATAGCGATTTCCAACTATTGCTTTTTAGTGGCATTTAATCTTAAAGGTATATTATATAGTTAACTATCTCGTTCTATAGGTTGTGTAGTAGATTAGCAGCAATTCTTATTACTTATAATCTCTTAATAATTACACCCCCTAAGCGTTTGGTGGTATTATTTTAAGCTTAGGTATATGGCGCCAAAGGCTTAAATATAATTCCTTAAGTCTGTAGCTATTTAAGGGTTCTCCTTCTCCCTAGCTTATTATCTAATCTAATAGTATTAACCCCAAGGTTATACCCTAGACAAATCTATTAGGTGAAATCTTTAAGCACTTATAGTGTCTCCTTTTCTTTACTATGCATTATTATAAAATACGGGAAGGTTTTTTTTAAGAAGGTGTTATAGATAAATATAACTTATATAAATCCAGTATGCGCTTTCTTAAGGTTAGTCTAGTTAATATGGAGGTTAAGATAAGGTTTATTAATGTTCTGTTTTAAGAACCTTCTTAAAACCTAACGCTTAATTTTAGCGAGACTATAATATTAACATTCTATCGTCTTTAGGCCTTAAAGCTTAACTCCTAAGGCGTTAAGACCTAAATAATAAAGGCTTATAGGTCCTAGATAACCTAGACGCAAATGCTATAAATATATATCTCCTTTTAAATCTAGATAAGCATCTCTTAATAATGCTCTACGCTTCTATTAGTGTAGTAGTCGGCTTATATTAAACGCTAATAGACTTCCTAGTTAGACGTATTTAATAGTCTATTATTTATAACGTTCTTCTATTTAATATAGGATTATATTATCTTTCTAAACTAGAAGATTATTATCTCCTTTATTATCCTAGTAGTACCCTCATTTTTAAAGTAGACGGAATAATATAAGGTTTATATTAAAGTCCGTATAAAAGGCAACGTCTTTAAGACGTAGGGTTCCCTTACTCCTATCTAGTTTTATGACTTAGACATTAATATTGCTATAACCTAGTATAGACACTTCTAAGCTGCCGGCAATAATATATTCGTATCTTAAAGCTTTCCTAAAATTATAAAAATAAAAAAGGTTATTAAAGATATAGAGAGTGGTTCCTAAGTTAAGAATAGTTAATAGCTTTAGTAGATGGATTTAACCTGTGTAATACAATTCTAAAAATATTATATTAGCTTCTCCCTTAATCTTAACTTCCTAACTCTTATTCTATTATTATTAAGCCTTATCTTCTTATTCTTTAAGTCTAATCTTTATAACTTAGTTAGTAAGATTCTTATTCTTTTCTACCTTCTTTAGTGCCCTATTAATGCGCGTATCTCCTATTATAACTCCTATAGGTCTCTTATCTTTAAATAAACACTAATAGTCCCGTAGGGAGTGTCCTTATATTCCGCACGCTAAGTACTTAGGCATTAGCTTCTTATAGGACATCTCCTTATCTACTAGTATCCTGGCTCTCTTTAAGCGTCTATTATATACTAAGGCTCTTCCTCTTTATAAACCTTTAGTAGTATTAGAGTAATCCTCAATAGCTTACTCTGCGAAGTCTGTATTAAAGGTACTCCCTCTTATAATAATATTGGCTTTCTTTAAGGGTGTTCTAAGTCCTTTTTATAGCTCCTTTACTACTCTGCGGTATTTAGAAAATCTTAACTTCTGCGGGTTATTTAACTTAGTAGTATACTTTATATAGTAGGCGTCGCTAAAAGGTTAAATAACTTCTACCAAATCTTAAAGCTAGATTTTATCGGACATTTAAGGGATCTTATACTTCTCTCCTAGTACTATTATATATTCCCATTAATCTAACCACTAATTTAATTTTAATAAGTATTTAAACCCCTTAAGGGCTTCTGTGTATTAGTGTTGTATCTTCTTCTTAATAAATAATAAGGTAGGTTCTATGTTCTCCTTTAATTAGGATAGCCATTCTTTAACTATTAAGGAAGGGTTAAGCAGTAGCTTCTTCTAAATTGATACTGTGGTCGTAATTTAGGTGCGTATTTATTGCAGATGCTCTTCCTGTTTTAGGAAGTACTTTATATCCTAATTATAGTATTGTCTACTATTTTTATACGCTTTCTATTAATTCGTTAAGAGCTATACATATAAGATTGCATTTTCGTTAAAATCTATAACCTTTAGATAAGGTAGTTTTTTAAATAGACCTTCTTAAGGTGCTTTTGTGGCTGGGTTAATATAGGCTTAAATTTGCTAATCTATAAGGGCTTAGAGTTGCTATAGCCATTATTCCCAGTCTTCTAGCTTATTAAGGATAATTATAGTTAACGAACTTGTTAGTAAAGTCATTTAACTAATAGGCAAAGGAGGAATTGAGATGGTATTTTATTGTTAGGATTGTCCTTATTATTAGGATCATCCTTGTTATTAGGATCGTCCTATAATAATTAAGGTGGAATCTTATAGAATCTCTTAGAATTTCGTAGATAAATCGTCCTGTAATAATTAAGGTAGGATTTCTGTTAGTCTGCGTCTTTAATAATGAGGTGTTAGAGTCTAACAATGAGGTAAAATTTCTTTAAATAATTAAATAATAGCTAAATAGCTTCTTAAGTCGGCGGACCGGGCTTATAACTATTAGATAATTTAGATAGAGTTGCTTATTAATAAAATAGGTTAATTAATTAATGATCTTAATCTTAACTTAATTATTAAGTTTGTTGATTAACCTAGGGCCCCTGGGACTCTGAGGAGATTTACAATACATGTGCACCGTATATGTGACTTGTGCATATAACCCACGCCTTTAGAGAAAATAGATTATCTAATAGTTATAGGTGTGTAGATTAATTTTATTAAAAAAAGGTAACTGCTTTTATATATAAATAATGTTGTATCGCTTAAGAAACGTTAGAAAAGTCCCTTAGACCATAGAATTAACTTTTTAACAAAAAAGGTTAGCGATATCCGCTTGTGGATATACGTATGTCCGCTAATTGATTCTATGGTCTGAGCTTATTGAGGCAAGGTAACTTACAGAGGTGCAGGCCCAAAAGAAGTGCTTACCGCCTTTTTTTTTACAGGGGTATTAGGCTCCCTATTAAAACACAGGAACGCGTCTATTTTACCTCTTATTTTATATTGTAATTAAGACAAATTATGGAGCCTTTGCGAGCAATTTTCGCGCCTGTTAAATTTAATGCTGCTAAAGCTATTTTAGCTTTAAATCCTTCTTTATTACCTCTTATAGGAAGGCATCATTACCTGCTAATTAAAAGAATACGTAAACTAAATACTACAAGAGACTAGAGACACGACATTAAAATGGCAGCATGCTATAGCTAGACAATAAAAGAGATTACTATTATGCTTGACTTAAATACAAGGCAGGTTCTTAAAGCTCTTAAAGAGCCTACTATACTAAAGAAAAGCACTAGCCGCCCTCCAACGCTAAATATAGAGCAACGTTAACAACTCCTTAATTTTATATATGCGTTAAAAAAGAACCGGCGGATAATATATAAAGAACTAGCGGATAAGTTCTTCTACTAGGATATAAGAGCAAAGGGAATTAAGGCAGCGCTAGACAGAGAAGGTTTTTACAGTTATTAGGCAATACGCAAGCCTCCTATTTCCAAAACCAACCGCAAGAAATAGCTTTAATTTACTAAAAAGTATTATAGATAGACATATTATAATTAGTATAGAGTGCTTTAGTTTAATAAGACGTGGGTAACTAATAGAAGGCATTAAAAGACTTATGTGTTACGGAGAGCAGGAGAAGAGTGGGATAAAATATATATAGAGGATAAAGTGCAAAGGAAAAAGGGATAGATATTTTAGGGAGCTTTTTACGGCGACACTAAAGGACCTACATTCTTTTGGGAGAAGAATTAGGGGATAATTAGCAAGATGATATATATAAAACACTATATACCTATTATAGCGCAATATCTCTATAATATTAAGGGCCTTAAAGATATAGCGTATAAGCTCTTATTTATGCAGGATAATGTACTAGATTATACTACCAAAGAAACTAAGGCTATACTTACTAAGCTTACTATTATTATTATTACCTAGCCTTCTTATTCTCCTAATCTTAACCTAATAGAGACGCTTTAGAAGTATATAAAGGAGTATTTGCAGAGGAAGTATAGGCTATATAATTTTAGGTTATATAGGGAGTAAAAGGAGAGGATTACAGAGGCTTAGGATAAGGTTGTAACGCCAGGGCTTTTAAGAGAGCTTATTAAAAGCATGCCTATACGTATACAAGCTGTTATAAATACTAAGGGGAAGTTTATAAAATACTAGAGCTATAAATAAATAATATAATTTCGTTTGCATTCTGTAGGTTATTCTACCGGTTATTCTACCGTAAAAAGGCGGTGAGCACTTCTTTTGGGCCTATACCTCCGTAGACATAGATTTGCAATTCGGAAGACGGCGTAGGTTATTCCGACGCTAGCTAAAAAAATATCACGTCTGAGCTCGCTGAGGCAAACTAGTAATCGCCACTCGGTCGACAATATAAAATATACCAGATGTTAGGTCTTCTTTAGATAATTAAAGGGGATGTAAAGACTTTAACGTAGTTCATAAGCGAGCTGCGAATCCAAGTGAGCTGCGCACCTCAAAACTTACTAAAAATTAGAAAAACTGCACCTTAATATCTCGACAACCACTTAATAATAAATTCTAATAATTTGGATTTTGGCCCTTATATACACTTTATAGCTTCTATTAAAGTTATATAGTAAATAGTTTAGTAGTTTTTAAGATATTAAAATTTGGGGGCTAAAATAAGGCTAAATTACTATATCTTACTATATCTTAAAAACCACTTAATAATTTACTATAAAAATTTAATAGAAGCTATAAAGTGTATATAAAAGCCTAAATTAAAATTATTAGAATTTATTATTAAGTGGTTGTCGAAATATTAAGGTGCGGTTTTTCTAATTTTTGGTGAGTTTTGAGGTGCGCAGCTCACTTGGATTCGCAGCTCGCTTGTGAACTACGTTAAGTATTCGGCATTTTAAATATGAACTTTAAGATGAGGAGAGTATTTTATATCTACAGTATGCTTGCAAACATAGATTTCCTTAATAAGGCGATGGATAGTTACGCAATAACTCAAAATCAGTTCTTGGTGCTTTATGCGCTGCCTTAATCCCTCGTCTCTGCAATTTTTATTTTAGGGGCGGGGGCAGGGGGCAGGGGGTGGTAAATCCCTAGGGTCTCTGTCAAACAGGACGATTAGTGTTTTTATCAATATTCAACATCAATATAAGGTCGTATTGATATTTATATTGAATTGCTAACTTATATTAAAAATATATTAAATATTGATTATTAAATTTAATATATAGAGCTTTAGTATAGTATTCTTGTAAAAATAGGGCTCGGCGGAGCTTTAGAATCCGACTAATCTCCTACCAATATTAATGTAGTGATTCTTAGCTTGGTATTGTATTAAATTGCTTTATAATATTATTATTATTAGTAATAATAGGAGGTAGGAAGGCATAGCGTTAATTATAAAGGTAAAGTATAGGGGTGCAAAATTCGAAGATACTGTGTAATAACGTGTAAAACTAAGTTTAATATTTAGTAATGTCACACGGGAACGCAGGTAGAGACTCTATAGTAGAGTCGTCACGAAGAACGAATCTATATACTAGCGATGCTATCACGTGATCGCAGGAAGCTGTGAATGTCCCCCTACCCCCCCTACTAATAAGTAATTTTAACTCTGTATAGGGTTACCTAACAAATTTAAAATATACACGTATCGCCAAGAGGCTTAAAAGTTATTTACCGAGCCTCTAGGCCTTGTTTCTACTACCTTAACTCTAAAAATATTCAATATTCAATAACTTTCAGTATTAAACATTTCGTATTGGTGTTGAATATTAAATGTCAATATTCAATATTTTAATAAGCGTAATCAGTATCGAATACTGATAAAAACACTGCAGGACGATTAAGAATAAGAACTCTGCTATTGAATATAGCTCTAGAGCCTCTAGATATTGTCAATCGGAAGTCCGTGCTTAGATTAAGAATAAGAAGTCTATCTATTAAATATGGCTCTAGGGCCTCTATATATATATAAGAAGGGTAACTAAGTCGGTAACCGAGTTAAGGGGTCAGTAACCAAGTTAAGGTGGCAAAGAAATCCGATTTAGGCCGACAGATATATATTAAGAAGTCTTTATCAGCTTCGTCTAATCTACGACATATTTGGTTAATTAGTTAGAGCTATAGAAGTCAGTCGTTTAATTAAGGACTAATACGACTTCTAAAGCTTTATAGGTCGGCAGTCTCTTACAGTAATTCATCCTTTATTATCTAAAGAAAATATTTAATAAGCCTAAAGATCCTCCTAGGTTTCCTAATATATCGATTTCCCTAACCTAGTGCTTAGGATATTAATTTAGGGGTCTAAAAACTTAACTACCACATTAGGGAATATATATCACTATCGGCATATTATAAAAGGCACCTTACGGTATAATTAACGCCACTGCTTGCAGTTTTTTAATAGTGGCTTAATTATATCTCTATATACAGCACCCTAAAACTTAAGGTCCTCCTAGTCCCAAAAGCGGGTTTCGCCACCAATCATTCCCCGGATATAATAGGAGGTAGCCTTATTATACAGCTCTAGCAATAGATCCTTTATATTATTGAGCCACCTTAATGCCAATGCCAGTCGCTTATAATATCCACCTAGGGCCTCTTTTAAGGAAAATTAAGTCTCTAAAGTCGTCCTATACTAGATTTCTAGAAGCAAGATTCCGAGCTTAAGAAGGGCTACCTTTAGATCTACGTTCTGCTTAGTTAGTATGCTCGCGCTACTATTATTAAATGTAAGAGATATAAACAGCCGGCTAAAGTCAATATACAGCTAATTTCGAGAGGCATTACTAGGCCCGCCTATTAGCCAAAGCAGGAAATATATTATATCTTTTAACCATACACTTTAAAGCCACTATATCTATAAGAGCTATAGAAGATTTAAGGCGAGTTTAAGCGCAAGCAGCATATAAAGTCTTAGGGGAAGGAGAGTACTATAATAATTTAACTTGTTATTGGAGAGAAGAAGGGCCTTTAATATCGTCTTATCGGCTTGGTGGTATAAAATTAACATCTTCTCGTTAGTAGCTATCGTTCCAAATTACTGATTTTCGGTAAGGACAAAAGCTACCTATTTATTGCCGCATTTGGTTGCTTTAATAGCAGCATAAATATTATAAACAAAGGTTACCTTAGGGCCCTTTAAAGTACTTTAAGGGACGATAAGTATTACCTAGGGTAATCTAGAGGCCTGGCTAGCCAATGGCGGGACTAAATCATTATCGCTGTTAGTCTTTAACACTTATACCACCGCTTTATACCATAACGTCTACCCTTAAGAGATGCTTACCGCGAAAATAAGCTAGAAAATTAATATAGGCGCAGAGCTATCTCTTCTAGCCTGTTTTAAAATACCTACTATAGCGTTAACTTAATCTTCCAGAAACAATTTTGCCTTATATTAGTTATGGCATCCAACTTACTAGCTCTAAAAGATAGCTAAATATAGGTTACTAGCAAACCCCCGAACCTAGCGAAGAGCTCTTATAAGCTTAAGGGCCTTTCTAAGCAGTTTATTCTTAATTAGCTGGCGATTTAATAATATAATACTTATAAAGCGATAAAGCTTTTCGGTAGTATCATCGAGTTCTTAAACGGCGCTCTTAAGATCGTTTACTCTAAACATTAGCTTTACCCTTAGAATTACATCTAACTACCTACCATTTATATCCTAGTTCGCCGCAATAATCCTAGATAAGTCGTCTATAGGATCCTATTATTATATATAGGCTTATATAAGCACAAACACTTATATAAACTATTGCTAGTAAAACAGACCTTAACGGCAGGCACTAGACCTGCGATATTCCTAGCTATCTTCTTGGCGATATCATCGCTTTCCTTAAGTACCCCGCTAAATACGGCACTATTTACCGATCCTAAGTAGTCTAGAACTTAACTACCAATGCTTTTGTCATTTAAATATCCAACTAGATTATTATCTAGGAGCGTAACGTCCTTATATCCGCTTTTAATAAGGAGTAATTTAACTATCTCTATAAGTATGCACTATTAGAGGAGGACTGTACGGGCTAGCTTGTTTACGTATACGCACTTCTAAAAGAAAACTCTGCTTCTTTAAATACCATCCTTAGATAAGTTAACGGCCTTAAAGAGGATCGGGAGAACTCTAAGTAAAACACCTATAACTTTAAGACCTAATATAAGAGCGCATTTACTAGAGAGCTAATAACTTCTAATCGTAATAGTAGGTAAACTTTAACCTTAGCGGTATGTCTGCTTCTAATTAAAGTAGATTAATATAATATTATAGGCCTAATTTATCTGCGTGCGGGGTATTACGTGTAATGGCGATTTGGCTAGAGGGGCAATAAATAAACTCTTTTATATAGTGGGCTTCTTAAAACCTAACATCGTCTTTATAAGAATCCCGGATATTATAGATAAGCGGCCTACTTAAATTATAGCAGGAATAATAAAACTACAGACTCTTAATTACACGGGTCTTAAGACCATAAAGCTTTTTAATTAGGTTAAAGCTATTAATAACCTTGCTAGAACCATAGGACGCGAAGAATAGCCTAAGGCTAAATTAGCGGCTAAAGCTAACTATTTTAAGCTTTAGGCCGTAAATCTAGGTCTCTTTATATTAGGCGATAGGTCTCTAGATTATCGTATTAGACAGGCAGAGAGTATAGGGTATATATTGCGGAGGTTTCTTACCGGTCTTAATAACGCTTTAGCTAAAGGTCAGTTATTACTCAGACTATACTATTATATAACTGTTTTGTTTCTCGCTAATATTAGGCTAACTAGTAATCAAGTACGTCGCTAGAGATCCGTTGCTAATAAATATACGAGATAATCTAGCAGGAAATAATCTGGATTTAGACTCTTTAGACTTAGATTTTGGAGATAGGGCATCCTAGGAAATAGAGTCAGATATAGAATTGCTTCTAAACAGCATAAAAGACCCCATTAATCGGCTTTATAAGCTCTCCACGTGGATTCGCAATCTATTATCTAGATTTTAGTTGTTAAAGGCGCTATACTATTAAGAAATCGATCCCGATTCCGGTATTAACCTTTTATAAACTTTTAAGGAATTTAATTATAATTATATTAGTTCGCTCTTTTTGCAATATATAAAATTAAAAGCACTTTAGGAATACCTAATAGTTAATCTATCAGAAAACAAAGATAAAAAAGGAGATAATAATAGTATAGATAATATATAGGAACCAATACGGACGGTGCTCTTACAATATAAAGTCGAACCCTATAAAACTACTAAATTATTTCTTATCCATTATATAGCTCTTATAAATGTCTATAGAAGAATGCAATTTGTATATTAGAAGAAACATTAAGATAAGCTCGTTTAATACGCAGATATAGTTATAAAACACATTAAAGTTTATAAGAAGGTTTTCCTAATTAAACTTAACGAGGAGATACTAGCCAACGAGGCTATAATACCTACGATAGCCGCCGCGCAATCTGTTACGACCGCTACCCGTCTAAACATTCCCTAACTAGCCGTTAGGGGCGACTAGTCTAATATCTTAGTGTCCGAGTATACCCCTTTAACGTAGCAGCCTAATAAAGAAGTTTTAGACTTCCCTTTAGCACCCAAACGGCCACTAGGCGAAAAGTTCTTTAAGTATCCTTATTGCTTCATATTGTGCTTAAATACGCTCCTAGCTAAAAACGTATAGAAGTAAGATAGCTCCTAAATTAATTTAGCTATAAAGAAAATAACTCTAATAGTAACTATAGAGCCTACCTTATACACAATCTGCGTCTATATATATATATATATATAAAGACTACAGAAACCCAAATTAGCTATATAATACCTATAAGGACTAGATCTAACACGAGAATTCTTTATATTAAAGGATACTATATTACCTAGAGTACCCAGATTAAACCTTTCCCATACTAGAGGGATATTAGGAGCACTTATACAATATATATATTAACTACAGTAATAAGATATCTGCGACCCTTACCATTTATACTAGTAAATTAACCTTAATATCTCCGGACAGATATTATCTAATATACTCGTTATCTCTAGCAACTGTAAGGGCATTATAAAGCCATATCGCACTGCACCTAGAGCGTTTTTCTCTCTTTTTATTAACGCGATCTATTAATAAAGATAAGAACGGTATAAATAAGGCGGATTTAGGTAAAGCTTATATTGCTTTTAATAGGTCTAGAGATAAGGACTTTAGTAAAGACTTTAACTTAATATAGGAAGGTGATTTAGGGATAGAGAATTAAGACATTTAGTTAGTAGAGGAAGATAATAGCTTAGGCGCTAAGGAAGGAGATAGTAGCGCATAACTATTAAAAGCCGCGTCTAATAGGGACACGGCGGCGGTAAAGCTGCTTCTCTTTAGAAAGGATGTTAAACCTAACTCTAGGGATACTAAGTATAGTAGAACACCGCTATTATTAGTATTAGAGATGGGGTATAAGGCCGTAGTAAAACTTCTACTTACTACTAACGGCGCCAACCCTAACTCTATAGATACTATGCATAGTTAAACGCCGCTATTATTGGCATTAGCGAACGGGCATAAGGCTGTAGTAGAACTTCTACTCACCACTAATGGTGTTAACCCTAATTTAAAGGATAATGATAGTTAAACGCCGCTATCGTGGGTATTAGCGAAGGGGTATAAAGCCGTAGCAAAACTTCTCCTCGTCACCAACGGCGTTAACCCTAATTCAAAGGATAATAATAGTTAAACGCCGCTATTGTAGGCATCAGCGAAGGGGTATAAGGCTATAGTAAAACTTCTACTCGCCGCTAACGGCGTTAACCCTAATTTAAAGGATAATAGTAGTTAAACGCCGCTATTATAGGTATTAAAGGAAGGATATAAGGCGGTAGTAGAGCAGCTGCTAAATATAGGGGCAGATACTAATGGTGGTAAGGCACTCCGGTATGCGGCTAAGAATGGCTATAAAGAGGTAGTAAAACTACTAGAATTGCGTTACAAACTATCTCTATAACCTTTCTTCCTCCTTTATCTCTTCTTTATCTACTAGCTAGTACTATAAGACTAACAAGTTTTTATATCTAGAAATATCTAGGTAATAAGAGGTCTATAGGGAGGTAGAGTTATCTTTAGATAAGAGAATACACGCTAGTAGAAATAAGTAGAAGAAATAGTAAATATCTAAATAAGCGGCCTTCTAAATTGTATTTTAAATAAAGTATTATAAATACCTAAAAGATTGGCTAAAATATACTAGGAGTTTAAGGTATAACTACAGTTAAATATACTTTACGACTATACGGCCTAAAATTAGGGTTATTATATCTATACAAATTCGACTAGGACTGAGCAATTGGTACTAAGTTTTCTTAAGAATGGCGCTAAGGTGTCTACCTTTAGCTAGAGTATAATGGCTTCTAAAAGGTACTATAACTATAGTTAAAGAGTACTAATAGAAATAATAGGAGTACACCTTGTAGTATACTTTGGACTAGGGGAGGTAATAATAACTTTATTAAATAATGGATATAATCTAGATCTTCTGGACACTTATAAACGGACGCCACTATAGTAGGCGGCAGAAAACAGGCACGAGGCTATAGTTAAGCTGCAGCTTAAGATAGGCATATTGTCCTCTTCTATTAACTCTTCTGTAACTTATGCTCGGCTTACCTGCTCCTACTATACACCTAGGCAATATGCCTTACAGTTACCTACGTTACTATAATTTAATTTTAAAAAGTTTATATTTTAAATTTTAGCTAAATATCTTTAATAGAGGGTTATAAAAGGTGGATTTTGACCTATGTGTAACGTGTCCCGCCCCACGTCACCATACGGCCAAAAAGACATTAAGTGCTTGCGAACTTGTTGCAAGCGCGGCGGGATCTAATATATGTACTCTTACACTAACTCGAGCGAGTGGCTGGCTCGAAATCGGGTGGCTATTACGTTACGCATGCCGAATAAGTCTCAACCTATCGAATCACAGCGTATTAGTCACAATTTTCTTCGATATGCACGTTTTACAACACCACTACGGAGTAATTCAATATCATTATCCTTTATAAAGACTTCCTGTTACGGATTGACGAAGAAGAACAGAACAGATTGGGTCAACTTGATTGAAGAAATAGGGGGCTGCGGTGGCACGTGTTTAGGTGTTACGGGATAAATAAGTGACTTAGTAAGTCCCGTGACACTTCCTATTCACCTTTAGAATATTTGTATTCTTTTTGGCCGCCAATAATCATACACGCCCCTTTAATACGTAGAACTCAAGATTAGGAATAGGGAGTAGTGTACTGCTAAGGACACTAGTAGGATTAGGCCTGGATTAAACGCTAAGGGACTAATCTAAGTTCGAAACGTTATAGAGGTTTTCATTTATATAGAGTTGGAATTATATTTAAGAATATATATTCTCTCACTTAGATAAAACCCTCGTGGTTAACTTAAAGTAATATTAAGCACTTGTTAATATTAGTTATTTATACTTATAGACGAGTCTTATTTATCTTACCTATTAACTATTATCTTAAAGATATTAAACCAGAGCTAGATAGCTGGGCTTTGTCGATCACTCCTAAACTATAAGGTGTGAGGGATTAAGTTAAGTATATTATAGTGCGAGTGTTAACACTAGTATGCTAGATTAAATACACTAATATAAAGATAGAAAGGGCCTTTAGATGCAGTAGTACAAGCTAAAATACCTTAGATTTGTATATATATTTATAGCGCCTCATTTTATAATTATGATTTAGTTATAGTATAAAAACTAAGCTCTTATACAAATTTGTATATAGATAGGGTTTTGTAATATTTTTGCGTGGCCATGACTAAATTGGGTGGGCCTCGCGTTTATATAAATAATTAAAGATGTCTCTTCTCCTTTAGACCTAGTTAACCTCTATCTAGAATAAAAATCTCCAATTGCTCTATTATAGGCTTTATCTTTCTATAATAACTGGAATTGCCTTATAGTCTCTATCTATATATAAGACCCTAACCTTAAGCCTTTAATTAGTTTATATTATTTATCTCTTTTCGCAATGCTAGTATTAGAGACAATAACTGTTCCGACTTAATATTATAGTATTTTAATGCCTTTATCGACCTTATTTAAGAAATTAAAGAAGCTATAGCAGTCGCGCATACCTTTTATTTTTATTAAACCTCGCCCTACCGAACGCGAAGAACGACTTAGTTAAGAAAATACTTAATCCTTAGCGTAAACTCGTAGTTTAAAGACGATTAAAAAATGGTGGAGAGTATAGTTATTTTATAGAATAATTAATAACGTTAGGAGAAGAGCTCTATTTTATTAGAGTAACTAAAAGGACGCCTAGGATTATAGAGTTGTCCTAGCTACCGTTTATATATATTTTGCGAAGTATATATTACTAAAATGCTGTTATATACTTACTTTTATTGCCTTTTAGTAAACCCTCTGCGCAAAAATTGGTAACTAAATGATATTAATGCTTCCTTTTGCCCCTGCGAGTGCACTAGTGGTTAAGCTTGCGGAAAACTAATCTAAATTCTAGTATTCTACTAGCACTTGCCTTTTCTCTAGATATGTTCTCTAAGATAAATATAAGCTTTGGCGTTAATAAAGTCCTTTTAGTATCTGTTTTTGGAGCTATGGTTTTTACTATTGCCGTAGCTTAGCCTCTTATAATAGTGGGTGTTATGGGTAAGATAATACGAAATTAAGTGGAATTGGATATAAGTTGCAATCTAATACTACTAAGGTCCTATTACTGTGTTTAACTATACTATTTATAATATTATTACTCCTTATAGAATTAACTATTTCGCCTTTATAGCGTAGATTGGTATATAAGTATATTTTAATATTAATTATAGTTTAAACCTGCTTATATTTAGTGTAGCTAGTCTTTAATTATATACTAGATTCTTGCTATTACTAATGCCTATAATGGCCTTAAATATATAACTTATTTCTCCTATAATATCTTTAATTTTTATATTACTTTTATCTACCTTTAAAAAGGTATTTAAGTCCTAGCGCGCTAATAGCAAGCTAGCGATACCTTTACTTACCTTTCTATTATAATCTCGCTGCTCGCCCTAATAGTTACGTATAACTGCGGCATTATTAAATATAGTAGCCTATTTTAGCGGTATATCAGGAAGTTTATTAAAGACTATAGTACCCCGTTAACCGTTATCTTCTTTACTAGCTTTATATACCTTAGTAAAATGCAAGGTATAGCCCTCCTAACTTTTTTAATAAGTAAAGCGTTCTTTCTAACTATTAACTATAGCTAGTTTATTGACTTCTAGGACATCTCTATTAGTGATATCTTTATTACTATTCCTTTTACTATTCTCCTTACTATCCTCTTTTACTTTAATTATAATGGTAAGCCCTTTTTTATCCCCGTTCCCTTTACTATCTAACCCTATTTAGTCTTATCCCTTATAGCCTAAGGCACTAAATATCCGCTCTAAAAACCCGCTAGCTTCTATTAGGACTTCTTCCTTCTTAACCTTACTACTGGCGTAGCCGGCCTCCTTAGAATCCCCTTCCTAAACGGCCTGATCCTATAAGCACCCTTCTATACTACGGCGCTTTACGTAACCTATACCGTCTCTAACGCCGCTAAAGAGTATAAAGGCTATACGCGCCGTATTACTAACTACGTTATAAAGTAGCGCGTCTTAAACCTCGCATAGGGCCTATTAACCCTCGGTACGATAATAGGCCTACTGCTTATTATACTATACTTAATCCCGTAAGCTGTGCTTACGGGCCTCTTCTTCGTTATAGGCGTGTAGGCCCTTAAGGCTAACGGTATTATGCTTAAGCTGCTCTTTCTAGTGCGTAATAAGGCGCTAATATTGGGGTCGGACCCGCTGAAGCGCATCCCGCGCCGCGCTGTGTGGGCGTTTGTCGTGCTTAAGCTGGTTAGGTTTAGCGTAACGTTTGCTATTACCTAGATAATTGCCGCGATTAGGTTCCCGATTATTATTTTACTGCTTATACTGGTCTATATGTGGCTGTTGCCTAGATACTTTACGCCGTAGGAGCTAGTGGTGCTAAATATATTAATGGCGAGCCCGTTTATAATGGAGAGTATAGGTGGGAATTATGGTAATAAGAGTGTTAGTATAAGTAAGGGGGGGATAGAGT
>Ga0307515_10002116_pt1 | contig 43530 bp, 41 predicted proteins | sample 17_EM_MG_FD_194513 | JGI IMG/M metagenome (GOLD analysis project Ga0307515, IMG submission 194513) | Populus trichocarpa ectomycorrhiza microbial communities from riparian zone in the Pacific Northwest, United States - 17_EM | ecosystem: Host-associated > Plants > Roots > Unclassified | place... | reverse complement strand
CTGGGCCCGCTGGTCAACAGCCCGCGCCTGCTGATGGCGGTGATGATGGTGGCGCTGGTCGTCATCGGCACCGCGTTGGACCTGACGCCGACGATCCTGATCTTCGCGCCGGTGATGCTGCCGATCGCCGTCAAGGCCGGCATCGACCCCGTCTACTTCGGCCTGATGTTCGTGCTCAACGGCGCGATCGGCCTGATCACGCCGCCAGTGGGCACGGTGCTGAACGTCGTCGCCGGCGTCGGCCGCCTGTCGCTGCACCAGGTGATCAAGGGCGTGAACCCGTTTCTGATCACCTACCTGCTGATCCTCGTGCTGTTTGTGCTCTTCCCGTCCATGGTCACCGCGCCGGTGGCGTGGATGCGCTGAGGCGTCTCTTCCCGCTCCCGTCCCGACATTGCATTACCCCCAGGAGACAAACCGTGAAAACCACCCGCCGCACCGTCACCGCCGCTGCACTCGCCTTGCTGGCCTGCGTGCCGCTGGCCGCCTTCGCACAAGACATCAAGCCGCGCCTGATCCGTTTTGGCTATGGCCTGAACGAGCAGAGCAACCAGGGCCGCGCGGTCAAGGTGTTTGCTGAAGCGGTCGAGAAGGCCTCGGGCGGCAAGATGAAGGTGCGTGCCATCGGCGCCGCTGCGCTGGGCCCGGACACACAGATGCAGCAGGCGCTGATCGGCGGCGCGCAAGAGATGATGGTCGGCTCGACCGCCACCCTCGTCGGCATCACCAAGGAAATGGCGCTGTGGGACACGCCATTCCTCATCAACAGCGGCAAGGAGGCCGACGCGCTGCTCGACGGCCCGGTCGGCCAGAAGGTGATCGCCAAGCTGCCCGAGAAAGGCCTGGTCGGCCTGGCCTACTGGGAGAACGGTTTTCGCAACCTGACCAACTCGAAGCGCCCAGTCACCAAGCTCGAGGATCTGGAAGGCATCAAGCTGCGCGTGATGCAGAACAACGTCTTCCTCGAAAGCTTCAAGACACTCGGGGCGAACGCGGTGCCGCTGCCCTTCTCAGAGCTGTTCAGTGCACTCGAGACCAAGACGGTGGACGGCCAAGAGAACCCGTTCAACACCATCTTGTCGAGCAAGTTTTTCGAGGTGCAGAAGTATCTGAGCATCACCAACCACGTCTACAGCCCGTGGATCGTGCTGGTCAGCAAGAAGTGGTGGGACAGCCTGTCGAAGGACGAGCAAAAGGTGCTGTTGGACGCTGCCATCGCAAGCCGTGACTACGAACGCAAGGACACGCGCGAAGAGGCCGGCAAGGCCCTGGCCGACCTGAAGGCCAAGGGCATGCAGATCAACGAACTGACGCCGGCCGAATCGGCCCGCATGCGCGACAAGCTGACCCGCGTGAACGCCGGCATCGCGGCCAACGTTGGCATGGATCTCTGGAACGAGACCCAGAGCGAGCTGGTCAAGATCCGCGCTCGCAAATAGGGCCTGCTTCACGAGATACTGCCGCTATGCGCATTGCCCTGATCGCCCACGACCACAAGAAAGACGACATGGTCCGGCTGGCCGGCCAGTTCCGCGAGGCGCTGGCTGGCTGCACGCTGATGGCCACTGGCACCACCGGCGGCCGCTTGCAGCGCGAGGTCGGCCTGACGGTCGAATGCCTGCTGAGCGGACCAATGGGCGGCGATCTGCAGATCGGTGCGCGACTGGCCGTGGGTGAGGTCGACGCGGTGATCTTCCTGCGTGACCCGATGACGCCGCAGCCGCATGAGCCGGACATCAACGCGCTGGTGCGAGCCTGCGATGTGCACGACGTGCCATGCGCGACCAACATCTCTGGCGCGCGGCTGCTGCTGCGCGGGTTGCTCGGCGGGGCCTGACCTCAGCCCTGGCGCGGCAACAGCGTCAGGATGCGTGCGGCCATGCGCGCCGCGGCGCCACGGTGCAAAGCCGCAAAGGCCTGAGCTGACTGCACGGCCTTCAGGCGCGCCGGCTCATCAGCCAACAGCGCCTGCATTCGCTGCAAGGCCTCGGCCCAGCTCACCACCTGCCACGCCGCACCGGCGCTGAGCGCCTGTTGCGCGGCTTCGGCGAAATTGAACACCGAAGGGCCCAGCAACATCGGGCAACCGCAAGCCGCCGCCTCGATGAAGTTGTGCGCGCCGAAGGGTCGGAAGCTGCCGCCTTGCAGGCCCAGGTCGGCCAGGCCGTAGTACAGCGCCATCTCGCCGAGTGAATCGCCCAGCCAGACATCGGCGTTGGCGTCGTCGGTCGCGGGTCCTTCTGTGCCCCAGGCGCTGCGACGCTTCAAGGCCAAGCCCTTGGCTGCAACCAACGCGGCCACCACATCGAAACGCTGCGGGTGGCGCGGCACCACCAACAGCAGCGGACGCGGCATGGGCAACGCAAGCCACGCGTCCAGCAGATCGGCCTCTTCGCCTTCGCGGGTGTTAGCGGCCACCACGACCGGTCGCTGCAGGCGTGCTCGCCAAGCCTGGCCTTGCGCGAGTTGCTCGGCATCGGGCCGCAGGTCGTATTTCAGGTTGCCGCAGACCTCGACAGTCGGCACACCGGCGTTGTGCAGCCGGCGTGCATCGGCCTCGCTCTGGGCCAGCGCCAGCGCGAGCTTCTGCCCGGCGGGGTGCAGCAAGGCGGCCAAGCGCTTGCCCTTGACTGCGCTGCGCTCGGACAGGCGCGCATTGGCCAGCACCATCGTCACACCGGCCCGTGCGGCCTCGTGCAACAGGTTGGGCCAGACCTCGGTTTCCATCAGCACGCCCAGGCCAGGTTTGTGGCGCTTCAGGAAGCGCCGCACCGCGCCCGGTGTGTCGTAGGGCAGCCAGGCTTGATGGTCACCGGGGCGAAGCATCGACGCGCCGGCAGTACGGCCGGTGGCCGTGCCATGTGTCAGCAGCAGCCGCAACCCGGGCTCGGCCGCACGCAGCGCATCCACCAAGGCCGCGGCTGCGCGCGTCTCGCCCAACGACACCGCGTGAATCCACAGCCCCGCCGGGTACGCGCGGCCCTTGCCGCTGCCCATGCGCTCGCCGATGGCCACGCGGTAGCCGGGCTCACGCCGGCCTCGCCACCACAGCCGCGCCAGGTACAGCGGCGTGGCCAGGCGCAACAGGCTGGAATAGGCGGCGCGGGCGAGCGCCTTTTTCATTGCTAGACCACTCGGGTGATCAAGGCGCGCGGCCAGCGCACGGCCGCTCCGAAGCGGCCGCGCACCCTCTCGGAGGGTGGCGTCGGTACTCCGACGCCGGGTGTTCCATCAATGTGCAGCCGCGGCGAACTGCGCGTCGGGCTTCACTTCGCGCAGCGCGGCCATGAAGTCTTTCTCGATGCGGTGCATCGCATCCTGCGTGTGGCCCTCGAAGCGCATCACCAACACCGGCGTGGTGTTGGAGGCGCGAACCAGGCCGAAGCCGTCCGGGTAGTCGGCGCGCAGGCCGTCGATGGTGCCGATCTCGGCGCCGGGGAACTTCGCGGTCTCGCGCAGCTTCTCGATCACCTCGTGCGGCTCGCCTTCGGCGCAAGGCACGTTCAACTCGGGCGTGCTGAAGCTGTTCGGCAGGTTGTTGAGCACCGCGCTCGGGTCCTTCGAGCGCGACAGGATCTCGAGCAGGCGGCCTGCCGTGTACATCGCGTCGTCGAAGCCGTACCAGCGCTCGCTGAAGAAGATGTGGCCGCTCATTTCGCCGGCGATCGGCGCGCCGGTTTCCTTCAGCTTGGCCTTCACCAGCGAGTGGCCGGTCTTGTACATCATCGGCACGCCGCCGTGCTTGCGGATGTCCGGCGCCAGGCGTTGGCTGCACTTCACGTCGTAAATGATCGTGCCGCCCTTGACGCGGGTCAGGATGTCGCGCGCGAACAGGATCAGCTGGCGGTCCGGGTAGATGATCTGCCCGTCCTTGGTGACCACGCCCAAGCGGTCGCCGTCGCCGTCAAACGCCAGGCCCAGTTCGGCATCGGTCGCGTGCACGACCTTGATCAGATCGGCCAGGTTTTCGGGCTTCGACGGATCGGGGTGGTGGTTCGGGAAGTCGCCGTCGACCTTGGAGTACAGGTCGATCACCTCGCAGCCCAGCGCCTTCAGGATCGCCGGCGCGGTGGCGCCCGGAATGCCATTGCCCGAATCGATCACGATCTTCATCGGGCGCGACAGCTTGCAGTCGCTGGTGATGCGGTGGGCGTATTCGGCGATCACGTCCATCGACGCGATGCGGCCGCCCTTGCCGCGGGTGTAGTCCTCGGCCTCCATCCGGCGGCGCAGGCCCTGGATCTCTTCGCCATGGATGGCGCGGCCGGCCAGCACCATCTTGAAGCCGTTGTAGTCCTTCGGGTTGTGGCTGCCGGTGACCTGGATGCCGCTGGAGCAACCATTTTTCTTGCGGGTGGCTGCCACGTAGTAGACGATCGGCGTCGTCACTGCGCCGAGATCCACCACGTCCAGCCCGGTGGATGCCAGGCCGCGCATCAGCGCCGCCACCAGGCCCGGGCCGGACATGCGGCCATCGCGGCCCACGGCCACGGCCTTCTCGCCGGCCTTGAGCGCCTCGGTGCCGAAAGCTCGGCCCAGGTGCTCGGCGAACTGCTCGTCGAGCGCTTGGCCGACGATGCCTCTGATGTCGTAAGCCTTGAATGCGGATGCTGCAACCTTCATGACGTCTTTTCTCCTTGGCGGCGGATTGTAGGCAGGCGGGGTTTCCTGCCTGTTACAGGCAAACACGGGCATGCAAGCCGCGGGCCCGGGCCACCGCCCATCGCGCGGGCTGTCGATCCGTCGCGCCCGCGGCCGACAGGGCAAATGCGCTGCCTACACTGCGGCCCCATGACCCAGCCCCTGACCCTGGACCTGCTGCGGCGGTCCTGGCGCTCGTGGACCTCGAACGACCTGCGCCGCGTTGGCCCCTACTGGCTGCAACTGGTGTGGGCGACCCTCTTCGCCATTGGCGTCGGCGTCCTGTTCACGCTGGCCGGCTTCGCGATGTACGCGCGCAGCGTGGCGGACTTGACCAGTTGGCCGAACTGGCGGCACTGGTTGGGACTGAACCTGTTCATCTCGTTCTTCATCGCCTATGCGGTGCAGGCGCTGTTCGAGCTGCTGGTCTTTCTGATCGGTCGCCAACGCATCGGCCAGTGGGCCACCTGGCAGCGCGGCCTGTTCTTCAGCGGCGTGCCACTCTTCGGCTCGCTGGCCATCTGGCCGATCGCTGTTCGCATGGCCGGCTACGCCTTCGAGATCTCGGACAACACCTCGTCGACCAGCGCCTCGGGCGGCATGCTGTTGTTCGTGGTGATGTTCTCGGCGCTGCTGGTCGTCTATTTCAACGCCCAGGCCCGCACCCAGGCCGCCGAGCGGCGCGCTGCCGAGGCCCAACTGCGGCTGTTGCAAGGCCAGATCGAACCGCATTTCCTGTTCAACACCTTGGCCAATGTGGTGGGCCTGATCGACGCCGATTCGGCACGTGCGCGGCTGATGCTCGAATCCTTCATCGACTACCTGCGCTCGTCGCTCGGTGGCCTGCGCAACCAGGCCCACACGCTGGGCCAGGAGATGGCGCTGGTCGACGCCTACCTGCGGGTGCTGGGCCTGCGCATGGAAGATCGTTTGCGTGTGCGGCTCGAGATACCGACCGAACTGCAATCGGTGCAGCTGCCGGCCGTATTGGTGCAACCGCTGGTCGAGAACGCGATCCACCACGGCCTGGAGCCCAAGGTCGAAGGCGGCGAAGTGCAGGTGCGCGCCGAGGTCCAGGGCGCCCAACTGCGCATCGACGTGATCGACGACGGCCTGGGCCTGAACGCCACCACCCTGCCCGGCCGCCGCGGGGGCGCCGGCGCAGCTCTGGCCAACATCCGCGAGCGCCTGCGCACCGCCTACGGTGACCACGCGCAGCTGCAAATCGAGAATCGAGCCGAAGGCGGCGTGCGCGCCAGCCTGCTGCTGCCGTGGCCCTTGCCTAACGCGTGACTGTGTGAGCCTGACAATGACCACCGCCCTGATTGCCGACGACGAACCGCACCTGGCCCGCTTCCTGCGCGAACAACTCGCCGCGCTGTGGCCCGAGCTGCAGATCGTGGCGACCGCGCGCAATGGCCTGGAGGCCGCTGCGGCGATCGACGAGCACGAACCCGACCTCGCCTTTCTCGACATCCGCATGCCGGGCCTGACGGGGCTCGAGGTCGCCCAGGGCATCGAGGGCAGTACCCGCGTGGTCTTCGTCACCGCCTACGACGAGTTTGCCGTGCAAGCCTTCGAGCAGGCCGCGCTCGACTACCTGCTCAAGCCCGTCACCACCGAACGGTTGGGCCGCTCGGTGCAGCGGCTGCGGGCCACGCTGGAGATGGCCCCGACCGCGCCCGCCGAGCCAGACGCCCGCCTGGCCTCGGCCTTGAGACAACTGCAGCCCACGCCCGGCTCACCCGCGCCCACGTTGCGCTGGATCCGCGCCAGTGCGGGCGAGGTGACGCACCAGGTGCCGATCAACGAAGTGATCTTCTTTCGCGCTGACGACAAGTACACCTGCGTTCACACCGCCGCCCGCGAGCACCTGATCCGCACCCCGATTGCCGAGTTGGCGGCGCAGCTGGACCCGAACGAGTTCTGGCAGGTGCACCGCTCGACGCTGATCAGCCTGGCGCACCTCGAAAGCACGCGCCGCGACGAGGCCAGCCGCCTGTGGCTGCGGCTGCGCGGCCATGCCCACGAGCTGCCTGTCAGCCGGGCTTACGTGCATTTGTTCAAGGCCATGTAAAGCGGCCGAAAACGAGTCCGAAAACTCGTTCAGGAACAGGTCCGAAAACGGCGAGCCGAAATTAACCTGCGGCCTATCATGGCCGCCATGGACAACCTTTCCACCCTCAAGAAGCAACGGGCCGCGGCCGAGCGACTTGAACCGCCGCCGGGGGCGCAGCCGGGTCCAGGGGCCGCGTTGACCGCGGACGCCGCTTACCAAGTGCTGCAGACGCACGATGCGCGCTTCGATGGCCGCATCTTCGTCGGCGTCACCTCCACCGGCGTCTACTGCCGGCCGGTGTGCCGGGTGCGGCTGCCGCGGCGCGAGAACTGCCGCTTCTTCGGCAATGCCGCCAGCGCCGAGTGCGCCGGCTTTCGGCCCTGCCTGCGCTGCCGGCCCGAGCTGGCGCCGGGGCTGGCCACCACCGATTCTTCGCAGGCGCTGGCGCGCGCCGGCGCCAGGCTGATCGAGCATGCGGTCGCACAAGGCAACGACATCGCGCTGCCGCGGGTGGCCGAACGCCTGGGCGTGACCGATCGGCATTTCCGCCGCGTGTTCCAGACCGCCCACGGCGTGAGCCCGATGGACTGGCTGGCCACGCAGCGCCTGCTGCTGGCCAAGCGCCTGTTGACCGACACCGACCTGCCGGTGACCCGCGTGGCACTCGCCAGTGGCTTTGCCAGCCTGCGCCGCTTCAACGCCGCCTTCGCCGAGCGCTACCGGCTCTCGCCCAGCGCGCTGCGGCGCTCGGCCGGCGCCGCAGGCAGCGAGCCGGTCGCCGTGCGGATGGCTTGGCGCCCGCCGTATGACGCGCAGGCGATGCTGGGCTTTCTGGCGGCCCGGCCGCTGGCCGGTGTCGAAGCCGTTGCCAATGGCATCTGGCGGCGGACGCTGGCCTTGACCGATGCGAGGGGTGAGCGCCACACCGGTTGGCTCGCACTGCGCTTCGAACCCGACACCCATCAAGTGCAGGCCACCGTCAGCCCCAGCCTGGCGCCCGTGCTGGGCGCGGTGATCGAGCGCCTGCGCCACCTGCTGGACCTCGACGCCGAAGCCACCGCCATCGATGCCGCGCTGGGCGAGTTGCCTGTCGCGCTGCGGCCGGGGCTGCGCCTGCCGGGCTGCGTCGACGGTTTCGAGACCACGGTCCGCGTGATCCTCGGCCAGCAGGTCACGGTGGCCGCAGCCTGCACGCTGGCCGCACGGTTGGTGGCCCGCTTCGGCGAGCCGATCACGACCCCGTTCGACGGCCTGACGCAGCTCTTTCCCAGCGCCGAAATACTGGCCAATGCAACGCCCGATTCGATCGGCACATTGGGCATCGTGCGCACCCGCGTCGGTGCGATCCAGGCCTTGGCGCGCGCGGTGGTCGATGGCCACATCGACCTCTCGCCCGCCGCACCGATGGCCGAAACGCTGGCTGCGTTGGGTGAACTGCCCGGCGTGGGCGCCTGGACCACCGAGTTGGTCGCGCTGCGGGTGTTGGCCTGGCCCGATGCCTTCCCTGCCAGCGACATCGGCGTGATGCGCGCGCTGGGCGCCGCCAACCCGGCGGCCGCAGCGGCCCAGGCCGAAGCCTGGCGGCCGTGGCGGTCTTATGCCGTGATGCAACTGTGGCAATCGCTGGTCGACAACGCCCCGCCGCCGGCACCAAAGCGCTCGCCGCGGCGCAAAGAAGAGGTCTCCGCATGAACACCACCCGCTCTCCCCTGGTCGCGCAGGCCACGATCGACAGCCCGCTCGGCCCGCTGCTGCTGGCCGCTACCGCGCAAGGCCTGGCTGGCGCCTGGTTCACCGACCAAGCCCATCACCCAGGGGCGCTCGACGCGCCGGAGGATCCGGACAACGCGTTCATCCAACAGGCCGCCGAGGAGCTGAATGCCTACTGGCAAGACGCCACCCGCCGCCACTTCGACGTGAAGATGGACCCGCAAGGCACCGACTTTCAACGCGCGGTCTGGCAGGCACTGTTGGACATTCCGGCGGGCCTGTCCAGCACCTATGCCGCGCTGGCGACCCAGATCCAAAAACCGCAAGCGATGCGTGCGGTGGGCGCTGCCGTCGGCCGCAACCCCTTGAGCATCCTGATCCCCTGCCACCGCGTGCTGGGCAGCGACGGCTCACTCACCGGTTATGCCGGCGGGCTGGACCGCAAGGTGAACCTGCTGCAGCGCGAGGGCCGCTGGTCCACGAAGCCTGCCGTCCGTGCCCCGACCCGAACCACCAAGCTGGTCACCCACCAAGAAGCCTTGTTTGCATGAAACCCCGCGACACGATTGAACTGCTGCTGCTCGCCGCCATCTGGGGCGCCTCGTTCCTGTTCCTGCGCATGGGGGCCGCCGAATTCGGCCCGTTCGCGCTGGCTGGCCTGCGCGTGCTCGGCGCTTCGCTGTTCCTGATGCCGCTGCTGTGGCGGCGCGGCGAGTGGCCGGCGCTGCGCCAGCATTGGCGTGCGATCGCGGTGGTGGGCATCGCCAACTCGGCGATCCCGTTCCTGTGCTTCAGCTATGCGGCGCTGGCCATCACCGGCGGTTTGTCGTCGGTCTTCAATGCCACCACACCGCTGTGGGGTGTGCTGATCGCGTGGTGGTGGATCAAGGACCGGCCCAACGCCAACAAGCTCGTCGGCCTGGCGATCGGCTTCGCCGGCGTGCTGTGGCTGGCTTGGGACAAGGCCAGCTTCAAGGCCGACGCAAGCGGCGCCAGCAGCGGCCTGGCGGTGCTGGCCTGCCTGACGGCGACGATGATGTACGGCCTGGCCGCGAGCATGACCAAGCGCTGGTTGACCGGTGTACCGGCAATGGCCCTGGCGGCCGGCAGCCAGCTGTCCGCCGCGATCGTCTTGCTGCCCTTGATGCTGTGGCACTGGCCCGCCGTGTTGCCGGGTGCCCGGTCCTGGGCCGCCGTGGCGGCGCTGGCGCTGGTATGCACCGGCGTGGCCTACGTGCTGTATTTCAGGCTGATCGCCAACATCGGCGCGACCAACGCGCTGAGCGTGACCTTCCTGATCCCGGGCTTCGCGATCGCCTGGGGTGGGCTCTTCCTCGGCGAAACGGTCAACGCCACGATGATCGGTGCCTGCGTGGTGGTGCTGATCGGCACCTCGCTGGTCACCGGGGTGTGGAAGCCAGCGCTGCTGTTGAAGTTCGGGCGGGAACCAAGCTAACGGGCCAGCAGAACGGCAAGGCCCAGACAAGAAAAACCCGGCACGAAGCCGGGTTTTCTATTGGATCCGGGTGCGACCACCGCGCACCGGGCGCCGCTCTTTACTTCGGCTGCTTGACGACGCGCAGGTAGGGCTTGACCGTCTTCCAGCCCTGCGGGAACAGCGTCTTCGCGTCTTCGTCGGACACCGAGCCGGCGATGATCACGTCCTCGCCATCTTTCCAGTTGGCCGGCGTGGCCACCTTGTGCTTCGCGGTCAGCTGGATCGAATCGATGACCCGCAGCACTTCGTCGAAGTTGCGGCCGGTGGTCATCGGATAGGTCAGCATCAGCTTGATCTTCTTGTCGGGGCCGACGATGAAGACCGAGCGCACGGTGGCGTTGGTGGCTGCCGTGCGGCCAGCCGAGGTGCCTGCTTCTTCAGCCGGCAGCATGTTGTAGAGCTTGGCCACCTTCAGATCGGTGTCGCCAATCATCGGGTACTTGACCGCCGACCCTTGAGTTTCCTCGATGTCGTGGGCCCAGCGTTCGTGGTCGTCCACCGGGTCGATCGACAAGCCGATCAGCTTGACGTTGCGCTTCTTGAACTCCGGCTCGATCTTGGCCATGTAGCCAAGCTCGGTGGTGCAGACCGGGGTGAAGTCTTTCGGGTGCGAGAACAGCACCGCCCACTGGTCGCCGATCCATTCATGGAAGTCGATCTGGCCGTGGGTGGTTTGCGCCGTGAAGTTCGGCGCGACGTCGTTGATGCGCAGGGACATGGGTGATGCCTCCGAGTCAAAGGGCCAAAGGATGATCTGCTGAGCCGATGATCCTAGCGCTTATGCGCCCGGTAAGGTTATGCATTCGGCGGCTGTGGATGTGCACTTGACAGCCTTCCGTTGCAGTCGCCAAGGGCAGCGGCGCATACCGGCAAACGCGCAGCGGCTCAAGCCACCGGCTGCGGCGAGTAGCCGGCCTCGCGGATGGCATCCGCCAGCGCCTGCTCGCCGGCTTGTGCCGGCTTGATCGTCACCCGGTGGCTGGCGAGGTCAACCTCGACCTGCGCCCCGGGATCGACCGACTTCACGGCCTGGGTGATCGCACCCGCGCAATGGCCGCAGCTCATGTCGTTCACGTCAAAGGCAATCAATGCTGGCTCCTGTTTCTGTGGATGGGGAAAGATGTCGACAACCAGTGTCCAGCTTGCCACGGTGGGAAGCTCAAGCCCCTGGCTTGATTCACCTCAAAGGTACAGTGGATTTTGCGGTGCATGCTTTGACCCTACCATCATGGGAAGCTTGATGATGGCAACCGCCCCATCCTCATCAGCCCACCAACCCATGAACACTGCCGCCTCTGCATCAACCTGGCGCTTGCCGATTGCCGGCATGACCTGTGCGTCCTGCGCCGGCCGCGTCGAGAAGGCGCTCAAGGCAGTCCCTGGCGTGGCTGCTGCCAGCGTCAATTTGGCGACCGAAGAGGCCTCGGTCAACGCGGCGGCCGGCACCGACCCGGCGACCTTGACCCAGGCAGTGCACCGCGCTGGCTACGAGGTGCGGCAACAGGCGCTGACCTTGCAGATCGAAGGCATGACCCGCGCGTCCTGCGTGGCACGTGTCGAGAAAGCGTTGACCAAGGTGCCGGGTGTCCTGCGGGCGAGCGTCAACCTGGCGACCGAGCAGGCCAGCGTGCAGGTGTTGGCCAACGTGTCGGTGGCCACGCTGCAGGCGGCTGTCGCGAAGGCCGGCTATTCCGCGGTCGAGCCGGCCGACGTCGTTCAAACCAAGACACGACGCTTGCCCGAGTGGTGGCCTGTCGCGCTGAGTGCGCTGCTGACCTTGCCGCTGGTCGCGCCGATGCTGTTGCAGTTGTTCGGTCTGACGTGGATGCTGGGCGGCTGGACGCAGATGCTGTTGGCAACGCCGGTGCAGTTCGGCCTCGGCGCCCGCTTCTACCGCGCCGGCTGGAAGGCCGTGCGCGCCGGTACCGGCAACATGGACCTGCTGGTGGCGCTGGGCACCTCGGCAGCGTACGGGCTGTCTCTGTTTCAGCTGCTTCGCCATGGTGACCACGGCATGGCGCATCTGTACTTCGAGGCCAGCGCCGCGGTCATCACGCTGGTGCTGCTGGGCAAGTGGCTCGAAACCCGCGCCAAGCGGCAGACCACCGACGCCATCCGCGCGCTGAATGCGCTGCGGCCGGCGACCGCGCGCGTGCGGCGCGCAGGCACCGAGCTCGAGTTGCCGGTGGCGCAGGTGGTCGTTGGGGACCTGGTAGTGATCCGGCCCGGCGAGCGCATCCCGGTCGACGGCGACATCGTCGAGGGCAGCAGCCATGTCGACGAATCGCTGATCACCGGTGAGAGCCTGCCGGTGACCAAAAACGCGGGCGACCATGTCACCGGCGGTGCGATCAACAGCGAAGGCCTGTTGCTGGTCAAGACCACGGCCATCGGCACGGAAACGACCCTCGCGCGGATCATCCGGCTGGTCGAGTCGGCACAGGCCGAGAAGGCACCGATCCAGCGCGTCGTCGACCGCGTCAGCGCGGTGTTCGTGCCGGTCGTGCTGGGCATTGCGTTGCTGACCTTTCTGGCCTGGTGGGGCACCACCGGAGAGGTCGAGCGCGCGTTGATCAATGCGGTCGCAGTGCTGGTCATCGCCTGCCCCTGCGCGCTCGGCTTGGCCACACCCACGGCCATCATGGCCGGCACCGGTGTGGCCGCGCGCCACGGCATCCTGATCAAGGACGCGCAGGCGCTGGAACTGGCACATTCGGTCCGCGCCGTGGCGTTGGACAAGACCGGCACTCTGACCGAAGGGCGGCCCGCGCTGGTCGCCGTGTTGCCGGCAGCCTCTGCATCACGCAGCGAGGTGCTCAGCCTGGCCGCTGGCCTGCAGCAAACGAGTGAACACCCATTGGCACGCGCAGTGATGGCCGCAGCGCGCGACGAGGCACTGACAGTGCCCGACGCGCAACAGGCCCAGGCGCTGCCCGGCCGTGGCGTGCAGGCCTTGGTGCAAGGCCGCCCCCTGGCCCTGGGCAGCAGCCGTCTGCTCGACGAACTGGGCGCCGCGCGTGGCGCGTTGGCGGCCGAGGCGGAGCGCCTCGAACGCGAGGGCCGCACCGTGTCGTGGCTGATCGAGCGTGCGCCCGAAGGCGCCCGGCTGCTCGGCCTGCTGGCCTTTGGCGACACGGTCAAGCCTGCAGCGGCTCAGGCCATCAGTCGGCTGCACGCACTCGGCATCCGCACCATCATGCTGACCGGCGACAACGAAGGCAGCGCCCAGGCAGTCGCGCGTGAACTGGGCATCGACGAAGTACGCGCCAACGTGCTGCCGGGCGACAAGGCCGCGGCGGTGCAAGCCTTGCGCGCGTCCGCCGGCCGCGTCGCGATGGTCGGCGACGGCATCAACGACGCACCGGCCCTGGCCGCCGCCGACGTGGGCATCGCGATGGCCACCGGCACCGACGTGGCGATGGAGACTGCAGGCATCACGCTGATGCGCGGCGACCCGCGGCTGGTGGCCGATGCGGTAGACATCTCGCGCCGCACCTACGCCAAGATCAAGCAAAACCTGTGGTGGGCTTTTGGCTACAACGTGCTCGGCATCCCACTGGCCGCCTTCGGCCTGCTGAACCCGGTGATCGCCGGCGCGGCGATGGCGTTCAGCAGCGTCAGCGTGGTGAGCAACGCCCTGACGCTACGGCGCTGGCGCCCCAGCGCGGGAGACCGAGTCGCTGAAACGAAGACGCCGGCAGCGGCCCACACGCCCCACATCGAAGGAGCCCGTTGATGACAACCTTGATGAACATCGGCGACGCCGCGAAAGCCTCGGGCGTGTCGGCGAAGATGATTCGCCATTACGAGAGCGTCGGCCTCTTCCCCGAGGCGCTGCGCACCGAGTCGGGCTACCGGCAGTACGGTGAGAAAGAGCTGAGCACGCTGCGTTTCATCCGCCACTCGCGTGACCTCGGTTTCTCGATCGAGCAGATCCGTGAGTTGCTGGGCCTGTGGCAGAACCGACGGCGCCCCAGCCGCCAAGTGAAGGCGTTGGCGCAGGCGCACATCCAGGAGTTGGAAGAAAAGCTGCAGGAGCTTCAAGTCATGAAGGCCACGCTGGAGCACCTGGTGCATTGCTGCCACGGCGACGACCGCCCCGATTGCCCAATCATCGACACGCTGGCTCAGCCGAGCGCCATCGACGCAACGGCAACCCCGCCGAAGACCGGCAGGCTGCGGGCCGGACGGCCGTCCATCAGCCGAGCCGGCGGCTGACCGTCACGCCCGTCTCACAACGACGGACATTGGCAACAACACACCCGCCATCAGGACAGGCGCGGCAAGCCGAGCAGCGCCTTGGTCCGGGCGCCATCGACGTTGCAGCTTTCCAACTGACGGCCTGATGCACGGACCTCGTCGCCGATGACGAAGGCGCCGCTGTTGTCGTTGCACGCCCCGACATAGACGCTGTCTCCGGCGGAGATCCAGCCGGCCAGGATGGACGACGTCATCTGGTGTTCGGGTCCGACGCCAACGGCGGACAGCCCTTGCGGGTCCGGCGCCAGCTTGCGGATCGCGACATCCGTGATCTGCCCGTCTTCAGCCAAACGCAACTTGGTAAGCAGGTAGTGGCTCATGCTGCCTCCATTCATGGGAGGGTCAACTGATCGTTGCCACCAACATACTGCGCCCGATGCGCACCTGCTACAAGTACCCCGCCATTCGACGCGAGCGGTATTCCAAGCAAAAAAGCCCTGCGAGTCTTGAACTCACAGGGCTTTCCTGGCGAATAAGTGGCGGAGTGGACGGGGCTCGAACCCGCGACCCCCGGCGTGACAGGCCGGTATTCTAACCAACTGAACTACCACTCCGCAGTGGTGCTGAAGTTTGAGTCTTGCGACTCCGGGCTTCAACCACCCGTGCCACCTACCCCGGCGTGAACCGAAATATTGGCGTCCCCAAGGGGATTCGAACCCCTGTTACAACCGTGAAAGGGTCGTGTCCTAGGCCTCTAGACGATGGGGACTGCGTCCTTTTCATTCGCTCGACGACGCCACCGTTTTTGGTGGAGGTAAGCGGGATCGAACCGCTGACCTCTTGCATGCCATGCAAGCGCTCTCCCAGCTGAGCTATACCCCCTTCTGCTTCGGCAGCTATCTGCACCTTTCGGTCGATATCTGCGTCGCTTGTTCGGGAACGCCGTTGAGCGAAGACCAAGAGTATATACCGCTTTTTAAACAGTGCGCAAGCGGGTGAGCACATCGTTGCGGTTGAACAGCGCCAACACCGCGTCGACCGACGGGGTTTGTGCACGACCGCAGACGAGCACACGCACCGGAACAGCCAATTGCGGCATCTTCAGCTTGTGCTCGCCGAGCGTGTCCTTGATCGCCTGCTGGATCGCAGCCTTGTCCCAGGCCGCTGCGGCCAGACGCTCGGCCAGCGCGGCCAGCGAGGGCTTCACCGCTTCGGTCACGTGCGTGGCCAGGTCTTCAGCGCTCGGCGCGACCGGCATGAAATACATCGCCAGCCAGTCGGCCAACTCCAACGTGGTGGCACAGCGGTCTTTGAAGAGTGCACACATCGGCACCAGCGCAGATTCGTCGCTGACCACGATGTCGCGGCGGCGCAATTGCGCGGCCACCAGCGCGGCCAGTCGAGCGTCATCGGCCTGCTTGATGTACTGCGCATTGACCCACGAGAGCTTGGCCGCGTCCCACTGTGCCGGGCTCTTGTTCAGGTGCGTACCGTCGAACCAGCCGACCAACTGCTCGCGCGAGAACAACTCTTCATCTCCGTGGCTCCAGCCCAGGCGCGCGAGGTAATTCAGCATCGCTTCGGGCAGATAGCCGTTGTCCTCGTAGTTGGACACGGCCACAGCGCCACGGCGCTTGGACAGCTTCTGGCCATCGTCGCCCAGGATCACCGGCAGGTGGCCGAACATCGGCAGCGCCGCCCCCAGCGCCACGTAGATGTTGATCTGCCACGGCGTGTTGTTGATGTGCTCATCACCGCGGAACACGTGCGTGATCGCCATGTCCCAGTCGTCGACGACCACCGCGAAGTTGTAGGTCGGCACACCGTCGGCGCGCTGGATGATGAGGTCGTCGAACTCCTTGTTCGCAATGACGATCTCACCCTTGACCAGATCGTCCCAACGCACTTCACCGTCGTGCGGGTTCTTGAAGCGGATCACCGGCTTGACGCCCTCAGGCACCGGTGGCAGCGCCTTGCCCGGCTCGGGGCGCCAACGGCCGTCGTAGCCGGTCTTCTCGTTGCGCGCCTTCTGTTGCTCGCGCATGGCGTCGAGTTCTTCCGGCGTGGTGTAGCAACGATAGGCCGTGCCGGCCGCCAGCATGCTGTCGATCACCGCCTGGTAGCGCTCCAGACGTTGCATCTGGTAGATCGGACCCTCGTCATAGTCGAGGCCCAGCCAATGCATCGACTGCAGGATCTGGTCGACGGAGTCTTGCGTCGACCGCGCCACATCGGTGTCTTCGATGCGCAGCACGAACTCGCCACCATGGTGGCGCGCATAGGCCCATGAATACAACGCGGTGCGGGCAGTGCCCAGGTGCAGGAAGCCGGTCGGAGACGGGGCGATGCGGGTGCGGACGGAGGTCATGAAGTCAGTTCGAAAGCGTGGCCAGGCCACGCTGCAAGTCGTCGGTGATGTCGTCTACGTGTTCGAGGCCCACCGCCAGGCGGACCATGCCCTGCCCGATGCCGGCCGCCTGCCGCTGGACCTCGGTGAGGCGTCCATGCGAGGTGGTGGCCGGGTGGGTGATGATGGACTTGGTGTCGCCCAGGTTGGTGGCAATACTCAGTACTCGGGTGCTGTCGATCACATGGAAGGCGGCCGCCCGTGCCGCCTCTGGGTTGTCGGCTCGCATGTCGAACGACAACACCGCACCGCCCTGTCCCGATTGCTGGCGCATCGCCAACTCGTGCTGCGGGTGCGAAGCCAAGCCGGGGTAGTACACACGAGCCACCTGCGGTTGTTGTTCGAGCCAGCGTGCCACGGTCAGCGCGTTTTCGCTCTGGGCTTTCATGCGCAGGGCCAGCGTCTCCATGCCCTTGAGCACGACCCACGCATTGAAGGGCGACAAGGTCATGCCGGCCGTGCGGACGACGGGGCCGAACACGTCCTTGATGAGGGTCGCCGGGCCGCAAAGCGCGCCGGCCATCACACGGCCCTGACCGTCGAGGTACTTGGTACCGGAGTGCATCACCAAGTCGGCGCCCAACTCGAGAGGGCGCTGCAAGGCCGGCGAACAGAAGGTGTTGTCCACCACCAGCTTCGCGCCGGACTCGCGGGCGATGTCGGCCAGCGCGCGAATGTCGCACACATCCGTCAGCGGGTTGGTCGGGGTCTCGGCGAACAGCAAGCGCGTCGTCGGGCGCAACGCGGCGCGCCATTCGGCCAGATCGGTCTGCGAAACAAAGCTCGTCTCGACACCGAACTTGCCGAACTCCTTGGCGAACAGGGAGATCGTCGAGCCGAACACGGAGCGCGAGCAGATCACATGGTCGCCGGACTTCAGCAGCCCCATGATGAGCAGCAGGATGGCACTCATGCCGGTGGCCGTGGCCACTGATGCTTCGGCGCCCTCCATGGCCGCCAGGCGGGCCTCGAAGCTGCGCACCGTGGGATTGCTGGTCCGGTTGTAGGTGAAGTCCTCCATCTCGGCAAAGCGGCGGGCCGAGGTGGCAGCGTCAGGCTGCACGTAGGCGCTGGTCAGGAACAGCGCCTCGGAGTTCTCGCCATACTGGCTGGGGGCCAGCGCGGAACGGACCGCCAGGGTCTCCGGGCGCAGGCCTTCGGGCGGAGCGGAGCTCATGCGTCATCCCTGCTCTGCAGCGCCAGACGGCCGCGCTCGGGTGCATCCTCGTCGTCAGGTTGTGACGCGCGTTGCGCTTTCATCGCGTCGAAGTCGGCCGCTGACACATCGCCCGTGATGTAGACGCCGTCGAAGCACGAGGCCTCGAAACCGGCCAGGTTCTTGTTCAGCGCCCCGACGACACGCTTCATCGCATCCACGTCCTGATAGATCAGCGCATCGGCGCCGATGAACTGGCGGATCTCTTCTATCGAGCGGTTGTGCGCAATCAGCTCTTCCTTGGTCGGCATGTCGATGCCGTAGACGTTCGGGTAGCGCACCGGCGGCGCGGCCGAGGCCATGTAGACCTTGTTGGCGCCAGCCTCACGGGCCATCTGCACGATCTCTTTGCTGGTCGTGCCACGCACGATCGAGTCGTCGACCAGCAGGACGTTGCGGCCCTTGAACTCGACGCCGATCGCGTTGAGCTTCTGACGCACGCTCTTCTTGCGCACCGCCTGGCCCGGCATGATGAAGGTGCGGCCGACATAGCGGTTCTTCACGAAGCCTTCGCGGTACGGCTTGCCGATCTTCTGCGCCAGTTGCATCGCGCTCGGGCGGCTCGACTCGGGGATCGGGATCACGACGTCGATCTGCGACGGCGGCATCGTCGAGATCACGCGCTGGGCCAGCGTCTCGCCCATGTTCAAGCGCGCCTGGTAGACCGAGATGCCGTCCATCACAGAATCGGGACGCGCGAGGTAGACGAACTCGAACATGCAGGGGTTCAGCGTCGGCGACTCGGCGCACTGCTGTGCATGGATACGGCCTTCCAGGTCGATGAAGACAGCCTCGCCCGGCGCGATGTCGCGCACGATCTGGTGGCCGGTGCCTTCCAGCGCGACGGATTCACTGGCCACCATCACTTCCGGCCCAGTCGGCGTGTCCAGCGTGCCGTAGCAAAGCGGGCGAATGCCGAACGGATCGCGGAAAGCCAGCAGGCCATAGCCCGCGATCAGCGCGACCACCGCGTACGAGCCCTTGATGCGCTTGTGCACTGCGCTCACGGCCTGGAACACCAGTTCGGGCGTCAGCGCCAGGTCGCGGCCCGCACGCTCCAGCTCGTGCGCCAGCACGTTGATCAGCACCTCGGTGTCGCTCTCGGTGTTGATGTGGCGGCGGTCGATGTCGAACAGTTCGTCCTTCAGCGCGTGGGCGTTGGTCAGGTTGCCGTTGTGGACCAGCACGATGCCGAAGGGCGCGTTGACGTAGAAGGGCTGGGCCTCTTCTTCGCTGTAGGCATTGCCGGCCGTCGGGTAGCGCACCTGGCCCAGGCCCACGGTGCCCGGCAACGCACGCATGTTGCGAGTGCGGAACACGTCTTTCACCATGCCGCGCGCCTTGTGCATGAAGCACTTGGTGTCCAGCATCGTGACGATGCCGGCAGCGTCCTGGCCGCGGTGCTGCAACAGCAGCAAGGCGTCATAGATCAGCTGGTTGACCGGCTGTTTGGAGATCACGCCGACGATGCCGCACATGGGGAGGTCCGTTCGTATCTAAGAGAAGAGAAAGATCGTGTTGGCGAGCGCCGATTCAAGCGTCCCGCGTCGCAGCCCGCTCGCGTGCAGGCCACAGCGGCTTCAGGTCATGCAGCATCGCGGCCAGCCAGACGGCCCCGACCGACCCTTTCCAGGCCGCCGAGTTGGATGCCGGCGGAATCAGCGGGACGACCACCGCCACCGTCAACAGGATCAACAGGCCGCGCGCCAGGCCGAATCCTGCGCCCAAAGCCCGGTCCAGCACGGTCAATGGCGTGGCCGAGATCATCATCCGCACCAGCTTGGCCATCAAGGTCCAGCCGATCAGCACGGCGAGGAAGATCACGGCGTAGGCCAGCGCCAGGCGCAGCGAACTGCCGGCCGCGCCCACGGGCAGCCATTCCGCCGCGCTGCTGCCGTACCACTTGGCCACGGCGAAAGCGACCACCCAGCCGACCAACGCCAGCAGTTCGTAGACCAACCCGCGCCACAGACCGATCGTGACCGACAGCACCAGCACGATGGCCAGCACCCAATCGACCCAGCTGAAGCCCGCGACCATGGCCGTCAGAGCTTCAACACCGCGGCCTGCAAGCCGCCGGACTTGATCTTCGCGGCCGCCTTGTCGGCCTCGGCCTTGGAGGCATAGGGGCCGGTGCGCACGCGGATGCGCCGGCCCGAATCGGACTCGATCACCTGCGTGTAGGTCTTCAAGCCCAGGCCTTCGACCTTCAGTCGCGCTTCACGCGCGCTGCTCACCTCGGCGAAGGCGCCGACCTGCACCACGTAGCGGCCCTCGTCGTCCTTGGCGTCGCCATTCTTGGCGCTCTCGGCTGGCTTCGGCACTTCAACGGGCTTGGTGGCCAGCTTGGCCTCGGGCTTCGGCTCCGCAGGCTTGGGCGGCTCCGCCGGTTTGGCGGCTGGCTTATCGACCTTCGGCTCAGGCTTGGCTTCGGGCTTGGGCTCGGGTGGCTTGGGCACAACCACCGGCTTCGGCTCCGGATGGATCGCGGGTTTGGGCAGGCTTTCAGTCACGATCGTGGCGGCGGGCTGCTCCACCGGCGGCTTGGCCACCGGCTGGCTGCGGGCCGGCCGCGACGTCGGTGAGACCAATGCGGGGGCATTTTCGCGCGACGGAATCTCGATCGGAATGTCGACGGCAATCGGCCGGGGCTGGGTCTCGAACAGCAGCGGAAAACCGATGATGCCCACGCCCAGCAGCAGCGCCGCACCGATCAGGCGGCGGCGGGCCTTGGCGCGCGCATCGCGCACGATTTCAGTGGCATCGGCGGTGGACGACGCACCAGCGCGGGCGTCCTTGGAGCTGGATTTGAGTTTCGACAGCAGACCCATGCGTGGCGGCGGCGAGTGGCGACCGGGGGCGGTCGGGAAGGCACCCGTCGGGCGCTTGGCGCGTCAACCAAGCCGGCCCTTGCGGACCATCAACACCGGTTTCAGGCTTGGTGCGGCGCGCTCAGCCGGGGCAAGCCTTGCTTCAGCACGCCGCCCACGGTATAGAACGAGCCGAAGACCACGATTCTATCAGTGGGGTTTGCCCCAACCAGCGCCGCGGCCAGTGCGTCCGTGGGGGATGCGTGGGTACTGCACGAGGCCTTGTCACCCTGCAGTGTGCGCAACTGCGCCGCCAGTTCATCGGCGGTAGCGGCGCGCGGCAGCGGCAGGTCGGTCAGATGCCAGTGGTCGATCAAGGGCGCGATGCGCGCCATCACGCCGGCCAGGTCTTTGTCGCGCATGGCGCCGAACACGGCCAGCGTGCGCGGAAAGAAACCCATCTGGTCCAGGTTCAGGGCCAGTGCGGACACAGCTTGCGGGTTGTGGGCCACGTCCAGCACCATTGCCGGCTGACCGGGCACGATCTGGAACCGGCCCTGAAGGTCGACGCTCGCGAGCCCCAAGCGCACGGCTTGGGCGGTGATGGGCAGGCGCTCACGCAGCGATTCCAAGGCCGCGATCGCGCCTGAGGCGTTGAGCAGCTGGTTGGCGCCACGCAGCGCCGGGTAGGCCAGCGCGTGGTAGCGCCGGCCACGGCCGCTCCAGGACCATTGCTGGCGATCGCCCTGGTGGTTGAAATCGCGCCCGTTCAGCCAAAGGTCGGCACCCACTTCGAGACCGGTGTCGATGATCGACTGCGGCGGCATCGGGTCGGACACGATGCCCGGCCGACCGGTGCGCAGGATGCCGGCTTTCTCGCGCCCGATGCTTTCGCGGTCAGGGCCCAGGAATTCGGTGTGGTCAAGGTCGATGCTGGTGATCACCGAGCAGTCGGCGTCGATCGCGTTGACCGCGTCGTAGCGGCCGCCCAGCCCCACTTCCAGGATCACCAGGTCCAGCGGCTCGCGCGACAGGCGCTGCATGATCGCCAACGTGCTGAACTCGAAGGTCGTCAGAGCCACTTCGCCGCGCGACCGCTCGACCACCTCGAAGTCTTCGCAGAGCGAGTCCGCACTCACGGGCGCGCCGTTGACGCGGCAGCGCTCTTCGAAATGCACCAGGTGCGGCTTGATGTACAGGCCGACGCGATAACCGGCCGCGCGCGCGATCGACTCGATCATCGAGCAGGTCGAGCCCTTGCCATTGGTGCCGGCCACGGTGATCACCGGCACCGCAAACTTCAGCCCCATCGCATCGCGCACCTGCTGCACGCGCTCGAGCGACAGGTCCATCGTCTTGGGGTGCAGGCTTTCGCTGTGCGCGAGCCACTGTTCCAGCGTCTTCAACGGTGGTATCTCAGATGGAAGAGAGGATGGACGAAGGCGGCGCTCCGCAGGAGCCGCCGCACTCCAAGTGGCGTGCGCGGATCCGGCTTTGCCGGTCCGCTGCGCGAGCCCCCTCGGGGGGCAGCCCCCGGAGGGGGCGTGGGGCTAGGCTACAGCGTCGGCGTTTTGGCGCTGCAGTATTGCCAACTGGCGAGCAATCATCGGACGCAGCTGGCGACGGTCGACGATCATGTCGATCGCGCCCTTTTGCATCAGGAACTCGGCGCGCTGGAAGCCCTCGGGCAGTTCTTCGCGCACGGTGTTCTTGATCACGCGCTGACCGGCGAAGCCCACCAGCGCCTTGGGCTCGGCGATCACCACGTCGCCCACAAAGGCGAAGCTGGCGGATACGCCGCCCATCGTCGGGTCGGTCAACACGCTGATGTACGGCAAGCGGGCCTTGGCCAGGCGCGTCAGTGACGCGTTGGTCTTGGCCATCTGGAACAGACTGAACAAGCCCTCTTGCATCCGCGCACCACCGGTGGCGGTGAAGCAGATGAACGGCACCTTTTGCTCGATCGCCGCTTCGACGCCGCGCACGAAACGCTCGCCGACCACCGAGCCCATCGAGCCGCCCATGAAGTCGAACTCGAAACAAGCGGCCACCGCCGGCACGCTCATCACCGCACCGCCGATCACGATCAGCGCATCGGTCTCGCCGGTGGTCTCCAGCGCGCCCTTCAGGCGCTCGGGATACTTCTTGCTGTCCTTGAACTTCAGCGGGTCGATCGGCAGCACCTCATGGCCGATCTCGTAGCGGCCTTCGGGGTCGAGGAAGGCGTTCAGGCGATCGCGCGCGCCGATGCGGTGGTGGTGGTCGCACTTGGGGCAGACATTGATGTTCTGCTCCAGGTCGGTCTTGTACAGCACCGACTCGCACGAAGGGCACTTGATCCACAGCCCCTCCGGCACCGAGCGGCGTTCGCTCGGGTCGGTCTGCTGAATCTTCGGGGGCAGCAGTTTTTCAAGCCAGCTCATGGATCAAGGCTCCTAGTCGTCGTCAGAACATCACCCGATGCGATGGGTCACAAGGCATCAAGTGCGGTGCGGATCTCGCTGATGAAGCGTCGCGCCGCCAAACCCACATTGTCGCGCGTTTCATTTTCGAGGATTTGTATCAGCCGGGAGCCGATCACGACCCCGTCGGACACTCGCCCTACCGCCTGCGCAGACGCCGCGTCGCGGATGCCGAAGCCCACGCCAACCGGCACTTTCACATGGCGGCGGATGCGCGGCACGGCCTCGGCCACCGCGCCGGTGTCCAGGTGCCCTGCCCCGGTGACGCCCTTGAGCGACACGTAGTACACGTAGCCGCTGGCCAGCGCGCCGACCTGGGCCATGCGCTCTTCGGTGCTGGTCGGTGCCAGCAGGAAGATCAGGTCCAGCCCATGGGCCTTCAAGGTGGTGGCGAATTCGCCGCACTCTTCCGGCGGGTAGTCGACGACCAGCACGCCGTCGACACCGGCCTCCGCCGCAGCCTTGACGAAGGCATCACGGCCATGGCGCTGGTCGTAGCGCTCGACGGGGTTGGCGTAGCCCATCAGCACGATCGGTGTGGTCGTGTTGCGGGCCCGAAAACCGCGCACCATGTCCAGCACCTGCGGCATGCCGATGCCCTTGGCCAGCGCGCGTTCGGAGGCCTTCTGGATCACCGGGCCGTCGGCCATTGGGTCTGAGAACGGCACGCCGAGCTCGATCACGTCGGCACCGCCTTCGGCCAAGGCCAACATGATGTCGACGGTGGCGTCGGCGAACGGATCGCCGGCCGTCACATAAGGGATCAGCGCCTTGCGGCCATCGCGTTTCAGCGCTTCGAAGGTGGCAGCGATTCGGCTCGGGGTCGGGCTCATTGCGCACCTCCCTTCACCGTCTGGCCTTTGCAGGACGGACGACAGTAGAACTCCGCACCAGACAAGTCGGCCACCGTGCCGATGTCCTTGTCACCTCGCCCCGACAGGTTCACCAACAGGTGCTGCTCGGGCTTCATCGTCGCCGCGAGCTTCATCGCATAGGCCACCGCGTGGCTCGATTCGAGCGCCGGGATGATGCCTTCGGTGCGGCACAAGCGGTGGAAGGCAGCGAGCGCCTCGTCGTCGGTGATGCCAACGTATTCGGCGCGGCCGGTGTCCTTCAGGTACGAGTGCTCGGGGCCGACGCCCGGGTAGTCCAGTCCGGCCGAGATCGAGTGCGTCTCGGTGATCTGGCCGTTGTCGTCTTGCAGCAGGTAGGTGCGGTTGCCGTGCAACACGCCTGGCGAGCCGGCGGACAGGCTCGCGGCGTGCTTGCCGGTGTCCAGCCCGAGCCCGGCCGCTTCGACACCGATCAGGCGCACGCCCTCGTGCGGGATGTACGGGTAGAAGATGCCCATGGCGTTGCTGCCGCCGCCGACGCAGGCGATCACCGCATCAGGCTGGCGGTTGATCATCTCAGGCATCTGGCCCAGGCACTCTTCGCCGATCACGCTCTGGAAGTCGCGCACCATCTCTGGGTACGGCGCCGGGCCGGCCACGGTGCCGATGATGTAGAAGGTGTTCTCGACATTGGTGACCCAGTCGCGCAGCGCTTCATTCAGCGCGTCCTTCAGCGTCTTGCTGCCTGATTCGACCGGTACCACCTTGGCGCCCAGCAGGTGCATGCGGTAGACGTTGGGGCTCTGGCGCTTGATGTCTTCCGAGCCCATGTAGACCACGCATTCGAGCCCATAGCGGGCGCAGATGGTGGCGGTGGCCACGCCGTGCTGGCCGGCGCCGGTCTCTGCAATCACGCGCGGCTTGCCCATGCGCTTGGCGAGCAGGGCCTGGCCAATGGTGTTGTTGACCTTGTGCGCGCCGGTGTGGTTCAGGTCCTCGCGCTTCAGGTAGATCTGCGCGCCGCCGATTTCGCGGCTCAAACGGTCAGCGTGGTAGATCGGGCTGGGTCGGCCGACGAAGTGCTTCAGTTCCTTCTTGAACTCGGCGATGAAGGCCGGATCGCTGCGGTAGTGGGCGTAGGCCGCTTTCAGCTCGTCCAGTGCGTGGACGAGCGTCTCGGACACAAAGCTGCCGCCATAGGGGCCGAAATGGCCCGAGGCGTCGGGCTGCTGGTAACTTGGCATGATGGAAATCTCGCTGTTCAGGGGTGCCTGAGGCGGCGAGCGGCGCGGCTATCGAGTCGTCAGGCGACTGTCGGCTTCGCGCACCGCCTCGCAGAACCGGCGCATCAGCGCGGCGTCCTTGACGCCTTTTGCGCTCTCCACGCCAGAGCTCACGTCAACGGCCCAGGGCCGGACGCGAAGCACCCCATCGATCACGCTTGCAGGATTCAACCCACCAGACAAAACGACCGGACAGGGGACGTTGGCGGGAATGAGAGACCAATCGAACGCCTTTCCACCACCGCCATAGCCCTCGACATGGGCGTCGAGCAAGAGGCCGGCGGCCTCTGGGTGGCGGGAAGCCAAGTCTAGCAAATCGAAACCCGGCGCCATGCGGGCCGCGCGCAGATATGGCCGGCCCGGCGCGGCACACTGCCCAGGCGATTCATCGCCGTGAAATTGCAGCAGCGCATTCGGCACCGCCTGCACGGCGGCCACGATTTCCGCGGGTGTGGCGTTGACGAACAACAGCACCGGCGTCACGAAAGGCGGCAGGCGCTTGGCCAGCACGCCGGCGCGCGCGGCGTCGACATGGCGCGGGCTCTTCGCATAGAGCACGAAGCCAACAGCGTCGGCGCCAGCCTCCACTGCGTCATCGACGTCGCCATCGCGGGTCAGACCGCAGATCTTGATTCGGGTCCGGTGCACCATCGTTGCTTGTGAGCCTAGGGAAGCCAGTCCATCGCCGCCGTCGAATCGGGCAGCCCATGCACCGCATCGTAGATCGGTCCGACGAAATACAGGCCTTCAGGGGCAAAGGTCGGTGCGGCCGCATCGCGGCTCTTGGCGGCCAGGACCTCGGCCATCCAGCCGGGCGCACGGTTGCTCTGCCCCACCGCCACCAGACAGCCCATGATGTTGCGCACCATGTGATGCAGGAACGCACTCGCCTCGAAGTCGAAACGCCAATAGGCGCCGTGGCGGCTGATGTCGATTTGCCGCATCTGCTTGACAGGCGACAAGGCCTGGCAATCGGATGAGCGGAACGAGCTGAAGTCGTGCTCGCCGAGCAGCAGTGCGGCGGCGGCACGCATCGCGTCACCATCCAGCGGGCGAAAGACCCAGCCGCAACCACCAAACTCGATGGCGGGCCGCACCGCCGATTCGAGCAGCAGGTAGCGATAGCGGCGGCCACGCGCGCTGTTGCGGGCATGGAAGTTGGCGGCCACCGGTCGGCACCACTGCACCGCGATGTCCTTGGGCAGGTAGCGATTGGTGCCCCGGATCCACGAAAACTCGGGCCGGTCCAGCGGGGTGTCGAAGTGAACGACCTGGTTCAGGCCGTGCACACCGGTGTCGGTGCGGCCGGCGCACAGGGTGCTGACCGGCATCGCCGCGAACTCGCTCAGTGCCGCTTCGAGCTTGTCCTGCACCGTTCGGCCACTGAGCTGACTCTGCCAGCCGTGGTAGTGGTCGCCGCGGTAGGCCACGCCCAATGCCAAGCGCCGGACCGCTGACCCCTCAAAAAGCGAAGGGCCCTCAACGGGCCCTTCGCCCGCCTCAGAGAGCGGGTCGACGCGAGCGGCGGCCGTGGGGGCCTTTCCGCTGGCGTTCACTCCAGTTCGTCGAGCATCGCCTGGGCACGTGAGCGCAAAGCGCCGTCGGCCTTGCCAACGACTTCTTCGAGCAGGTCGCGCGCACCTTCCATGTCGCCGATGCGGCGGAACTCGTCGGCGAGTTCCAGCTTGCGGGCCAGCGGGTCGGATTCGTCGATCTCTTCGGTCTGCAGACCACCGCGCACAGTGCTTTCCTCTCCCTTGGTTTCGCCCAGGTCGAGCGACAGTTCACCGAAGTCAAACGTCGACGGGGTGGTGTGCTGGACGCTGTCGCCGTCGGTCTCGCCTTCCGGCATGTCGATCATCGGCAGATCGAGAATGCTGTCTTCCGGCTCGAGCGGGGCCTTGGGAGGCGGCTGCCTGGGCGGCGGCGACGAGCGCAGGTCACCTCGCAAATCCGCAGGGCCGCTGTCCAGCATGCCCGAAGCGGTTTCGAGCGGCCGGGTCGGCTCAACGCCAACCAGCGACGACGGCGCACCGAGATCGATGTCGAGGTTGCCTGGCGCGGTATCGAGCAGCACCTCGCCCACGAAGGGCTGGGTCTTCTCGACCGGCGATTCTTCTTCGACCCGTGCCGGGCGATAGTCTTCGCGCAGGTCAGGCGGCGGCTCGGTCGAGGTGTCGATGTCGACCGCCATCACCGCGCCAGCACCGCCGTACAGCGGGTTCGCCGGGTCGATGCTGTAGCCCAGCTCGATCGCCTTTTCCCACTCTTCGCCGACACCACCGGTCTGCTCCAGCATCTGACGCGCTTGCGCGTCGAAGGCCTTCACGTCGGCGCGCTTGGCATACACCTCGAGCAGCTTGCTGCGAATGGCCACGCGGCCCGGGTCGCTACGCAGCGCTTCCTTCAGGATTTCTTCGGCCTGAAGGTCGCGGCCATAGGCCAGATAGACGTCGGCTTCGGCCACCGGGTCCACATCGCCGATGGCGTCGAGCTGGCTCAGCGAGTAGCTCAGCGAAGAGCTGCTGTTCGCGCCATCACGCGTGTCGACACGCTGGCCACCGCTGACGCCGAAGAATGAATCCGGCTGCAGCTTGCTCTCGATGAACGAGGTCTCGGCGGCGCCGTCTTGCTGACGGCGGCGCAGGCGCATCACGCCCAGGCCAGCCAACAGTGCAACCAGGCCGGCAGCGCCCGGCAGCACCCATGGGTTGCCGGAGAGCGACTCGAAGAAACTCGGTTCGGCTGCGGGCGGCGGCGGAGCCACGCGCTTGCGCACAACCGGAGCCGATGCAGGCACCGGCGGAGCAACCGGCACCGACGCGGCAGCCATCTGAGTCGGCGCTGATGCCGGCACAGCCGCGACCGACGCTGCCGGCGCGGGCGCCGAAGCGACCGGCGGGGCGGCCACCACAACCGGCGCGGGTGGCGGCGGTGCGGGCGGCGGCGGAGCCACGGTCTTGGTTGGCGCCGGGGGCGGCGTCGGTGCAGGCGGCGGGGGCGCCACCGGCTTGGTCGGCACAGGGACCGGCACGGGCACGGCTGCGATCGGCACACCGGGCTTGGCCGGCGTCGTCGGCGCGGCTGCGACGGCCGGTGCCGCCGGCTTGGAAGCCGCCTTGGTTGCATCCGACAGCTGCTTCAGCTCTTGCACGTTGCGCGACAGCTCAGCCACTCGCGCATCGGCCGCCTTGCGCTCCGATTCCTTCGAGACCTTGGTCTCGGCGCCCGGCTTCGCGCTGCCTTGCGACAGCGTCAGCTTGTCCGGAGACATGGCGGAGTTGTCGGTCTTGCGGTCTTTCACCGCAGCCTGCACCTGGCCGGTGGCCTGGCGCTCGGGCTCGCTGCCTTTGACTGTCGGCGCAGCACCCGCCAGACGCTGGCGGAAGGTGGCGAAGTCAGCACTGTGGGCCTGGATGACCTTCTTCGCCTCGTCCGGCGTCACGTCTTTCGCGGCGGACGAGTCGGGCACGCTCAGCACCACACCGGACTTGAGCCGGTTCATGTTGCTGTCGATGAAAGCCTGCGGGTTGCCGCGGTACAGCGACACCAGCATCTGGTCGAGCGACACGCCGCTGCGCGGGTGCGTCGATGCGATCGACGACAGCGTGTCGCCGCCGCGCACCTTGTAGCTGTCGCTGCTGTCAGAAGCGGTCGGCGGCGAAGGCGGTGGTGGCGCCATCGGCTTGGGTGCCGGCGGCGGGGCAGCGGGCCGGCTGGCGCGCGGCGCGGGCGGTGGTGCGACCGGGGTGGTCTGCACAGGCGCCGCCGCCATGACCGGTGCGGTGGTCGCCGCGGCTGGAGGTGGCGCAACCGGCTTGGTGATCGGTGGGTCGATCAACAGCGTGTAGGCGCGCTGCAGTCGGCCACTGGCCCAGGCGAAGTCGATGATCACATCGACAAAAGGCTCGGACACCGAGCGCTCGCCAGTGACGCGAATGTAGGCCCGGCCGTCCGGGCGCCGCGCCAGCGACAACTGGGCTCCCGTCAACACCGGGTTGAAATCGACCCCCGCGGCGCGAAACGCCTCAGGCGATGCCAGCGTGGTTCGCAGCGATGCGGCCTCGTCTGGACTCAGGTTCGTGATGTCGATCTCAGCGCGCAGTGCCTCGCCAAGTGCCGACTGAACGGTCAAGCGGCCCAACGACAACGCCGAAGCCCCACCCGTGTGCAACAACAGCAGGGCCGCCGTTGCGAGGGTAGTGAGCGATGCGCCATTGGCCATGAATGAAGGGTTCTTCAAAGCGTCTCCCGAAACGCCATCGGCGAGCCTGCGCACAGGCTCGCCGTCAACGACCGTTCTCTCCAAAGCAGTTTCCGGCGTCAACCGGCCCGAATACGAGAAAACACCATAGCATCAAGCATATAGGCTTACAAGCTCATCCAAAACCTAACATCCAGAAGTTTTCGCGTTTTCACCAAGCGGGTCTGTCCGCCGCTGTTGCCCATGGGCAACGCGGCAAAGGTACAAACCCCGATGGTTTGCACTCACTCAGGCGGCTAGCAAGATACGCAGCATGCGGCGCAGCGGCTCGGCAGCGCCCCACAGTAGCTGGTCGCCCACCGTGAAGGCGCCCAGGTAGTCGGGCCCCATCGCCAGCTTGCGCAGGCGGCCGACCGGGATCGTCATCGTGCCGGTCACGGCCACCGGCGTGAGGTCGCGGATTGTCGCTTCGCGGGTGTTGGGCACCACCTTCACCCACTCGTTGTCGGCGGCGATCATCTCCTCGATGTCGGCCAGCGGCACGTCCTTCTTCAGCTTGAAGGTCAGCGCCTGGCTGTGGCAACGCATCGCACCCACGCGCACGCAGAAGCCGTCGACCGGCACCGCGGGGCTGCCGAAGCCTTCGCCCTGGCCGAGGATCTTGTTGGTCTCGGCCATGCCTTTCCACTCTTCCTTCGACTGGCCGTCGCCGAGGTCGCGGTCGATCCAGGGGATCAGCGAGCCACCCAGCGGCACGCCGAAGTTGGCGGTCTCTTCGGCCGACAGGCTGCGCTGCTTGGCGATGACCTTGCGGTCGATCTCGAGGATCGCGCTCTTCGGGTCGTCGAGCAGCGCCCTGACCTCGGCGTTCAGCGTGCCGTACTGCGTCAGCAACTCGCGCATGTGTTGCGCGCCGCCGCCAGAGGCCGCCTGGTAGGTCTGGGTGCTCATCCACTCGACCAGACCGGCCTTGTACAGCGCCCCCACGCCCATCAGCATGCAGCTGACGGTGCAGTTGCCGCCGATCCAGTCCTTCTGGCCCTTGGCGAGCGCGTTCTTGATCACCGGCATGTTGACCGGGTCCAGCACGATGACCGCGTCGTCCTTCATCCGCAGCGACGAGGCGGCATCGATCCAGTGGCCGTTCCAGCCGGCCGCACGCAGCTTGGGAAAGACTTCGTTGGTGTAGTCACCACCTTGGCAGGTGATGACGATGTCGCAGCGCTTGAGCGCGTCAATGTCGAACGCGTCCTGCAGCTTGGTTTCGTTCTTCGCCATCGACGGGGCCGCGCCGCCTTTGTTCGATGTTGAGAAGAACAAGGGTTCGATCAGATCGAAGTCGCGCTCCGCGACCATGCGGTCCAGCAGCACGGAGCCGACCATGCCCCGCCATCCGACCAGCCCTACGAGTGCCTGTGCCATTTTCAGTTTCGCCTTTGCCTGTGAGTGAGAGTCCGTGAGGTTCCAGGTTCCCCGGCTCGCATCGCCGGGGTCTGGGTCACAGGGGCGAAACGAACCGGAGCTTGCTAGCTCTTGGTAATGGTTTTGATCGTGGTTTTGCCAGTGATGGCGGCCACAACCGCATCGCCCATCTCGCGCGTGCCCACCTTCTGGGTGCCCTCGCTCCAGATGTCGAGCGTGCGGTAGCCCGAGGCCAGCACCGAACGGACGGCCGACTCGATACGGTCGGCAGCCTCGGGCTGTTGGAGTGAGAAACGGAGCATCATGGCGGCGGACAATATTGTAGCCAGAGGGTTGGCAACTCCCTTGCCGGCGATGTCCGGTGCGCTGCCATGGCTGGGTTCGTACAAGCCCTGATTCTTCGCGTTCAGCGAAGCCGAGGGCAGCATGCCGATCGAGCCGGTCAGCATCGCCGCCTCGTCCGACAGGATGTCGCCGAACATGTTGCCGGTGACGATGACGTCGAATTTCTTCGGCGCCTTGACCAGCTGCATCGCAGCGTTGTCGACGTACATGTGGTCCAAGGCGACGTCGGGGTACTGGGCCGAGACCTCGGTGACGATGTCCTTCCAGAACTGAAAGGTTTCCAGCACGTTGGCCTTGTCGACGCTGGTCACGCGCTTGCTGCGCTTGCGGGCCGCCTGAAACGCGACGTGGGCGATGCGCTCGATCTCGGGGCGGCTGTAGCGCATCGTGTCGAAGGCTTCTTCGGCGCCCGGGAAATGCCCGTCCACCGCAACACGGCGGCCTCGCGGTTGGCCGAAATAGATGTCGCCGGTCAGCTCGCGAATCAGCAGGATGTCCAGCCCCGCCACCAGCTCGGGCTTCAGGCTCGACGCGTGCGTCAGCTGCTCGTAGCAGATGGCCGGGCGAAAGTTCGCGAACAGGCCCAGGTGCTTGCGCAGGCCCAGGATGGCCTGCTCGGGGCGCAGCGAACGCTCCAGCGTGTCGTACTTCCAGTCGCCGACGGCGCCAAACAGCACCGCGTCGGCGGCCTGCGCCAGCTTCAGCGTCGCTTCGGGCAGCGGATGGCCGTGAGCTTCATAAGCGGCGCCGCCGACCTTGGCCTCCTCCATCTCGAATTGCAGGTCGAGCACGTTCAGCACGCGCACGGCTTCTGCAACGATCTCGGTGCCAATGCCGTCACCGGGCAGGATGGCGATTTTCATGGTTAGAACTCCTTGAGGAAGAAATCTCGTTCGTGTGGGTCGCGCGGGTCAACCCAACCAGCTGATGCCAGGCAAGGCCTGCAGCGCGGTCAGCGATTGTTCGTACGCCGCCTTGAACTGCTGGTGTTCAACCTCGCTCCAGGGCTCGAAAGGCGCCAGGCCGTCACCAGAGATCACCCGCTCGACCGACTGCCGCACACGCGTGGCTTCGTCGGCGCCGACGCGGCGGTAGATGTCGTCCAGCAACTCGACAGCGAGGTTGGACAAGGACTGGCGATCGCGCTGATCGTCGATCGGCGGCATGGCCGCCCGCCGGATGCCGAACAGCGCCGAAGTGATCGGTGCACGCAGTTCGTCCAGCGACTCGTAGCGCCAGCAGACCAGCTTGGCGGCCGGAAAGGCCTGCTGCACATCGTGGGCCAGATGCTCCCAGCCGCGGCTGGCGAGATCGAAATGATCGTAGGCCTCGCGGAACGGCCGGTACGGGCCATGGCGCAGCGTCTCGCAGTAGGCCGAGCGCAGGAACGAGCCGTACTCACGCACCGACATCCAGATGCGCAGCTCATAACCTTTCAGTACCGCGGCCAGCCGCTCCAGGCGGCCCGAAGCGCTCGCATACAGTGCTCGCTGCGCGAACAGCCGCTCGGGCGAGCCAAGTAGGTTTTCGTCGGACAGCACCAAGGCCTGGGCACGCTGGCACCACCCGTTCAACCATGCAACTGCCTTCTCGCGGCGACGCTGACCCTCGCCGGGACCGGCACTCTTGACGGAGGGTGGATTGCATACCGGAGTCAGCTGCGCGCGCACTTCAGTCAGTGGCGGGAATGCAGCGGCGGCACCGGCGACCTGACTGCAACTCGTCCAGTAGTGCTGCAGATGGATCGCCGCGGTCCTGTGAACGCCCAGGTGCAGATCAATGCGCATCGGGCTTGGCCCCGTCGTCTTCCGGCGGGTCGCCCAACCAATGGGCGAGCCGGTACTCGCAGGCCTTGAACACCACGTAGGCTGCCATCGACACGTAGCCGTTGAACAGCAACTCGAACAGTTGCTGCGCGCCGCCGTCCATCAGGGCCACCCAGCCGTGGTCGACCAACAGGTTGGTGTTGGCGCGCAGCAGAAGAAACAGGTTCAGCGTGCCGACGCCAAAGGCGAAGAAGCTCAGGCCCAGCACCAAGAAGCTCAGCCAGACGCGGCTGAGCACCAGGCGCTGGAACCAACGCGGCAGCGAAGGCAGCCTGCGCATGCCCAAGCTCAGAGCACGCGCTGGTTCAACCAGGGCATGCGCGCCAGCCGCTCGGCCTCGAACGCGCGGATCTTGTCGGCGTGGCGCAGGGTCAGCCCGATGTCGTCGAAGCCGTTGACCAGGCAGTACTTGCGGAAAGGCTGCACGTCAAACGCCAGTTCGCTGCCATCGGGCTTCACCACCACCTGACGCGGCAGGTCGATCGTCAGCCGGTAACCCGGAAAAGCGTTGACCTCGTCGAACAAGCGCGCCACCTGCGACTCGGGCAGCACGATCGGCAGCACGCCGTTCTTGAAGCAGTTGTTGAAGAAGATGTCGGCAAAGCTCGGGGCGATCAGTGCCCGAAAGCCGTATTGCTCAAGCGCCCAGGGAGCGTGCTCGCGGCTCGAACCGCAGCCGAAGTTGTCACGCGCCAGCAGCACCGAGGCACCGGTGTAGCGCGGCTGGTTCAGCACGAAGTCCGGGTTGGACTTGCGCGTGGCCGGGTCCTGGCCCGGCTCGCCCTGGTCCAGGTAGCGCCATTCGTCGAACAGGTTCGGGCCGAAGCCGGTGCGCTTGATCGACTTCAAGAACTGCTTCGGGATGATCGCGTCGGTGTCGACGTTGGCGCGGTCCATCGGGGCCACCAGGCCCTTGTGAATGGTGAAGGCTTGCATCGGTGTCCTACTTCTTCTTCGCGGTTTCTTCGATCTTTTCGCCGGCCTTTTGCATGTCCTTGCCAAAGCCCTCGACCGTGTTGCAGCCGGACAGCCAAGCCAGCCATGCCAGGCTCATCAGGGTGATCCAAAACTTCTTCATGATCCCCACTCCTTCAGGACACGCGACGCACATCCACGAAATGCCCCGCCATCGCCGCCGCGGCGGCCATCGCCGGGCTGACGAGATGGGTGCGGCCGCCGGCGCCCTGGCGGCCTTCGAAATTACGGTTGCTGGTCGAAGCGCAACGCTCGCCCGGCTCCAGCCTGTCGGCGTTCATCGCCAGGCACATGCTGCAGCCCGGCTCGCGCCATTCGAAACCAGCGGCTGTGAACACCTTGTCCAGCCCTTCGGCTTCGGCCTGTGCCTTGACCAGGCCCGAGCCCGGCACCACCAGCGCCAGCCGGACGTTGCCCGCGACGCGGCCACCCACGCGCTGCACCACCGCGGCGGCTTCGCGCATGTCTTCGATGCGGCTGTTGGTGCACGAGCCGATGAAAACCTTGTCGATCCGGATGTCACAGATCGGCTTGTTCGGCTCCAGCGCCATGTACTGCAGCGCGCGTTCGATCGCGCCGCGCTTGACGCTGTCTTTTTCCTTGTCCGGATCGGGTACGCGGTCTTCGATCGAGAGCACCATTTCAGGCGAAGTGCCCCAGGTGACCTGCGGCCGCAGCTGCGTCGCGTCGATCTCGACCACCTTGTCGAAATGTGCGCCAGTGTCGGTGTGCAGCGTGCGCCAGTAGGCAATCGCCTGCTCCATCTCGACGCCCTTGGGCGAGAACGGCCGGCCCTTCACATACTCCATCGTCGTGTCGTCCACGCCCACCATGCCGGCGCGTGCGCCCGCCTCGATGGCCATGTTGCAGACCGTCATCCGGCCTTCCATGCTCAAGCCGCGGATGGTCGAGCCGGCGAATTCGATCGTGTAGCCGGTGCCACCTGCCGTGCCGATCTTGCCGATGATGGCCAGCACGACATCCTTCGCGCCGCAGCCGCGCGGCAACGCGCCTTCGACCTTGACGAGCATGTTCTTGGCCTTCTTGGCCAGCAGCGTCTGCGTGGCCAGCACATGCTCGACTTCGCTGGTGCCAATGCCGTGCGCCAGTGCGCCGAAAGCACCGTGGGTGCTGGTGTGGCTGTCGCCGCAGACCACCGTCATGCCGGGCAGCGTGGCGCCCTGCTCCGGCCCGATCACATGCACGATGCCCTGGCGCTTGTCGTTCATCTTGAACTGCGTCACACCGTGCCGGTCGCAGTTCGCATCCAGCGTGTCGACCTGCAGCTTCGACACCGGGTCGGCAATGCCGTGCGAGCGGTCGGTCGTCGGCACGTTGTGGTCGCTCACCGCCAGGTTGGCCGACAGGCGCCAGACCTTGCGGCCAGCGATGTCCAGCCCCTCGAAGGCCTGCGGGCTGGTCACCTCGTGCACCAGGTGACGGTCGATGTAGAGGGTGGCGGTGCCGTCTTCCTCGGTGTGGACAACGTGTTCGTCCCAAAGCTTGTCGTACAGGGTCCGTGCGGTCATGGCAGGCTTTTCGTTCAGGCGGCCGCCTGGGGGCGCGGCCAGAAGGTGAATTGTCAGGGATTCGGCGCGGCGTGGGGGGATGCGGTCTCGGCGGCCTCGGCGGCCGAAGCCAGCCCCACCAGCCGGTCGACAAAGCGCTGCACCACCGTCGGCAGCACCTCTTGCGCCTGCGCGGCCAGCAGGTAGCGCCGGCGCGCCCAGGGCTCGGCCAAGGGCCGCACGCTGATCGCGAACAGCTTGGAAAAACGCTCGGCCACCACCGCCGGCAGCACCGCGACGCCCAGGCCTTCGCCCACCAGCTGGGCAATGGCATCGAAGCCGCGCACCTGCAGCCGGGCGTTGAGCGTGCGGCCACGCTCGAGCGCCCGCTGCAGCATCAGCTCGTGCACCGAGGCGCCGATGTGCAGGCCGACCATGTCGTAGTCCAGCAGTGCGTCGAAGGGCAAGCCCCCACGCCCGCGGGCCAGCGCGTGGCCCTTTGGCAGCACCACTGCCAGCTCGCCGGCGCGGTAAGGCCAGGTCGCCAGGCGCTGATCGGTCAGCGGTGGCGCAAACACGCCCACGTCGGCCCGCCCCTCGGCCACGGCCTGCTGCACGTTCGCGCTGGTCATGTCTTCGAGGCTGATGCGGATCTGCGGGTGCTCGCGCGAGAACGCTGCCAGATCGGCCGGCAGCGCCTCGGCGATCGCCGCCGCATTGGCCGCGATGCGCAAATGCCCCTTGATGCCGCGGCTGAACTCGACCACTTCGCTTTCGAGTGCATGCAGCGACGCGTTCAGGCTGCGGATGTGGCGCACCAGCGCCCGCCCCGCCTCGGTGGGCTCGACGCCCCGGGCGCGCCGCTCGAACAGCTGCACGCCCAGGCGCGTCTCCAGGTCTTTCAGCCGCTTGCTCGCCGCCGCCAGCGCCAGATGCTCACGCTCCGCCGCGCGCGTGATGCTGCGCGAATCGGCGATCGCGAGGACGAGGTTGAGGGTGACGAGGTCGAAACGCATGACAGAAGGAATTGGGGTGCGACAGCCCGCCTTCACCCGCACCGCGCAAGCCCCTGTAAGGGCCAACGGCCGGGGCTGGCACCTGACCGGTAAGCCCGGCGCCAGCAGCCCATCGCAACCATGATCGTGCACGAAGGCTCGGCAGCGTGCGCACGGATGTTCTCAAGGGAGCCTTCGCCGTTTGCGAATGGTAGCCATGCCGCCTCCCGGCGTCCACCCACGGGGCGAGGCGCCCAGTGGTGGCCTTGCCTGACATCAGTCGATGGTGGGAGCCTGCGCGCCGAAGCTGGCCAGCTGCGCCACGGCCAACTCAGCGTCCGAACGAGCGGGAGCTTGGGCTTTCCTGGACCGAACCGCCGCGCGGTAGCGCCTGTCGCCCGCCGCCAACACGCCGCCCGCCGCGATCAGCAGGGCACCGGCCCAGATCCAGCCCATGAAGGGCTTGTCCTGCACACGCACGAGCCAACGCCCGTCCTGGGTCGCCTCGCCCAGCGAAACGTACAGATCGCGCCACAGCCCGCGGTCGATCGCGGCTTCGGTCATCGGCATCTGCTGCACGACATAGATGCGTCGCTCGGGGTACAGCGTGGCCACCCGTTCTTCACCCCGCGTCACGTCGAACCGGCCGCGCGCGGCCAGGTAGTTGCTGCCGTCGATGCGCTTCAGCTCGGTGAAGGCGAATCGGTAGTCGCCCAACTTGGCGCTTTCGCCGACGCGCAACCCGAGCTCATTCGATGTTTCTAGGCTGTTGACCAGCGTGACGCCGATCGCGAACACGCCCAGCCCCGCGTGCGCAGCCACCATGCCCCAATAGCTCAAGGGCACTGGGCCCAGGCGCGCCCACCAGCCGGTGCCCTTGGGCTGGTGCCACAGGCGCCGCAGCAGATCGGCGCCAGTGCCCAGCAACAGCCAGGCCGCCAGCGCGAGGCCAAGCGCCGCGCGCCACGAGATGACCAGCGTGACACCGGCGGTCACGACGAAGACCAGCGCGGCAGCGGCCGGCCGGGCCAGACGCTGCAACACGCCTCGCACCGAGGCCCGCTTCCACGCCGACACAGGTCCAACGGCGGCCAACAGCAGCAAGGGCATCGTCAGCGGCACGAACACCGCGTCGAAGTACGGTGGACCGACCGAGATCTTGCCCAGGCCCAACGCATCCAGCGCCAGTGGGTACAGCGTGCCCAACAGCACCGTGCCTGCCGCGACGGCCAACAGCAAGTTGTTGAGCATCAGCAGCGACTCGCGAGAGAACAGCGCAAAGCGTTTGCCCAGCCCCACCGTGGGTGCGCGCCACGCGTACAGCGCGAGCGCGGCGCCGATCACCACGGCAAGGAACAGCAGGATGTACAGCCCACGCCGCGGGTCGCTGGCAAAGGCGTGGACCGAGCTCAGCACACCCGAGCGAACCAGGAAGGTGCCCAGCAGCGACAACGAAAAAGCGAGGATCGCCAGCAGCGCCGTCCAGCTCTTGAAACTGTCACGCTTCTCGGTGACGGCCAGCGAGTGGATCAAGGCCGCACCCACCAGCCAAGGCATGAACGAGGCGTTCTCCACCGCGTCCCAGAACCACCAGCCGCCCCAGCCCAGTTCGTAGTAGGCCCAGGCGCTGCCCAGGCAGATCCCAAGCGTCAGTAAGGCCCAGGCCAGCAAGGTCCAGGGCCGCGTCCAGCGGGCCCATGCAGCGTCCAGTTGCCCCCCGAGCAAGGCCGCAATGGCAAACGCAAAAGCCACCGAGAAGCCGACGTAGCCCATGTACAGCACCGGTGGGTGGATCATCATGCCCAGGTCCTGCAGCAGCGGGTTCAGGTCACGTCCGTCGGGCGGCGCCGGCAGCAGGCGGTCAAACGGGTTGGATGTGAACAGCAGGAAGCACAGAAAGCCCACGCTGATCAGCCCCATCACCCCCAGCACGCGCGCCACCAGCGCGTCGGGCAGGCCCCGGCTGAACCGCGCCACAGCCACTGACCACAGCGCCAGGATCTGGATCCACAGCAGGATGGAGCCTTCGTGCCCGCCCCAGACCGCGCCGATGCGATAGTGCAACGCCAAATGCGAGTTCGAGTTCGCGGCCACGTAGGCCAGCGAAAAGTCGTTGCTCACGAACGCGTGGACCAGCGCGCCAAACCCGAGCGTCACGAACAGACACTGGCCTGCGGCCGCTGGTCGAGCCAGCGCCATCCAGCGTGTGCGATTGCGTGGCGCCCCCAGCAGCGGCAACGTGCCCTGCACACAGGCCAGGCCCAACGCGAGCACCAACGCGAAATGGCCGAGCTCGGCCGTCACCGCGGCAGCCCCGCAGTCTTGCCGTCGGCTGAGGCTTTTTTCAAGGCATAGGCCGCTTCCGGCGGCATGTAGTTTTCGTCGTGCTTGGCCAGCACCTCGTCAGCCACGAAAACCTGGTCCGACAGCAGCCGCCCCTGGACCACCACGCCCTTGCCCTCTTTGAACAGATCGGGCAAAGCCCCGCGGTAGCGCACCGGCAGGCGCTGCGCCAAGTCGGTCACCGTGAAACTGACCGTGACGCCATCACCCTGCCGCTGCACGCTGCCACCTTCCACCAGGCCACCCAGGCGAAAGCGCTGCTGCGAGGGCGCCTCGCCCGCCACGACCTGGGTGGGCGTGAAGAAGAACACCATGTTTTTCTTCAACGCCGACAACACCAGCCACACGCTGATCGCCAACGCGACCAGACCGGTGGCCAGCAGCACCAACCGTTGATGACGCGCCCTCATTCGACCTCGCCCAGGCTGGACTCATCGCCCGCATGGAACGATTTCACCCGTCGCAACGCGGCCCGGAGCCGCCACGTCAGCACGACCCACTCGCCCACCAGGCCCACCACCACCATCCCCAGCGAACCCCACACATAGATGCCGTAGCCGCCCATGGCGACGAATTCGCTCGCGCCACGCCAACTCATGCCGCCCCCTCCGCGACGCGCGCCGCCCAACCCGTATGACGCTCACGCTCGAGCACGACGCAACGCAGGCGTGCCAGCACCGCGGCGATCGCCAGCAGCCACAGCCCCAACGCGCTCGCCAGCAAGCCCAGCAGCATGTCGGGCGCCAGCGTCGGCGCGCTGCCGAGGCTGATCGAGGCGCCCTGGTGCAGCGTGTTCCACCACTTCACCGAGAAGTAGATGACCGGAACGTTGACCACGCCAACCAGCGCCAGCAGCGCACCGGCGCGATCGGCGCGTTGCGAGTCGTCGATCGCCGACTGCAGCGCGACGAAACCCACGTAGAGAAACAGCAGGATCAGCACAGAAGTCAGGCGAGCGTCCCAGACCCACCAGGTGCCCCAGGTGGGCTTGCCCCACAGCGCACCCGTCCACAGGCACAGGAACGCGCTCAAGGTGCCCGTCGGAGCCAGGGCCTGCATCAGCATGAAGGACAGGCGCGTGTTCATCACCAGCCCCACCCCGGCCCAGAAAGCCATCGCCACGTAAACCACCATCGCCACCCAGGCCGTGGGCACGTGCACGAACAGGATGCGATAGACCTCGCCTTGCTGATGGTCGGCAGGAGCCACCAGAAAGCCTATGCCCAGGCCCAGGCCCAGCACCCCGATGCCTGAGGCAAGCAGCCACGGCAACAGGCGGCCGATGGCGAAGTACGCAGCATGCGGCGAGGCGTACTTCCACCATCCAGCGCCGTTAGAGAGCGAGTGCCCGGCCGAGGCCGGATCGTGCGATGTGGCAATCAAGACAGTTCCTTGGTGACCTGCAAAGAATTCAGTTCAACGCGATGCGCAGCGCCGCCGCCGCGGCCCAGGGTGCCAACGCGAACGACGCCGCCAACAAGGCGCCCAGCAGCTGAAGATGGGGGCTGAAGTCGCCGCCGCCGGCCTGCGCGCCCACCGCACCGGCGCCGAACACCAGCACCGGCACATACAACGGCAGCACCAGCACCGCGACCAGCGCGCCGCCGCCGCGCAAGCCCAGCGTCAGGGCACCGCCGATGGCGCCCACCAGGCTCAGCACCGGCGTGCCGATGAGCAGGCTCGCCGCCAGCACCTGCACCGATTCAGCGGACAGGTCAAACTGCAGCGCGATCAGCGGCGTCAACAGCACCAGGGGCACGCCGGTGATCAACCAATGCGCGAGGACCTTGCCGATCACCACCGCCACCAGCGGCTCGGCCGACAGCAGCATCTGCTCCAGCGTGCCGTCCACCAGGTCGTGGCCGAAGATCCGACCCAGCGACAACATCGAAGCCAGCAGCGCCGTGGCCCACAACACTCCCGGGCCCACGCTGCGCAAAAGCGCGGGCTCAGGCCCCACGGCGAGCGGGTACAGCATCGCCACCATCACGAAGAAGAACAGCGCGGCCAAGACCTCGCCGGACCTGCGTGAGGCCAGCAGCAGATCGCGACGCGCGGCATGCGTCAGCACCTTCAGCATGGTTGCGGCTGGCCTGCCGCGCGGGCCGACAGGTCCAGCACATGCGATCGAGCGGCCGCCAATGAGCGTGGTTGATGCGTCGTGTAGACGACGATGCCGCCGCGCACCAGATGCTGCTCCAACGTCGCATGAAGGGCATCGGCGGCCACGTCGTCCAACGCTGTGAAGGGTTCGTCGAGGATCCACAACGGCGGCCTCTGCGTCACATGCAATCGCGCCAGACCAATGCGTCGCCGCTGGCCTTGCGACAGGCGCCCCGCCGGTCGCCACGCCGCACGCGATAGCCCGACGCGGGCCAGCGCCTCGGCAGCGCCGAGGCCGTCCAACGTCCGGCCGGCGAGCCGCTCACCGAGCACCAGGTTCTCGACGCCGGTCAGTTCGTCTTTCAGGTTATTCGCATGGCCAAGGTACAGAAGTGACCGATGAAAGTCCGCGCTCGCCTGATACTTTCGGTGGATGTCGTGGCCGCGCCAGAGCACGCTCCCGGCAGAAGGCCGCGTCAGGCCGCACAGCTGGCGCAGCAAGCTGGTCTTGCCGGCGCCGTTGCGCCCTTTCACCCACAGGGCTTCACCGGCGCCGACTTCGATGTTCAGGTCATCGAACAATGCCCGCCCCTCTCGCACGCAGGCGAGCCGCGACGCTCGCAGCGTCACGGCGCCGAAGCTGCGGCGCGCGGCGCCGGCGGCTGGACATGGGCCACGGCCTTGCCGCCTTCCCTCTCATAGTCCTCAGAGCCGGTCGCGCCGGCGATCGTGTAGCCCTTGGCGGCCAGCAGGTCGCCTGCGGCACCGGCGCGCTGCGCGTGGTTCGACACCGTCAGGATCAGCCTGTCCTTGGGCAGATAGGCGAGTTGCTTTTCAAGCTCGCTCGCCTGGACGCTGAGAAAGACCGGAAAGCTGCCGTACCGAATGTGCTCGTCGGGGCGCCGCACATCGAGCACGAGCAGCTTGTCCGGCTTGGCGAGCAGCACGTCGACCTCGTCGCGAGACAGCTGCTTGGTCTTGTACTTCCAGGCCGGCGCCGTTGGTGCGGTGGTGGCCGTCGCGGCAGCGGCCTGCTGGGCCGAGGCAGTGAACGCCGTCGAGGCCAACGCCAGAAGGATCACTAGACCGATGTTCTTCATTGAGCTTGCTTTCATGGACAGGGTGCGATCGGCACACAAACGAACTGGCTCAAACACTGAGCCTTGCGCGCCGCGAACAATCATCTCAGCAGCAACCATGCCAACGCAAAAGGGCTGGAAACGCATCGCGCCACGCCGGTTCAGCACAACTTTCAACAGCATCTCGCTGCATTTGCAGCAGTCGCCGACACAGTGGTGTCGATAGTCCAACAGTGCGTGCAGCAACGCGGTCACGTTCATCGGCTCCATCGCGCCAATCGGCTGGCTGCCTGCACGAAAAATCGCCCTCAAAGACGACGGTTGTCATTTCGATAGTTGCGGTTCTGCTAGGCACGCACCCTGCTTGGAGGCTTCCCCTGTTTCGCCTCCAACCTGAACCTAGCAAAGGGTATTCCGTGAGCCGCAAGAGAACGCCGAAGCGACAACCCAATCTCCAACATCAACAAAATCCAGATCGATTTCGCCTCGCGCCTGTCGCCGCCGTTGCGGCCGGGATGGCCCTGCTGGCCCACGGCCCGCTGCACGCGGCCGAAGCAGCATCAACCACGACAGACAGCGTCGCGGAGCCGGGCCAAACCGGCGAGTCCGCCGCCCTGGACGTCGTCACCGTGCGCAGCCGCAATCGGATCGAAAAGCTGCAGGATGTGCCGCTGTCGATCTCTGTCGTGCAAGGCACCGAGCTCGAGCGCCTGAGTGCCCACGGCATCGACGCGATCACGCAGCGTGCCGCCAACGTGTCATGGAACCTGGGCAACCAGCGCAGCAGCAGCCTGTCGATCCGAGGCATCGGCAAGATCGGCCAGACCGAAGCGCAAGACCCCAGCGTGGGCATCATCGTCGACGGTGTCAGCTACGCCTACAACGCGCTCACCTCCAGCTTCGACTTCGTCGACATCGACACCATCGAAGTCGCACGTGGCCCGCAGGGCACGCTGCTGGGCAAGAACGCCAGCGTGGGCAACATCATCTTCACGACGCGCCGCCCTTCTTTCACGCCCACCAGCGACTACACGCTCGAGTTCCGCGAGCACGACGGCTTGATGGCCACGGCCGCTGTCGGCGGGCCTGTCGTCGACGGCCTGCTGGCCTGGCGCGGCACCGTCTCGGTCAACCGCGGCCCGGGCGACATCACCAACCGGTACAACAAGGACATCACCTACACCAACAGGGACCGCGTCTCCGGCCGCGTCCAGTTTCTGCTGACGCCCAGCCCCGACTTCAGCGCACGCCTGGCTTTCGACCTGCAGCCCCGCGCCGGCGAAACCACCAACGGCCGCACGGACTACGGCCCAACGCCGACCACTTTCGCCGACGGCAGCCCCAACACCGCGCTGGACAACGCGGGCCGCCTGGGCCGCCGCTGGTTCACGCAGAGCGGCATCTTCAGCGTCGATGACTACTTCAACTCGCTCAGCAACGACAACCAGCGGCCGCTGGTCACCGGCAGCCGCGGCGCAACGGCCGAGTTGAACTGGCAGATCGGTGGCCACACCGCGACCTCGATCACCGCCTACAAGGACTATCACTTCGATGCGGTCAACGACGAAGGCACGCCGTTCGACGTGTATCGCAATGCAGGCGGTTTCTGGA